>Ga0307513_10003462_pt1 | contig 21347 bp, 15 predicted proteins | sample 15_EM_MG_FD_202174 | JGI IMG/M metagenome (GOLD analysis project Ga0307513, IMG submission 202174) | Populus trichocarpa ectomycorrhiza microbial communities from riparian zone in the Pacific Northwest, United States - 15_EM | ecosystem: Host-associated > Plants > Roots > Unclassified | place... | reverse complement strand
CATGGTTTAATGCCTTCCTCATACAAAATCAAAATCATAGCCATTCTTGGCTCTTCTACTTTCACAATACCATGAATACTACAAATCTCCCCCTCTGGTTCCTTCAATGGTGGGACTTTTATGGTTGTCATGTTGACTATATATATATATATATATATATATATATATATAATATATAATATAATAAAACAAAGGATTGAATAGAACTTTGAGATGTGAGATTAATACGAGGACTAAACAATGATAAAAACAATTGTCAAGGTTAGAGGATCCACTAATAGGATTAGAAATAAGTATAGTATAAACTCTTTTCACTACTCAACTGGAAACCACACACAAAGGAGGTTCCAATCAGATGATTTATCCTTAATAGTTCATTATAAATTTTTAGCATGATTATATTAATTATCTTATTTTAGTAACACCATACTTTTAAATATTATCAGTAATTCATGATGCTAACTTATGTTAACAACAAATCAAGTTCCTCTCATAACAACAATGTCGGTCGAAGACTATGAAGGATCAAGCATTTATTGTACCAAGTGTTATACAACACAAATCTAGATTAATCATTTAAAAAGCAAGGTATTACTAAGATAAAAAGATAAGACATATTAATAACAAACTTTCTTGGATATAAACATTGAAGTCCATGTTGAGTTTATATTATACGTATTCTAACACCATTAGTGAAACCTTTTCACCTTGACAATATTAACTTAGCTAGACATAATGAAGAATAAGATGCCTAAATGAATGGCAAATGCCTCCTTTTATAGGCTAAAATTTGGAACTATTCATTTGGTAATTGATTATTGATGTAGTGGCCAACTATTAATTTAGTGGACTTGGTGGACAACAACACTCAAGCATTTTGGCTGGATGAAATGACTTTGATGAAATCAAAATTTGGCAAAGTGTTCTCATGAAAGTTGTTGGCGATCATCTCCTCTTTCCACCCTCAACATTTCAGAGCATTTGGATCACTACAGCTCGAGATATGGCTAAAATACTGAGTAGTGCTTTTGGTGGACGTGGTGGATAGCCCTCAAACTCTTGTCTGGATGAAATGTCATTGCTAACATCAGAATTGGTGTAGGTGGTCCGCATAAAAGTTATTGTAAATTGTCTTATCGTTTCTCCCACTAAATTGGACATCATTTAGCTTTCTAGAACTCCATCTATGGGTAAACTTCTGAGCAATGTTTGGGCTGGATTGCAGGACAAATTCTGACTTCTTTTTTGTGGCCAAGCTTTGAATTTGAAAACGGTAGATTTGGGTCTTCCACTCTTCATGAAAGTTGTAGGCCTATGTCTTAACTTTGCAGAACAATAAACCAAACATCAATCCAAAGTCCACAACTCTAGATATGATCAAATGACTGAATGATGTTCCAGTTTGATCCAGCATTTTTTCTGTAACCTTAGCCCTTCCTTTGTCCTTTTATTTTCAATAGTTAATCACATCAATCAATCCTTTGAATTGTAAGATTTGCCTGCATTTAAATTGAGCATTTACCATAAATTAAAGCTATCTTATATTATCATACTTGTTATTATAAAACATGCTTAAGTTAGGGAATTTAATGATACTTTAAGTGCAATATAATGATATAAAGCCTTAATGAGAATGCACTTTTAAGTACTAATCGCACCCCCAACCAGCTTATTACTAGTCTCTAGTAATTAAAGCATTAAAGTAGAAAAACAATTTACAAAATCCAGAAAGCAAGGCATTCATCATTTAACTTCCATTAATCTATCCAAATAAACAAACTCTCATTAAATTTATATTTCTGCTTCATACTTCTTAAGCAAGATATTAATAAACCTTCATTTTATGCTTAATATATCAAAACATAACTATAGGGCTTTGCTTGGAAGAAAACACAATTTTGTTCTAATGTTTTTCTAAGGTTAACTTCCTTGGGTTGGGATTATTATCTTTTTTATAGTAATAACTTAAAACACAATGCATCATGAACCCATGTAACGAGCTTTAAGCTAATGATTCCCAGACCAGTTGGTCTTAGAGCATTACGTGTTGAGACACCCCTTAGAGCTTAGTAACTCGGGTTGCAGATACTAAAATGTAGATAGTGCAATGTTTGATTCCCTTAAGCTTTCTCCTCAACCCATGAAACAAGCACTGGGCCAATAGCTCCCAAGTCAGTTGATTTTAGGGTATTAGGTGTTAAAACACCCATTCAGGCTTAATTGCTTAGATTAGGGAGGCTACGAAATCAAACTTATCTACATTTTTATTTATTTATTTTATTATATTTATCACCTCTCTTTTTTTTTTGCAAATTATGTACTATCTGTTTTTCTTAGTTGTTATCTTAAACAAAAGAACATAAATAATGTAATAACCTAGTGTGCAACCCACAATCATATGTTAAAGTGTGAGTGTGAAAATGAAGGTTTATGAATACTTGTTAAATGAGTATATGAGCAGAATCAAGTGATAACTGTCGCACCCTCGTGGCGGAGTGCGGCGTCACAGCGATCCTCGATTGATTTCGGGTTATTTGTTTTTTTTTAATAAGGGAGTCGCCACCTAGTATTATGGTCACTAGGAATCCTAACTAGTCTTTCAGATATTCTAAGATAAGGGACTGGTTGCGTAAAGGGAAGGTATTAGCACCCCTAGTACGCCTTACCTAAGGTAAGCTGCTTGGTGTTTGGTTTGCCTTATAATTGTTATGGTGTTGGTGTTCTCTTAAATAGGTTTTCTAGGATAGGTTTGCTATGATGAATGGATTTGGGTTCAAAGTCTAAAAACAAGAACCCTTGGCGAATATTGATCATACCTTTAGATATGTCTACAAAGTGCCAAGAAGAACTAATGCAGATCTCTTGAAATCTGTGTTTGATTCAAATTAAATTTATTAAGATAAAAATCCAAGGAGATTCCATGTGCTTTAAAAGCTCATTTTTTCCTTAGTATTTCATACTTTCACGGCTCGTAAACCGTGGAGTCAAAAATTAAAATGTCCTCGATTATAATCAAGGCTTCTTTCAAGGATATGTGATGACTTGTTATTCCTAGAAAATTATTTTGGATATTTACCACTGAGGGTTTCTTTATCCAAATACTAACAGTGAATAATAACAAGTTATTCCCAATAATATTTTTAATATTCATCCCTTTGGGATTTCTTTATCCAAACATTAACGGTGAATAACATATGAATTCCTCCCAAAATAAGATTTTTGTATTTTTTGAAATATTGGCCAACACCCTTTGGAGTTTTAAAAAAATATTATAAAATCCAGAACGCAAGAAAAATAATTTTTTGTGTTTAAGAAATCCATGCTAAAACACATTTTCTTTTAAACTTCAAATATTGGTTTTTTTTTAAAAAGAGGAAATTCAAAATATGTTAGGGTATTGGCCGTATGTAACACACAAAAAATATTTTTTATATTTTTTTTATAAAAAACACAAACATCACAATTAATCACAATTAAAGTAAAAAAACTCACATATTAGTCAAATTCTTAAGGCTTTAATAAATCAGTTATTAAATCCCAAAAAAGCATGTAGAAACATGTTTTTACATTTTCACGGGAAATACAACATGATTTTATTTGTCCTTCAGATACTTGACCATATCCAAATTAAAACATTAAATTCATTTTTTTCTTTTTGATTTTATAATTCAATAACATATTAAAAAAAATACAAACAAACGCATCCCTCACTTTTTACTATGTTTACTCACACCCATAATTACATGTTTACAAAATATATGAATTAAAAATAAACCAAACAAAACACTAAACAATTTAAAATTTACAAATAAACCCAAAACAGTCCTGGAATTACAAGGAAGACATTCTAGAGTTGCAGGAACAGTGGCGGCTCGTCTTCTTTACGCGTCATCGCCACTAGCGGCGCGTGGGTTCACGCGCCGCCGTGAGAACAAACCGGGAAACAGGGCATCTTGAACAGCTTCCTCCCTTCTTCCTTTCCTCGCCGGCGGTGACCTGCAAAAGGGGAAAAAACAAAAAAGAACGCAACAAGCAATGATCTATTCTCGGTCTTTTTTTTTAGATATGTTTCACTACAGATTTTTTTATTTCGCCTTCTTCACCTTTGCTTCAGGTCGCTGGCAGTAAGGAGGAGCTGCTGGCGAATGGGTTTCTGTCGCGTCTTTGCTGCTGATGCTGGTTGGCGAGATCTGAAGAGAGGGAACGCTGGAGACGGCTGATCACGGTGGCTGAGAGGTGAGCAGCTGAGAGTAGGGAGGCCTGGCATGTGTGGGGAAGAGCTGGGGACGGCTGGTGTGAGAGACTGAGAATTTGTGTTGATTGCCGGCTATGGGACCAGAAATTGAAAATGGCCGGTTTTGGTTTGTTTTGGGGCTGAAATGAAGGGAAAGCTTTGGCTGGCGAGAGGGGAAAACGGCGTTGGGGAATGGTTTTGGGGAAGAAAAGCAGAGGAAGAGGAAGGCGGCTGCTGCTGTGTTTTAGATAAAGGGCAAAGGGGGTGGTGCCTAGAAGAAGAAGAAAGGAGGGGCTGTCTTGTGCTCTCTGGTGTTGTTTTGGCCAAGGGAAGGGTCCAGCTTTGGCTGGTTTCGAAAGAAGACAAAAAAAAGGAGAGGTGAAGGGTTTGACCATGCTTGTTTTTTTGCAGAGGGGCAATGAGCGGCCGCTTCTCTCTTTGGTAGAGATGGGAAAGATTTCTAGGGTTTTTTTGGAGAGTTTAGGGTTTCTCTCTCTTTTTTTTTATTTGTCCCTTGTAAATTTTCTTCCCCCCTTGTCTATATGGCTGGAGGTTCACTTATATAGAAAATCTCTACACGTGCTATTTAAGAAAATATTGCAATAATTATTCCAGAGATTATCTTTTATAACCAGCACCAACAAATCCTATATATATGATATTTTTTATTGCAGTGATTATTTTCCATAACCAGCACGAATCAAATCATATATCTATGGTATTTTATATTGCAGTAATTATATATAATTCAGTAATTATCTCCTTGACATATTGCTTCCTTAATATTAGCCCTCATGCTCTATGTTATCGCCACATGTAAACCCTTATTATTATTATTTTTTTTTTATTTTTTTTTTGAAAATTTATCAAAACATGGGTCAAAAATTAGGTAGCAACAGATGCCCCCTCTTTACAATGCTTACGAAGCAAAACTCCTCAATGTTTTGCATAGTAAGCTTGTAAAGAAAGAAAAATCTTCCTTGCTTGCTGAGTGATCCACTCATCCAAGGACTTCACTTTTTAAAAGAAAATGGTCTCGTTATCATGGGTGACTTGCCCCTTTTTTTTTTTAAAAAAAGAAAATTAGTCTATATTCACGGGTGACCTGCCCATACACACTCAAACCTGGTCTATTTTCAGGGGCGACCTGCCCATATACTCATGCTGGTCTATTTTCACGGGCGACCTACCCTTTTGGTTGGGTTAACCTAGGATCCCATCTGGTGATCTCCTTTAACCCGAAGCAAAGTTGGTGTGTAACTCGGTTAACCTGAAATCCCATCTGGCGATTTCTTTTAACTAAAGCTAAACTCTGTGTGTGGTTGGGTTAACCTGAGATCCCATCTAGCGATCTCCTTTAATCCGAAGCAAAGTCGGCGTGTAGCTCGGTTAACCTGAAATCCCATCTGGCGATTCCCTTTAACTAATGCTAAACTCTGTGTGTGGTTGGGTTAACCTGAGATCCGATCTAGCGATCTCCTTTAATCCTAAGCAAAGTCGGTGTGTAACTCGGTTAACTTGAAATCCCATTTGGCAATTCCCTTTAACCAAAGCTAAACTCTGTGTGTGGTTGGGTTAACCTAAGATCCCATCTGGCGATTTCCTTTAACAAGAACCAATTCAAAAATGTGTGTGTGGTCTCATTATGATGGGTGACCTACCCAAAATGAAAGATGGTCTCATTATAACAGGTGACCTACCAAAATGGAAGATGGTCTCATTATGACGGGTGACCTACCCAAATGCAAGATGGTCTCATTGTGATGGGTGACCTACCCAAGTGCAAAAAAAGGAAGAGTGGTCTCATTCTTATGGGTGACCTACTCAGGGGAAGAATGGCCTCATTATAATGGGTGACTTACCCAGGTAAAAAAAGATGGAGAATGGTCTCATTCTAATGGGTGACCTATCCAAGTGGAAAAAAGGGGAAGAGTGGTCTCATTCTTATGGGTGACCTACCCAGGGGAAGAATGGCCTCATTATAATGGGTGACCTACCCAGGTAAAAAAAGATGGAGAATGGTCTCATTCTAATGGGTGACCTACAAAAAAAAATGATGGTCTCATTGTGATGGGTGACCTACCCAAGTGGAAAAGGGGAAGAGTGGTCTCATTCTTATGGGTGACCTACCTAGGGGAAGAATGGCTTTATTATAATGGGAGACCTACCCAAGTAAAAAAAAAATGGAGAATGGTCTCATTCTAATGGGTGACCTACCAAAAAAAAATGATGGTCTCATTGTGATGGGTGACCTACCCAAGTGGAAAAGGGGAAGATTGGTCTTATTCTTATGGGTGACCTACCCAAGAAAAAATAGAGAATGGTCTCATTCTAATGGGTGACCTACCCAGATGAAAAATGGTCTCTTTGTAATGGACAACCTATCCGTTTTGAAATTTGAAAAGGATTTTAGAAGGGGTCTCAATATCTGGAGACCTGCCCTTTTTAAAGAGATATTTTTTTTGTAGAAAAACTCCACGCATTTTCTAGGAAATGGTCTCAATATCGGATGACCTTCCTATTTTAAAATTTTTAGAAAAATTCAACGCTTTTTCTAAACATTGGCCTCAATATCGGGTGACCTACCCGTTTTAAGATTTTTAGAAATACTCCATGCTTTTTTTCAAAAAATAATCTCAATATCGGGTGACCTGCCCGTTTTGAACTTCAAAAGAACTCATCTTATCTCGAGGAATGAAGCAGTGCTGGTTCACAATTCCTATCATTTTTCGTAGTTTCGTTGACCTGAGATTTTGTACCTTAGCAGTTCCCAAAAACTTGGAAACTATTTTGTCTTTCGTCACACCTTTTCCTGCCAGGTTAGTGTTATGACAATATAGCATGCATGTTTTTTGTTACCTATTTTGGAAACATAGGTCCCCCTTTTCGTTGTTGCCTTCTTCGAGCTCTTGTTTTTATTTGTTTGGCCGACCTGTCCTCTTTAACCAATATGTGATCCACGTGCTGTATTTCCTATGCTTTTCATGCTTGATGAAGAGATCTCCAGCTCCTTATGGGGCCCTTTCTTGCTCCATTGAATATTACCTTTTATTATACTTTTGCAGATGTTTTAATTGTCTTTTCTATTTTTAAGAAATTATTTTCAGAGGAAAACTCAAAGGAACTAGTTTTATTCATGAAAACTGAAACTTTTAATGCAATCATTATATTTTGTTTTAAGCAACTCTCATAAAAGGTGTTTCAGAAGTTCTATGATGATACCCCTTTGAGCTTTGGTTCACTATAGACTCCTATGTGCACTTTTTGCCCAAAGTGTGGTGTGCAATACCTATCAAGTTTAAATTTGGTTTGGATCCCTCCAATCTGAGAATTGATGGAGTCATCTCCTTAGTTATGCGTAAAAAACAGTAAAGGATTTTAAATGCTATGAGATCATGCACTTTTGAAGAAAAGGTTCTTTACAGAGAGAATTCATGGCCGAACTTTATTTTATTGATCGGGAAGCATAGTATTTCTTTATAGAGTCAGCATTCACATGTCTAACTAGATTTTGTCCATCCATTCTAGATAATAATAAAACTCCTCCCAAGAATGCTTTCTTTACCCCGTGAGGGCCCTCATTGTTTGGCGCCATTTACTCTGATCTTCTCTTGGTAAAAACAATATTTTCTTCAGTACAAGAACTTCTTCGTGGAATCCTCGAGGTCAGACCTTCTTATCATATGATTTGGCCATTCTTCGTTGGTATAGTTGATGATGGCAGATTGCAGCTGTCCTCTTTTCAACTGATCAGATTCAACTATTCATATCTAACTTTTACCCACTCTTCCTTTTTTAGCTCGGAGTCTATCAATACTCTTAATGAGGGGATTTCAACTTCTAAAGGCATCACCGCCTCCATTCCATATACCAACGTATACGGGGTGGCTCTTATTGAGGTTCGGACTACGATGCGGTAAGTGTGAAGGGCAAATGGCAACATCTCATGCCAATCCTTGTAGGTGACTACCATCTTCTAAATAATCTTCTTTACATTTTTGTTAGCAGCTTCTGCCGCACCATTCATCTTTGGCCTATATGGCGAAGAATTGGAATGCTTGATTTTCCATTTAGTGTCGAGTTCTATTATCATCTTGCTATTGAAGTTCTGGGCATTATTAGTTATAATTTTTCCTAGTGGGCCATATCGACAGATCAAATCTCTTTCCATAAATTTCTTCACCATTTGTTTTGCCTCCACACCATCCAAACATCTCAATAAAGTTCTGTTAGATGATTTCTTATACAAAGTTTCCCTATCAAGATAGAAATCCATTACCAACCTCCTCAAAGTCTTCTTGTCGATTTTGGATGCCCCCATGAGATATGTTGGGTTTTGGATGAAATTCTTGATATCATAGTACCAAGGGTTTCCATCTATTTCTCTTTCAACTGAGCAACAATGAGCTGAGTTATTTCTGATATCAATGTGTATCGGCTGTACCTTATGCCCAAAGTCTATTCTAGCCATAGAAGCTAGCGTGACCAAAGCGTCAGCAAAATGGTTTCATTCCCCTCCTAGATGGGTGAACTTTATTTCCTCAAATTCTCTAGCCAATTTAGACAGGTATTCTTGGTAAGGTCTCAACTTCTCATCCTTGGTTTGCCATTCTCCTTTTTACTTGGCAAATTATCAACATTAAGTCTCCATACACATCTATCTTTCTGATGTTTAGCTCCAATGCAGCCTCTAAACCGAGAATTCAAACTTCATACTCAGCCATATTGTTGGTGCACCCGAACTGCAGCTTAACTAAAACCAGATACTGCTTTTTATTAGGAGAGATTATCACTGCACCCACTCTGTTACCACATACATTTACAGCACCATCAAATTACATAATCCACCAATCTGAATTCCCTTCCTCAACTGAAAGCACATCTTCATCAAGAAAGTCAAATTTTAATGACTCATAATCTTCCCTTGCATGGTCGGCCAGGTGATCGGCAATAACACTCCCTTTCATGGCTTTCCTTGTCATATATACTATATCATACTCAGCCAGTAGAACTTGCCATTTTGCAATTCGGCTTGATAGATAAGGGTGGATTCCGTAGGTACTACTTGATTTTCTCGAAAGCTTCTTCACACTCTTATTCCAAATTCCAAGATTCTTCTTCCTTAACAATCGAAGATTGAGTCACAAGTCGTGGTTAATTGAGATATAAACCGAGCAATGTAATTCAACCTTCCCAAGAACCTTCTTACATCCTTCTCAGTCTTGGGAGTTGGCATAAATTGAATAGCCTTTACTTAACCGGGGTTCACTTCTATTCCTTTGTCACTCATCATAAATCCCAATAACTTCCTAGATTTCACCCCGAATTGACACCTTGCATGGTTAAGCCTCAACTTGTACTTCCTTAGTCTTTCAAATAATTCCTTCAATATTTGGACATGATTCTCTCCCTCTCTAGATTTAGCAATCATGTCATCCACATATACTTCAATCTCTTTGTGCATCATGTCGTGAAATAGAGTTAACATGGCCCTTTGGCAGGTGGCCCCAACGTTCTTTAACCCAAATGGCATGACTTTGTAGCAAAAGGTTCCTCATAGGGTTACAAAGGTTTCTTCTCCTTATCCTCTTGCGCCATTTTTATCTTATTGTAGCCCGAAAACCCGTCCATAAAGGAATATATGGGGCTACGAGCTGCATTGTCAACTAACATATCTATGTGTGATAGAGGAAAATTGTCTTTAGAGCTTGTCCGATTTAAGTCCCTAAAGTCCACACAAACTCTGATTTTATCTTCCTCTTCGGGTACTACCACTATGTAGGACACACATTGCGGATACTTGACTATTTCTAGAAAACCAGCATTCCACTACTTTTCAATTTATGTCTTTACCTTGATCAAAACATTCGAATTGGTCCTTCTCAACCTTTGCTTAATCGATTTGCATCCTTCTACTAGTGGTACCCTATACAAACTAGGCATATCCTTGTAGGACCAGGAAAAAAAATCTACATAATCTTGGAGTAGTGCAATCAACTCTTCTCTTTCTTTAGGGGTGATCAAAGTCCATATCTTCAACTTTCTTTTGATTTTTTCATTGCCCACATCTATGGTTTCAAATTCCTTTTTAGCAGGTTTCCAAGCTTGTTCATGTTGTTCTTATTAATTTTTGTGAATCCCCTAATGTTATTTTCCTCTCATTCTTCTTCTTCTACAACTAATATGTATTCTTTAAAGTTCGGCCATTCATTCTCAGTGTAAAGTGTAGGTGTTGTTATGGAAGATCCGCTTTGAAAACGGAAAGTGATGTGTAAAAACATCAAGATGAACTTTTAAAAATGCATGATCTCATTAAAAGGAAAAGTTTGGCTAAAAAAAACAAGGATAAAATCCAATTGACATTTGGAACCTCAATTTAAAAAGGTGAAAAAGGCAAACAACACAATATCATGATCAAACAAGCATTGTTGATTAAATTTTGAACACCAATGGAGCTACTTGGGACTCCCAATTCTAGAACATCTCTCCCTTGGCTAGCTTTTGAATGAAGGTCTTGAGATTAAAGATGCTTTGAGCTTAGGCTTGTTTGGATGCAAAAAGATATTATGGAGCATACACCCTAAGGATAAGTTATATTTCCTTTATGTGAGACATTGGGTAGGTTTACTACTTGGTCTATAAAGAGGGTCTCTTGCTGTCCTAGTGATCACCCTCATAAAGGCAATATGGGGGCTCAACAGATAGTGGGATGGAACGTATACCAATCACTACTAGTCTAAGCACTCAGCAAAGAGTTGGGGTTTACATAAACTTAAACCTTGACTCAAGTCATAAGGCAAGTTGCTAGTCTCCCGCCTAACTTAAAGTTAAATGTGTGTGCTCTTAAAAAAGAAAATAATAATGAAGTGATGAATGACTACACCATGTATAATAAAATGAAAAGATGCATGTTAAAGCTTTTAAACAAAGTATCATTCATAGTAAAAAAAACAACAACACATAGCATAATAAAAAAACAAATACAAAGCTTAGTCCTAGCATCCTCGGTGGAGTCGCCATCATGTCGCACCCTCGCGGCGGAGCGTGGCGATCCTCGATTGATTTCGAGTTATTTGTTTGTTTTTTTTAATAAGGGAGTCGCCACCTAGTATTATGGTCACTAGGAACCCTAACTGGTATTTTAGAGATTCTAAGGTAAGGGACTGGTTGCGTAAAAGGAAGGTATTAACACCCCTAGTACGCCTTACCTAAGGTAAGTTGCTTGGTGTTTGGTTTGCCTTATAATTGCTAAGGTGTTGGTGTTCTCTTAAATAGGTTTTCTAGGATAGGTTTGCTATGATAAATGGATTTATGTTCAAAGTCTAAAAGCAAGAACCCTTGACGAATATTGATCATACCTTTAGATATGTCTACAAAGTGCCAAGAAAAACCAATGCAGATCTCTTGAAATCTGTGTTTGATTCAAATTAAATTTATTAAGATAGAAATCCAAGGAGATTCCATGTCTTTTAAAAACTTATTTTTTCCTTAGTATTTCATACTCTCACGGCTCGTAAACCGTGGAGTCAAAAATTGAAATGTCCTCAATTATAATCAAGGCTTCTTTCAAAGATATGTGATGACTTGTTATTCGTAGAAAATTATTTTGGATATTTAACACTAAGGGTTTCTTTATCCAAATATTAACACTGAATAATAACAAGTTATTCCCAATAATATTTTTGATATTCATCCATTTGGGATTTCTTTATCCAAACATTAACGATGAATAACATATGAATTCCCCCCAAAATAAGATTTTTGTATTTTTTGGAATATTGGCCAACACCCTTTGGAGTTTTACAAACATGTTGTAAAATCCAGAATGCAAGAAAAATAATTTTTTGTGTTTAAGAAATCCATGCTAAAACACATTTTCTTTTAAACTTCAAATATTGGTTTATTTTTTTTTTTAAAAAGGAAATTCAAAATATGTTAGGGTATTGGCCGTATGCAACACACGAAAAACATTTTTTATATTACTTTTATAAGAAACACAAACATCACATTTAATCACAATTAAAGTAAAAAAAAACCCACATATTAGTCAAATTCTTAAGGTTTTAATAAATCAGTTATTAAATCCCAAAAAAGTATGTAGAAACATGTTCTTACATTTTCACAGGAAATACAATATGATTTTATTTGTCCTTCAGATACTTGACCATATCCAAATTAAAACATTAAATTCATTTTTTTCCTTTTGATTTTATAATTCAATAACATATTAAAAAAAACACAAACAAACACATCCCTCACTTTTTACTATGTTTACTCACACCCATAATTACATGTTTACAAAATATACGAATTAAAAATAAACCAAACAAAACACTAAACAAATTAAAATTTACAAATAAACCCAAAACAGTCCTGGAATTGCAAGGAAGGCATTATGGAGTTGCAGGAACAGTGGCGGCGAGTCTTCTTCACGCGCCACCGCCACTGGCGGCACGTGGGTTCACACGCCGCCGCGAGAACAAACCGGGAAACAGGGCATCTTGAACAGCTTCCTCCCTTCTTCCTTTCCTCGCCGGCGGTGACCTGCAAAAGGGGAAAAACAAAAAAGAACGCAACAAGCAATGATCTGTTCTCGGTTTTTTTTTTTAGATATGTTTCACTACATATTTTTTTATTTCGCCTTCTTCTCCTCTGCTTCAGGTCGCTAGCGGTAAGGAGGAGCTGTTGTCGAATGGGTTTCTATCGCGTCTTTGTTGCTGCTGCTGGTTGGCGAGATATGAAGAGAGGGAACGCTGATCACGGTGGCTGAGAGGTGAGCAACTGAGAGTAGGGAGGCCTTGCATGTGTGGGGAAGAGCTGGGGATGGCTGGTGGGAGAGACTGAGAGTTTGTGCTAATGGCCGGCTATGGGACCAGAAATTGAAAATGGCCGGTTTTGGTTTGTTTTGGGGCTGAAGGGAAGGGAAAGCTTTGGCTGGCGAGAGGGGAAAATGGCGCTGGGGAATGGTTTTGGGGAAGAAAAGCAGAGGAAGAGGAAGGCGGCGACTGCTGTGTTTTAGACAAAGGGCAAAGGGGGTTGCGCCTAGAAGAAGAAGAAAGAAAGGGTTGTCTTGTGCTCTTTGGTACTGTTTTGGCGAAGGGAAAGGGCCGACTTTGGCTGGTTTCGGGAGAAGACAAAAAAAGAGAGGAGAGGCGGGGGGTTTGGTCGTGGCTTGTTTTTTTTTGCAGAGGGGCAATGAGTGACCGCCTCTCTTTTTGGTAGAGATGAGAAAGATTTCTAGGGTTTTTTTGGATAGTTTAGGGTTTCTTTCTCTGTTTTTTTTATTTGTCCCTTGTAAATTTTCTTCCCCCTTGTGTATATGGCTGGAGGTTCACTTATATAGAAAATCTCTACACGTGCTATTTAAGGAAATATTGCAATAATTATTGCAGAGATTATCTTCTATAACTAGCACCAACAAATCCTATATATATTGTATTTTTTATTGCAGTGATTATTTTCCATAACCAGCACGAATCAAATCATATATCTATGGTATTTTATATTGCAGTAATTATATATGATTTAGTAATTATCTCATTGACATATTGCTTCCTTAATATTAGCCCTCATGCTCTATATTATCGCCACATGCAAACCCTTATTATTTTTTTATTTTTATTTTTTATTTTTTTATTTTTGAAAATTTATCAAAACATGGGTAAAAAATTTGGTAGCAACAGATGCCCCCTCTTTACAATGCTTACGAAGCAAAACTCTTCAATGTTTTGCATAGTAAGCTTGTAAAGAAAGAAAAATCTTCCTTACTTGCTGAGTGATCCACTCATCCAAGGACTTCACTTTTTAAAAGAAAATGGTCTCGTTATCACGGGTGACCTGCCCCTTTTTTTTTAAAAAGAAAATTGGTCTTTATTCACGGGCGACCTGCCCACACACACTCAAACCTGGTCTATTTTCAGGGGCGACCTGCCCATATACTCATGCTGGTCTATTTTTACGGGCGACCTACCATTTTGATTGGGTTAACCGAGGATCCCATCTAGCGATCTCCTTTAACCGGAAGCAAAGTTGGTGTTTAACTCGGTCAACCTGAAATACCATCTGGCAATTCCCTTTAACCAAAGCTAAACTCTGTGTGTGGTTGGGTTAACCTGAGATCTCATCTGGCGATCTCCTTTAATCCGAAGCAAAGTCGGCGTGTAGCTCGGTTAAACTGAAATCCCATCTGGCGATTCCCTTTAACTAATGCTAAACTTTGTGTGTGGTTGGGTTAACTTGAGATCCCATCTGGCGATCTCCTTTAATCCTAAGCAAAGTCGGTGTGTAGCTCGGTTAACCTGAAATCTCATCTAGCGATTCCCTTTAACCAAAGTTAAACTCTGTGTGTGGTTGGGTTAACCTAAGATCCCATCTGGCGATCTCCTTTAACCAGAACCAATATAAAAATGTGTGTGTGGTCTCATTATGACGGGTGACCTACCCAAAATGAAAGATGGTCTCATTATGACGGGTGACCTACCCAAATGCAAGATTGTCTCATTGTGATGGGTGACCTACCCAAATGTAAGATGGTCTCATTGTGATGGGTGACCTGCCCGTTTTGAACTTCAAAAGAACTCATCTGACCTCGAGGAATGAAGCAGTGCTGGTTCACAACCGTAGTTTCGTTGACCTGAGATTTTGTACCTCAGCAGTTCTTAAAAACTTGGAAACTATTTTGTCTTTCGTCACACCTTTTCCTGCCAGGTTAATGTTATGACAATATAGCATGCATGTTTTTTGTTATCTATTTTGCAAACATAGGTCCCCCTTTTCGTTGTTTCCTTCTTCGAGCTCTTGTTTTCATTTGTTTGGCCGACCTGTCCTCTTTAACCAATATGTGCTCCATGTGCTGTATTTCCTATCCTTTTGATGCTTGATGAAGAGATCTTTAGCTCCTTATGGGGCCCTTTCTTGCTCCATTGAATATTACATTTTATTATACTTTTGTAGATGTTTTAGTTGTCTTTTCTATTTTTAAGAAATTATTTTCAGAGGAAAACTCAAAGGATCTGGTTTTATTCATGAAAACTAAAACTTTTAATGCAATCATCATATTTTGTTTTAAGCAACTCTCATAAAAGGTGTTTCAGAAGTTCTATGATGATACCCCTTTGAGCTTTGGTTTACTATAGACTCCTATGTGCATTTTTTGCCCCAAGTGTGGTGTGCAATACCTATCAGGTTTAAATCTGGTTTGGATCCCTCCAATCTGAGAATTGATGGAGTCATCTCCTTAGTCATGCGTAAAAAACAGTAAAAGATTTTGAATGTTATGAGATCATGCGCTTTATGAAGAAAAGGTTCTTTACATAGAGAATTCATGGCCGAACTTTATTTTATTGATCGGGAAGCATAGTATTTCTTTATAGATCTTCAAACGTGCAATTCATGATTCTGCTCATATAGCAAAAGACTCACCTGATAATCGGACTTTTGTTTCAATTAGCTAGCAAATATCTATTTCAAAAGTACTTTTGCAAAGAAACGTCGTGCAAAACGACTGAAAGTCTGTCACAGATGTGCTAGATGGACTTGTAATGCAAAATGTCGTTCTTTAGAAATGGTATCTATAAACTATGAAGATAAAATACAATTCATTAAGAATGGCCTGAGTAGGGAGTCTTTAGATAATCTTATATTAACACTTGAGACGCACCCAAGTAGAGATGTGCATCGTGCAATTTATGATTTATAACCTCAATTTCATAAAGAACATGCTCGACATAGTCTTGGGAATCTAACTAAAAAAGACCTTGTCATCCAGTTTTTAAGAAAACTGGATGGGAAGCCTATCCTCGACCCATAAAGGGCATTTAAGTCGTTCTTGGACGTAAAATCAAGGGAAGATGTGAGCCACAATCACAACTACTTGTACATATACATATTTTGAAAAGAGAGAGATAGAGATAGAGAGAGAGTGTGAGACTCTAGCTGGCCTACTTATAGGTGGTACGATTGCATTTTCAATTTCTCATCTATAAAATCTTTTCTTCCTTCCCTTCATTTCTATTCAACCCATACATTCAACAGATATAGAAGTGTGTAGACATGGCAGGTTCTTCATATCATCAAATAAAAAATATTTGTGTTTTTGGTGGATCCAGTCTTGGGAAAGAAAATGAGTTTTTAGAATCAGCAAATCATCTTGGTTAGGTACTAGCTGAGAGAAAGATTCATTTAGTATATGGGAGAGGCAACCTTGGGTTAATGGGAAGTGTGTCACCAGCTGTATTTTTAGGAGGCAGTCGAGTTTGGGTGTCATTCCAAAAGCTTTAGCCAAAGTGGATCTTATTGGAAAAACAGTTGGAGAGGAACTACAGGTCTCCACAATGTCTAAACGAATAGATATAATGTTTGATCATGTTGACGCCTTCATTGCTTTACCAGGTGGTCTAGGCACATTAGAAGAGATATTTCATATTTTCTCTTGGGCCTAACTGAACATTCACCAAAAACCTATAGGTTTGCTAAATGTTAATGGTTTTTATGATAATTTGTTGTCTTTTCTTGATCATACTGTGGAACACAATTTTTTTACATCTTCAGCACGACAAATCATAATCTCTACTGCTACTGCTGAACAACTGATTGATCAACTGCAATCTTTCAACCCAGTAATTGATTCCTCCATGAGTCGAATAGACTGGTCAACCAGGGAAAGCAGTAAAAAGCTTAGATTGGATTTGAGTCTTAGCTTGTAAAAACTTGTGTCTTTTGGTTTTATTAATAGCATAATTTTTTTTTCCTGTTTTGTTATTTCTTATTTTTGTTTAAGTGTGTTTCAGGTTTGTCAGTAGTCGCTGCTTCAGGTGATATCTTCTCTTCTCTACCTTTTTACCTTAAAACATTGAAAATAATGTCTTGTTTTGGTTGGGGGAGAGGGTAGTTAAATTAAAAAAAACAAAAATAATAATAATTGATTTTGTTGTTATTAAAACCATTTGACAGAACTGTTATTATTAAGATGGCAGAGAAAGGAGTATTGACTCTTGAGACGCATCTTAGTAAACATTCATAACAAGGTCTATCATAACACTTCTTGAAATATTCAAGTTTACAAACTCTCGCATTGTTATCACTTGATTCTGCTCATATACTCATTTAACAAGTATTCATAAACCTTCATTTTCACACTCACACTTTAACACATGATTGTGGGTTACACATTGGGTTATTACATTATTTATGTTCTTTTGTTAAAGATAACAACTAAGGAAAAGGGTTAGTATATAATTTGCAAAAAAAAAAAAGAGGTAATAAATATAATATAATAAATAAATAAAAATGTAGATAAGTTTGGTTTCGTAGCCTCCCTAATCTAAGCAATTAAGCTTAAATGAGTGTTTTAACACCTAATACCCTAAAGTCAACTGACTTGGGAGCTATTGGCCCAGTGCTTATTTCATGGGTTGAGGAGAAAGCTTAAGGGAATCAAACATTGCACTATCTACATTTTAGTATCTGCAACCCGAGTTACTAAGCTCTAAGGGGTGTCTCAACACGTAATGCCCTAAGACCAACTGGTCTGGGAATTATTAGTCTAAAGCTCGTTACATGGGTTCATGATGCATTGTGTTTTAAGTTATTACAAAAAAAAAGATAATAATCCCAACCCAAGGAAGTTAACCTTAGAAAAACATTAGAACAAAATTGTGTTTTCTTTCAAGTAAAGCCCTATAATTATGTTTTGATATATTAAGCATAAAATGAAGGTTTATTAATATCTTACTTAAGAAGTATGAAGCACATATATAAATTTAATGAGAGTTTGTTTATTTGGAAAGATTAATGGAAGTTAAATGATGCATGCCTTGCTTTCTGGATTTTGTAAATTGTTTTTCTACTTTAACGCTTTAATTACAAGAGACTAGTAATAAGCTAGTTGGGGGGTGATTAGTACTTAAAAGTGCATTCTCATTAAGGCTTTATATCATTATATTGCACTTAAAGTATCATTAAATTCTCTAACTTAAGTATGTTTTATAATAACAAGTCTGATAATATAAGATAGCTTTAATTTATGGTAAATGCTCATTTTAAATGCAGGCAAATCTTAGAATTCAAAGGATTGATTGATGTGATTAACTATTAAAAATAAAAGGACAAATGAAGGGCTAAGGTTAGAGAAAAGATGCTGGATCAAACTGGAACATCATTTAGTTATTTGATCATATCTGGAGTTGTGGACCTTGGATTGATGTTTGGTTTATTGTTTTGCAAAGTTAAGACATAGGCCTACAACTTTGATGAAGAGTGGAAGACCCAAATCTGCCGTTTTCAAATTCAAAGCTTGGCCACAGAGAAGTCGGAATCTGTCCTACAATCCAGCCCAAACACTGCTCAGAAGTTTACCCATAGATGGAGTTCTAGAAATCCAAATGATATCAAATTTGGTGGGTGAAAAGCTAAGATAATTTACAATAACTTTTATGCGGACCACCTACGCCAATTCTGATGTTAGCAATGACATTTCATCCAGACAAGAGTTTGAGGGCTATCCACCACGTCCACCAGAAGCACTACTCAGTATTTTAGTCATATCTCGAGCTGTAGTGATCCAAATGCTCTGAAATGTTGAGGGTGGAAAGAGGAGATGATCGCCAACAACTTTCATGAGAACACTTTGCCAAATTTTGATTTCATCAATGTCATTTCATACAGCCAAAATGCTTGAGTGTTGCTGTCCACCAAGTCCACTAAATCAATAGTTGGCCACTACATCAATAATCAATTACCAAATGAATAGTTCTAAATTTTAGCCTATAAAAGGGGGCATTTTCCATTCATTTAGGCATCTTGGTTTTCATATCAAGATCATTTTCTTGCTTGCTCTCTCTCTGTAATGTTCAAGTTCTTTTTTATGTTATATTTTCATTAATCTCTTGTTTATGCTTTTCATTTCCTTTACTACTCTTAGTTATCTTATATCATAATTATGTTCTTATCTTGTTTATTTATGTTCTTATTCTTCATTATGTCTAACTAAGTTAATATTGTCAAGGTGAAAAGGTTTCACTAATGGTGTTAGAATACATATAATATAAACTTAACATGGACTTCAAAGTTTATATCCAAGAAAGTTTGTTATTAATATGTCTTATCTTTTTATCTTAGTAATACCTTGCTTGTTAAATGATTAATCTAGATTTGTGTTGTATAACACTTGGTATAATAAATGCTTGATCCTTCATAGTCTTCAGCCGACATCGTTGTTATAAGAGGAACTTGATTTGTTGTTAACATAAGTTAGCATCATGAATTCCTGACAATATTTAAAAGTATGGTGTTACTAAAATAAGATAATTAATATAATCATGCTAAAAATTTATAATGAACTATTAATGATAAATCATCCGATTGGATCCTCCTTTACGTGTGGTTTCCAGTTGAGTAGTGAAAAGAGTTTATACTATACTTATTTATAATACTATTAGTAGATCCTCTAACCTTGACAATTGTTTTTATCATTGTTTAATCATCACATTAATCTCACATCTCAAAGTTCTTCAATCCTTTGTTTTATTATATATATATATATATATATAGTTGACCTCCCTATGGATCGACCCCGGTCTTGCCGGATTATTTATTACTTTGACACTCCTGCACTTGGGATAAGACATCAACTCTTTGATCGTGTCAACCCTAACTATATATAGGGATCACACTAAAATCCTCTAGAAGCATCAGATAAATAAAAGGCATATATCTCCTCATGAGATTTGTAAATAGAACATTGTCAAGCATATATAATATATACGTTCTGACATACCTATATAAGTTTTCAATGATTAGACTAATTCATAAATACTTAACAAATACTTAACATATTCAAATCATAATTTAATGTATACATGCACAATACCTCGTCGTTAGCATCCTTCAGTGGTATGAAAAATGTATCCTCAAGGCATTTAAGGCGTATACTACCCCCTTCAATTTAGTAAAAGGGGGTGTTAATCCAAATGCACGCTCGTATAACACAACTTGATTACGCACTTTACTAGATGTGATTGCCCATCTATTGATATAAAGTCCAAGCAGAACTGTAATGTCCTACACTATGAGTGTCATCTCCTCATGCCTAAGATAGAACATATGAGTCTTATGTCTCCATTGCTCAATCAGTAGTGAGTCAAGTTATGGTCAAGCTTGATGTAATCTAGACAACTAATGTATAAAAACCCAACCTAGAACATATATGGTTGAACTCGATCATGTAGTTTCATCCGCTTATGTGTTCGATAACAAACCTTAACCTTATCTTGCAAAACAATTTAAAACATAAGTAAAAAAAAAGTACATTGAGTGTTAAGTAATTAAATTATTAATTGAAGTTAAATATAATTACGATCTTGGCAAATACATCCTCTGATATATGTTTATCATGCAACCAAAATACAAAAAGTTTCAATAGGCCTGGTAGACATGTACTATGACCCAAACTCTTCATCAAAATAATCATAATCCAGGCATGTCATCCTCATAATGTGCATGCCCTCATAAGAAGAAGATCTGTCACCTCACGTGCATGACATTCTATGTAATAATACACGTGTGTCATATTAAATTTGATAAGTTTAATATTATATAAAAAAAAACATAATAATGGATTTAAAGCAATAACAAAGTATATTATAAATGCATTATCTAACATAGATTGTCGAGCAAGAAATGTTTTCCTATTATGGGTTGTCTCATTGCATATGCCACATATATAATGTGCATACCCCTTTATTGCATCCATCTCATTGTGTATGTTGCTACCTAATTTTTGACCCAAGTTTTTGATAAATTTTCAGAAAAAACCAAAAATAGCAAAAAAAAATATGAAAACCCCCAAAAAATGCATTTTGATATATTTGCATCATTTTTAGCATTTTCAACGTCATCTCAGAAGAATTTAAATTTTCAAAGGTATTTTGAACGCGTTCAACTTTTAACGCGTTAATTTTACAATCACTGATTTTTCTTGTTGAGTCGACGTTGATATTGCTCGCTTTCAAAAATACAAAAAAAAAATCAAAATTTACAAAAAAAAGAAAGAAAAGAAAAGAAAAAGAAAAGTTGAGGGACTAGTTTGGAAACCTAGCAACACTTCTCCTATAAA
>Ga0307513_10003461_pt1 | contig 21352 bp, 21 predicted proteins | sample 15_EM_MG_FD_202174 | JGI IMG/M metagenome (GOLD analysis project Ga0307513, IMG submission 202174) | Populus trichocarpa ectomycorrhiza microbial communities from riparian zone in the Pacific Northwest, United States - 15_EM | ecosystem: Host-associated > Plants > Roots > Unclassified | place... | reverse complement strand
TTACTACCTTCGGTTGAATGAACCGCCTCGCGGCGGTTTTGGAAGCTCACCCGCGACCAGGTGAGCTGGTTTGGCCGACAGCCGGAATGGCTGCCTGCCTATTGCTTCAGTCCACGTAGAGCGAACTGACCGATTCGCCAAAGGCGATCCGGCGAATGGTTTCCGCCAACAGCTCGGCCACGCTGAGCTGGCGGATCTTGCTGCAACCGCGCGCGGCGGCCGACAGCGGAATGGTGTCGGTGACCACCAACTCGTCGAGCTCCGACGCGTTGACGTTGTCCACCGCCGGGCCCGACAGCACCGGATGGGTGCAGTACGCCGCCACCTTCAACGCGCCCTGCGCCTTCAGCGCGGCGGCCGCTGCGCACAAGGTGCCGGCGGTGTCGACAATGTCGTCCACCAACACGCAGGTCTTGCCTTCCACGTCGCCGATGATGTTCATCACCGTGGACACGTTGGCGCGCGGACGGCGCTTGTCGATGATGGCCAGGTCGGCGTCGTCCAGGCGCTTGGCCACGGCCCGTGCGCGCACCACGCCGCCTACGTCCGGCGATACCACGATCAGGTTTTCGGTGCCGTAGGCGCGCCAGATGTCGGCGAGCAGCAGCGGCGACGCGTAAACGTTATCGACCGGCATGTCGAAAAAGCCCTGGATCTGATCGGCGTGCAGATCAACGGTCAACACTCTGTCCGCGTTGACGGCCGTGAACATTTTCGCCGCCACCTTGGCCGTGATCGGCACCCGCGACGAACGCGGACGGCGATCCTGGCGCGCATAACCGAAGTAAGGCACCACTGCGGTGACGCTGGCGGCGGAGGCGCGCTTGAGCGCGTCCACCAGTACCAGCAGTTCGACCAGATTCTCCGCGCTGGGCGCGCAGGTCGGTTGGATCACGAACACTTCCTGCCGACGCACGTTTTCCTCGATTTCCACCTGCACTTCGCCATCGGAGAAGCGCGACACCATCGCCTTGCCCTGGCGTATGCCGAGCTCACGGCAGATGCTGGCGGCCAACGGCTGGTTGGCGTTGCCGGAAAAGACAAGCAGGTTGCGTTCGTCTTGCATGTCGTGGGTCCGGTGATGGGAATGGGGGAATTGGGAACAAGGAATGGTCAGGCTTTGGAGCTTGACCATGTCCGATCCCATTCTCCATTCCCGGAAAATTGGCTGGGGCGGAAGGATTCGAACCTACGAATGCCGGGATCAAAACCCGGTGCCTTAACCACTTGGCGACGCCCCAATGTTCTAACGCTTCTTCGGCAGGGCCTTGTGCAACAACGAGCGATCCGTGCCCGCCGCAATCCAGGCACGCAATCCCTCCGGCAATCCAGCAAGCGCGGCTTCTGCGGAAGCCCGATCACGGAACTCGACGAAGCAACCGCTGCCGGACCCGGTGAGGCGTGGCGTGCCAATCCGCGAAAGCGTTGCGAACGCAGCCTCGATGGCAGGTTCGCGACGACGCAGGACTGGCTCGAACGCATTACCGAGCAAATTTCCTGAAACGAAGTCGGCTATTTTCGCGGGTGCAGCATTGCGCGTCAAATCAGGGGCTTGGAACAAGTCCTTGGTAGGCACGTGGATTCTGGGGTCGGCCAGCACATACCAAGCGGGAGCAAGCGGGATCGGGGTTAATTCCTCCCCCACTCCCTCGGCCCAGGCGTTCTCACCGCGCACGAAGACGGGGACGTCTGCACCAAGCTGCAAGCCCAGCGCAGCCAGCCGGTCAGAGCTTAGATCCGGCCCCCAAAGGTGATTCAGGCCGACCAACACCGTAGCTGCGTCCGACGATCCCCCTCCAAACCCCCCGCCCGCGGGAATGCGCTTTTCGATGGAGATGTCAGCACCTTGGCCGATCTTGGCTTGCGATTGCAGCAAACGTGCCGCCCGGACTGCCAGATCATCTGCCTCGGCCACGCCTTCGACCGACACACCATGCCGGACGATTTGGCCATCGCCACGAACGCGCAAATGCAAGGTGTCCCCCCAGTCCAGCAACCGGAACACAGTCTGCAGCTGGTGGTAACCGTCCTGACGACGGCCGGTGATCTGCAGGAACAGGTTCAATTTGGCGGGCGCCGGCCATTCGGACCAGCCGTCCCCGGGGGCAAACCGCCTCATTGCGGCGGGAAATCCCAGCGATCCACGATCAGCCGAACCATCGCCCGGTCGCGCCGGGCCTCGATCCTGCGCGGCAGTTGCGGTTGCTCGCCTGCCGCGTCGAACCATTCCGTGTAATCGATGCGCCAACCGGCTTGTTCGACCGTTTGCAGGCGGCCAGCGATGGAAAAAGACTGATTTTCGCCAGGCAAACCCTCGGCGGACAGGCCCTGGACCCAGCGGGCCAGCGCGTTGACCGGTATGTCCCAGCCAGTGGCTTCCAGCAGCAAGGCCTCGGCGTCCTCCCCTTCGCGCACGCCGCCCTCCAAACCTTCCAGCCGCCCGGCTTCGGAATGCGTATCGCCGATCAACCGCCAGCTCTGGCGGGTGACCGGGGCGCTCAACGAAACCACATAGCGCGGTCCGTCCTGCTGCCAGTCAATCCTGCCGTTACCGCCTTTGCCGGCGTTGTTGATGGCCACGCGGCCTTCGAACGACCATTGCCGATGAAGGTCGAGCCACGCCGCACGCTGTGTCTGGGCTTGCTCGGCGGCCTTTATCGCTTTCGGTTCGGATAACGTTGGCGGTAGCGAGGCCTGTGGCGCCCGCGTCGCGCATCCCGCCAGCATCAGCGACACGCCCACCGCCATGACACGTAAGAGGGAGATCATGCGCCGGTTTTCTCCAGCGCGCGCTGCAGCGAGCGGTTCTCGGAGTCCAGCTTGCGCGATTCCTCGAAGAACTTGCGCGCCTCTTCCTGCTTGCCGGTGAACCACAGCACTTCCGCGATGTGCGCCGCGATTTCGGCGTCCTTCTGCAGGGTGAAAGCGCGGCGCAATTCGACCAGCGCCTCGGCGTTACGGCCCAGGCGGTAGAGGACCCAGCCGTAGCTGTCGATGATCGCCGCTTCGTCGGGCTCGGCCGCGCGCGCGCGATCGATCAGCTCAAGCGCTTCCTGATAACGGGTGGTGCGGTCGGCCAGGGTGTAGCCGAGCGCATTGAGCGCAGCGATGTTTTCCGGATCGGTGACCAGGATCTTGCGCAGGTCGGCTTCGGCGCGATCGATGCGGTCGCGGCGCTCCCAGGCCAGGCCACGCGCATAGAGAAGCGCATTGTCGTCCGGGTAGGCGGCAAGCCCGCGCGCCAGCACGTCCAGTTCGCCCGCATCGTCATCGTCTTTCTGTTTCAACTCCGCTTCCAGCAAGTAGGCGCCGCGTCGCGCCTCGTCGTCGGCGCTGGCGTCGCCCTGCAACGCGCGGGCATCGGCGAAGGCTTCTTCCTTGTGGCCCAGTTCGAACAGGACATTGGCGATGCGCAAGCGCGCCTCGGTGCGCTGGGGACCGCCGGGAACGCCCCGGTACCAGTCCAGCGCTTCCTGCGGGCGCTTGAGAAACTGCGCGATCTGACCGATCAGCAATCGGCGCTCGGGGTCCGGCTTGCCGGCATCCTTGCGCAATTCGTCATACAGCACGGTCAGCGTCATGGTGTCTTCGGCCTTGGCCAGCAGTGAAGCGCGCAAGCCATAGCTCTGGTTGTCCTGCGGGCCGCGAGCCAAGGTGGCCTCCGCTTGCTTCGGATCGCTCATCGCATCGTATTCGGCAGCGATGGCCAGCCGCATTTCCGGCGTCAGTACGGCCGCGCTCGACAAATCGGTCAGTATTTTGCGCGCTTGCTCGGTGTCGCCGGCTTGGCGAAGCTGGCTGGCATGCAGCAAGGCGACTCGCGGCTCGCTCGGGAAGCGTTTCACCGCTTCGCCCACAATGCGTTCGGCCAGTTTCGGCTGCTCCAGCGACTGCGCCAGCCCGCCGAAGGCCAGCCAGGCCTGCAGATTCGCCGGAATCGCGCCAGCGTCAACGAAACCATCCAGCAGCCGCGCCGACAACGCTGGATCGCGACCACCGCTGCCCAGCACGGTCAACGCGTAGCGCCAGCCCATGTCTTCCTTGTCGCGCAGCAGCGCGTCCAGTTCGCGTTGCGCGCTGGGAGCATCGTTCTTGCGCAGCGCCAGCGCGGCCTCGGCCGCGCGCATGGCCAGCGACTGGGGCGCACTCTGCCGCCAGAGCTTCAACGCCTGGGTCGCGCTGGCATCGTCGTTGGCCAGCAGAGCAATGCGGGTGGCGCGCTCGGCCAGGCCGGCGTCGTCATCGGCCTGCGCAGCCTGCAGATACCAGCGCGAGGCCTCGGGTAACTGACCGGCCTGCAGAGCGAATTCGCCGGCTATGACCGGGGTCAGCGCATCCGGGGACTTCGCAGCCTGGGATTTATGGGGCGCGGGAGCGGCCAGCAGGGGGCAAGCCATGGATAGGAATAGCAGTACGCCAACGGTGATACGAATCATTGCGGGCATGTAGACCAGCCGGGCCGTAAAATGGCGGCCTTCGAATGGCCAGAAGCTTAGCGCAAGCACCTGAACGATGACGTTGTGGGTACTAGGACTCAACCACCAGACCGCGCCGGTCGGCTTGCGCGAGCGCGTCGCGTTCGATGCCGCCGCCCTGCCCGGCGCGCTGGCGTCCTTGCGCGCCTTGCCCGACGTGTCCGAGGCCGCGGTGCTTTCCACCTGCAACCGCACCGAGCTGTACGCCATCGCCGAGGATGGCCAAGCGCTCAGCGCTTGGCTGGCGACGCATGCCGAGGGCCTGGAGGGTTACCTGTACCGGCATAGCGATGCGGACGCCGTCCGGCATCTTTTCCGGGTGGCCACCGGCTTGGATTCGATGGTTCTGGGCGAACCGCAGATCCTGGGCCAGGTGAAGGAAGCCTGGGTCGCCGCGCGCGAACATGGCGCGCTGGGCAATGGACTAGACCGGCTGTTCCAGCAGACTTTCGCGGTGGCCAAACGCGCGCGCACCGATACGCGCGTGGGCGCCAACCCGGTCTCGGTGGCCTCCACCGCGGTGAGGCTGGCGCAGAATTCGTTCGCACGCCTCGATGAATCCACCGTGCTGCTGATCGGCGCCGGCGAAACCATCGAACTGGCCGCGCGTCATCTGAGCGAAGGCAAGGTAAGACGCCTGCTGATCGCCAACCGCACCCTCTCGCACGCGCAGGAGCTGGCCACACGACACGGCGGCTACGCGCTGCCCCTCACCGAACTGGACCGGCACTTGGCGGAAGCCGACGTGGTGTTTTCCGCGACCGCGAGCCGCGAACCCGTGGTCACCCATGCGCAGGTCGCCGCCGCGTTGGTCCGGCGCAAGCACAAGCCGATGCTGCTATTCGACTTGGCGGTACCGCGCGACATCGAACCCGGTGTGGCCGAGCTGGACGACGCCTATCTCTATACCGTCGACGATCTTGAGCGTGCGGTCGAGGACAACCGTCGCGGCCGCCGCGAAGCCGCCGATGCCGCCGAAGTGATCATCGAACTGCAGGTCGCGCGCTACATCGAGAACTTGCACGCCAGCTCGCGCCAGGAACCGCTCAAGCGCCTGCGTGCGCATGGCGATGCCGCGCGCGAAGACGTGCTGGCCAAAGCGCGCCAGCAACTGGCCAACGGCCGCAATGCCGAAGAAGTGCTTGACTTCCTGGCGCACACCCTGACCAATCGCCTGCTCCATCCGCCGACTGCCGCACTGCGCGAGGCGGCATTGTCCGGCGATGCGGAACTGGCGCGTGCCGCAGACAAACTGTTTCCCGCCCAAGCGCCTTACTCGCACCTCAAGAAAGAAGATGACGCCGACCCTGCGCCGTAAACTCGAAGCGCTGGCCGAACGCCGCGAAGAACTCGAACGACTGTTGTCCGACCCGGGCGTGGTCGCCGACAACGACCGTTTCCGCAAGTACTCGCGCGAGTTCTCGCAGCTGGAACCGGTGACGATCGCGCTGACCGAAGAAGCCAACGCCAAACGCGACCTCGCCGCCGCCGAAGCCTTGCGCGACGATCCGGAGCTTCAATACGATAAAAGCATGCGCGAACTGGCCGAAGAAGAAATCGCCAGCGCGCAGGCCCGCCTGTTGCAGCTGGAAGACGAGCTTTCCTTGCTGCTGGTGCCCAAGGATCCGCGCGACGATTCGGATCTGTTCCTGGAAGTGCGCGCGGGCACCGGCGGCGACGAAGCGGCGATCTTCGCCGGCGACCTGTTCCGCATGTACGCGCGCTATGCCGAACGCCAGGGCTGGAAAGTGGAAGTCGAATCCGAGAACCCGGGCGAGCACGGCGGCTACAAGGAGATCGTGGCCAAGATCAGCGGACGCGGCGCCTTCTCCCGCTTCAAGTTCGAGTCGGGCACCCATCGCGTGCAGCGCGTGCCGGAAACCGAATCGCAAGGCCGCATCCATACCTCGGCCGCGACCGTCGCCATCATTCCCGACGACGACGCGGTGGAAGAGATCGTGATCAACCCGGCCGACCTGAAAGTGGATACCTTCCGCTCTTCTGGCGCGGGTGGCCAGCACGTCAACAAGACCGAGTCGGCGATCCGCATCACCCATATTCCCAGCGGCCTGGTGGTGGAGAACCAAACCGCGCGCTCGCAGCACGCCAACCGCGAACACGCGATGAAGCGACTGAAGGCGCAATTGCTGGAAGCCGAGCGCAGCAAGCAAGCGGCGGCCCAGGCTGAATCGCGCAAGCTGCAAGTCGGCAGCGGCGACCGTAGCCAGCGCATCCGCACCTACAACTTCCCGCAAGGGCGCATCACCGACCATCGCGTGGAAGGCCTCACCCTGTACGATCTACCCAACATCCTGCAGGGCGGCCTGGATGAATTGCTGGAACGCTTGAGCCGCGAACACCAGGCCGACGAACTGGCGCGGTTGACCGAAGCCGCGTAGGTCGTGGTTACGTTCCGGGCGTCAGGCACCACGTGCGTCGGGGACGTAGCCCCGACCTACCGCAAAAGGGGACCGCATGAGTATCGAGATTCGGCGCGCCGTTGTGGACGACACGGATGCCATCGCTCCATTGTTCGATCTCTACCGCGTGTTCTACCAACAGCCCTCGGACCTGGTGCTGGCTCGCCGCTTCATCGGCGAGCGGTTGGAGTACGAACAGTCGGTAATCCTGCTGGCCGAACTCGACGGCAAGGCGGTCGCATTCACCCAGTTGTTTCCTTCATTCTCTTCCGTGCGTGCTGGGCGTTCCTGGATCCTCAACGATCTTTACGTGCAGGCTTCCGCACGCCGCAACGGCATCGCCCGCGCCCTGCTGCAGGCGGCTGCCGACTTCGCCAGAGCCGACGGCGCGATCCGGCTGGAACTGGAAACCGATCCGGACAACCGCAGCGCCCAGTCGCTTTATCGGCACATGGGCTGGGAGCCTTACGAGGGCACGCTGCGCTTTCGATTGCATCTGCAGGACTAGCACCTGCGAGCCTCAACCATCAGCATGCACGTATGGAAACCCCGTTCGTGGTGAGCCTGTCGAACCACGCTTTTGGAGCAGAAATTGGTTTTCTTCTAGATCCGCGCCTTGCGAAGAGCATGGTTCGACAGGCCCACCACGAACGGATTACTGGTTCACCGCTTTCATAGGTTAGGCTTCGCAACATGAGCGCCAAATCCGACTTGATTCCCTTGCAACTTTGCGTGCTGACCGTTTCCGACTCACGCGGGCCGGCCGACGACAAGTCGGGCGACTATCTGGTGGCTGCGCTTGAGGAAGAAGGTCATCACCTGGCCGAACGTGCGCTATTGCCGGACGACCGCTACCAGCTTCGCGCCCTGGTTTCGAAATGGATCGCCGACGATGCTATCGACGGCGTGCTGATCACCGGCGGCACCGGGTTCACCGGCCACGACTCCACGCCCGAAGCGCTGCTGCCGCTGTTGGACAAAGAAATGCCGGGCTTCGGCGAACTGTTTCGCGCGATCAGCTTCGACGAGATCGGCACTTCGTCGCTGCAGTCGCGCGCCTTCGCGGGCCTGGCCAACGGCACGTTCGTGTTCTGCCTGCCTGGATCGACCTCGGCGTGCACCACCGCCTGGGAGAAGATCATCCGCGCGCAATTGGATGCGCGCACCAAACCCTGCAACCTCGCCACCCTGCGCCCCCGCTTGAAGGAGTAAGCGCATGCCGCTCAACACGCTGCAACTGCTGGCCAAGGCCAGCGGCCTCACCGCCACCGACATCGCAACAGCGATCCCACGCGCGGGCGTGGCCACGGTCAAAGCCTGGCTGAGCGGCGACAAGCTCCCGGGTAAGGAACAGGTCAACGCATTGGCGCGCACGTTCGGTGTGCCCGCGGGCGCTTTGCTGTCGGAACTGGCCAGCACCTTCGATCCGGCGCGCACCAAGGGCGAACACGATCTGCTGGCGGCCTACCGCTCGCTCAATACAAAGCAGCAGGGCGCAGTGCTGGAAGTGGTGCGCACCATGGCCGATACGCATGCCGTCAGCCGCAGGAAAGCGAAGAAATGAAGAACCTCAAGCGCAAGGAATACGAGAAGCTGCTCGAGCCGTTGCAACTTGAACTGGTGGGCATGTCGCGATGGTTGCAGCACAGCGGAAAACGCGTAGTGGTGGTGATCGAAGGCCGCGACACCGCCGGCAAGGGCGGCGTCATCAATGCGATCTCCGAGCACCTCAACCCGCGCCAATGCCATGTCGTGGCGCTGTCCAAGCCGAGCGAGCGCGAAAACACCCAGTGGTACTTCCAGCGTTATGTGCCTTATCTGCCTGCGGCCGGCGAGATCCTGTTGCTGGATCGCAGCTGGTACAACCGCGCCGGCGTCGAGAAGGTGATGGGTTTCTGCAACGACGATCAGTACCGGGCTTTCCTGAAGCAGGCGCCTGTGTTCGAGCAGTTGCTGATCGACGACGGCATCCTGCTGTTCAAGTATTGGCTGACGGTGGATCAGTCCGAACAGGAAGAACGTTTCGCCGAACGCCTGCAAGACCCCCTCAAGCGCTGGAAGCTGTCGTCCATCGATGTTCAGGCGCGCGCCAAGTACGCGGACTACACCAAGGCACGCGAAGCCATGCTGAAAGCAACGCATACCAAGGACGCCCCTTGGACGCTAGTGGATTTCAACGACCAGCGACGGGGACGACTCACCCTCGTTAGTGACTTGCTGCGTAGGTTGCCGGACACGCAAGTGCCGGATGCGAAGCTCGACTTTCCGCCGCTGAAGTCCAAGCCGCTGAAGGAACGCTTCAGTATGGTCAAGCCTATTGCCGGCTACGAAGCCAACGACTGACCGACGAGACACGCCTGCTGGCTCGTCGGATGACGGTCGTGTCGCAATGTCCTGGTGAAATGACTTTCTGTCGACATTTTTAGATGTCCGGCATGCGTTTGCGCGTTGCCAACGTCATCCTCTTATGGCTCTTCCTGGCCGACGCGAGACAACTAAAAGACACGGCGCGACACCTGCTTAGCGTCGTTTCGGCACCCTGCGGACATCCGAATCGCACATTGCATTTCTTAGTGTGACGATCGCAGCAATATGCGCACGCGATGCCTTGACACGACTATCGTTGCCCACCAGTGTCGGACCCGCCCAACAGCGCCGCACATCGCATGCAGGTGCACCGTTCACGGCCTTGTAACAGCCAGCAACACCTTTGTCGTTCTTGCCTGAGGGAACAAACGCGCCGCAGCGGTATAGCCGCGCGTAAGCGAATCGCAGACGCCGTTGCGTGTCTGCGTCGATCCTCACCGTCAGGTATCTGGAGAACGCACTATGAGCATAAGAATAATGAAGGCCTTGCTGTCCGCCTGCCTGCTGGCGGCGTGGATGGCGCCCGCACAGGCGCAAAGCGTCAGCTGTACCGGCGTGGCCCAATGGAACGCATCCACCATCTACAACCCCGGCGATAAGCTCGTTTACCAGGGCAAGCTCTATCAAGCGCAGATCGCGATCTGGAATGCGCCCCCCACGCATTGCCCCAGCTGCGGCTGGTACCTGGATCTAGGCACGTGCAGCACCGGCGGTGGTAACCAGTCGCCGACGGTCGCACTGACTTCCCCGGCCAACAATGCGACCTACAGCGCGGGGGCCACGATCACCGTCGCAGCCAATGCCGCCGATAGCGACGGTACGGTGACGCAGGTGCAGTTCTTCCGCGGCACTACTTCGCTAGGCATCGACACCAGTTCTCCCTACAGCGTCAGCTGGACCAACGCCGCCGCTGGCGGCTACGCGGTGAAAGCCGTGGCGACCGACAACGCTGGCGCCACCGGCACTTCCGCACTGGCCAACATCACCGTCAACCCCGTCACAACGCCCGACACGACCGCACCCAGCGTGCCGGCAGGACTGTCGGCGCCGTCGGTGACTTCTTCCAGCGTTACCCTGACCTGGACGGCATCGACCGACAATGCGGGTGGCAGCGGGATTGCGGGATACGATGTCTATCGCAACGGCAGTCTGGTCGGCTCGCCCACCAGCGTCGGATACACCGACAGCGGACTCAGTGCCGCTACGGCTTACAACTACCGGGTGCGCGCCCGCGACAACGCCGGCAATGCGTCCGCACAGGGCACGCAGATCAGCGCGACGACCAGCCCGGGCGGCGGTGGCGGCAACAAGCGCGTGCTGGGTTACTTCACCCAATGGGGCATCTACGCGCGCAACTACCGGGTCAAGAACATCGACACCAGCGGTTCGGCGGCCAAGCTCACCCACATCAATTACGCCTTCGGCAACGTGCGCAACAATGTCTGCGAAGTCGGCCTCACGATTCCTTCGAATGAAGCCACTGGCGCAGGTGGCGACGCATTCGCCGATTACAGCAAGGCCTTCAGTGCAGCGGAAAGCGTCAGCGGCGCCGCCGATACCTGGGACCAACCGTTGCGCGGCAACTGGAACCAGCTCAAGCAGCTCAAGGCCAAGTATCCGAACATCAAGGTGCTGATCTCGCTGGGTGGCTGGACCTGGTCGCGTGGCTTCGCCAGCGCGGCGCGTCCTGAGAATCGCGTGGCGTTCGTGACCTCCTGCGTCAACGCCTACATCCGCGGCAACCTGCCGGTCACCGATAACGCAGGTGGTACGGGCGCAGCGGCTGGCGTGTTCGACGGCATCGATCTGGATTGGGAATACCCCAACGCCTGCGGCCTCTCCTGCGGCGGCGCCGAAGATCGCGCCAACTTCACCGCCTTGCTGGCCGAGTTCCGTCGCCAGCTCAATCTGGTGCGTCCGGGCTTGCTACTGACCATCGCCTCCGGCGCCGGCGTCGACAAGATCGCCGCCACCGATCCAGGCCAGTACGCGCAGCACTTGGATTTCATCAACGTAATGACCTACGACTTCCACGGCACGTGGGAGCCGAGGACCAACCATCATTCGGCGCTGTTCGCTTCGCCCAGCGATCCTTCCACCGGCGATGTGCGCTTCTACAACAGCAACGATGCGATCGAAGCGTTCCTGGCGCGCGGCGTGCCCGCCAGCAAGTTGAACCTGGGTATCGGCTTCTACGGCCGCGGCTGGACCAACGTGCCCAACGTCAATAACGGCCTGTACCAGACCGGCAGCGCGGCGCCAGGCTCGTACGAAGCGGGCAATGAGGACTACAAGGTGCTGAAGGACCGACCAGGCACGATCTACACCGACGCCAACGCGCGTGCGACTTGGAAGTACGACGGCAACACGTTCTGGAGCTACGACACTCCTGCGATGATCACCGAGAAGATGAACTACGTGAAGGTCCAGAATCTGGGCGGCGCGTTCTTCTGGGAATTCAGCGGCGACGACGCTCAAGGCACCCTGGCCAAGACGGTAGGCAACGGCTTGCAGTAAGCGCCGAGTTTGCAGACAAGAAAACAGGGCGCGTTCTGGCGCCCTGTTTTTTTGCCGATCCGCCGCTCAGGCGATATGGAAACCGGTCGGTACCTTTCCTTCCCACGACTCGCGCGTCACGCTCTCCACTTTCGAGGACGGCGGGCCTTTGCGCAGCCAGGTTGCCAGCCTTTCCAACGACTCGTCGTCGCCCGCAGCGATCACTTCCACCCGACCGTCGTCGAGATTTCGCGCGCTGCCTGACAGCCCCAGACGCAATGCCTGTTCGCGAGTGGACGCACGGAAGAACACCCCCTGCACCTTACCGCTGACCCAGAACCGCGACGCTGGCATTACGTTCCCGCTTTTGCCGTGCCGGCGGAAGCGACCACCGCTTCGATCTCTTTGGCGGTGACCGGACCCAGGAATTGCTTGGCAACCTTTCCCTCCGGCGCGATCAGATAGGTCATGGGCAACCCGCGCGGCGTGGCGAAATCCTTGGGCGGGTCGTACACGTCGAGGATGGCGATGGGATAGCCCACCGGGCGCGTCTTGAGGAACTCGCGCATAGCCTGCGGCTCTATCTCCTCGTAGGCCAGACCCACGACTTCGATATCGTCCCTTTGTTCGTCCAGCGCCGACAGCTCGGGCATCTCCTTGATGCAGGGCGCGCACCAGGTCGCCCAGAAGTTGACCACCACCCATTTCCCGCGATGCGCCGCAAGTTCGTATGCGGGCCCGTCCACCGTCCCGACCTTCAACACCGGAATCTCCACGGTCGTCTGGTTGGAAGCGGTATCCGGCGCGGTGGCATCCGGCACCACCGGCGGCGTTGCCGCAACTGGATTAGCCACTGCGTCGCGTTTGCATGCCGCTAAGGCGAGCAAGAAAAACGCGCCGTAAAGCATTGCTCTGGATTTCATAATCTTGGGTTTCATGCGCCGCTGTTGCCTTTGTTCGTGTAGAGGTCGCTGACCCTGCGCTTCAGCAGCACGCGCAGTGGGATACGCAGTTCGTCGAGCGCGTTGCGGGCTGCGACACCCAGCATGTCGTCATGGCAAGGCAGATGCGCCTCGGCCACCGGAACCCGCAGCTGGCAAGCCTCGTACAGCTCGGCAAGGGTCATGTCGTCCAAGTCGCGCGCCAGCAGCCACTCGCCATGTTCGTCGCGGCGCAACAGGTTGATGTCGCCTAGCTGGCACAGCAACTGCTGTGCCAGAGAATCGGTCAGGATCGGTTCCAGATTCAATATCTGATCGCTGTGCAGGCCCCGGCCTTCGGCGCGTGCTTCATGGAAGCGTCCTAGCAGGCGAAGCAACGCATAGAACTCGTACCCAAGCGGCAACCGCATCGACGCCGGCTGGTAGCGGAACGCGGCGATCGCCGAGGCGAACGAGGCGCCCAGCAGGATCGCGGCCCAGCCCAGATAGATCCACAGCAGCAGGATCGGCAGCACCGCCAGCGGGCCATAGATGTTCTGATACGAATTGAAGCTGCCCAGATAGACGCCCAACGCCCATTTGATGATCTCCAGCAAGATCGTGGCCATCAACGCGCCCGCCACCGCGTAACGCAGCTTGATGGTGCGGTGGGGCACCACGCGATAGATCGCGGCGATGGCGCCGAATTCGATCAATACCGGCGCAAGGGTCAGGCTCAGCGTCTGCAAGACTTTGCCGCCGCTGGTCGCGAAAACCGGCAACGCGAAGAAGCGTACGGAGATCGCCAGCGAGGCCGCCGCCACCAGCGCCCCCAAGGTGAGCACCGTCCAGTACACCAGGAAGCGGCTGAGCTGCGGGCGGGTCGTGCCTACCCGCCAGATCCGGTTGAAGGTGGCCTCCACGCTATTCAAGGTGATCAGCAGCGAAACCACCAGGGCTATGACGCCGGCGATGGTCAACTTGCCGGCGCTGGCCGAGAACTGCTTGAGGTATCCCGACACCGAGCTCGCGGCGCTGGGCACGAAATTGGAGAAAATGTAATCGCTGAGCTGGTCGCTCCATTCACTGAACACAGGGAATGCCGACAACACTCCGAACACCACCATGGCCAGCGGCACCAACGCGAATACGGTGGTGTAGGCCAGCGCGGCAGCGGCCTGAAACAGACGGTCGTCGAGGAAGCGCTTGGCCAGGAAACGCGCGAAGGTGCCCATCCGCGCGCGGTCGCGCATGCGTTCGGTCCAGCGATTCAATGAATCCAGCGGTTCCATTGGCGGAAGGTTACCCGATGCGCGGAGCCTGCGACATCGCCGATACTAGGCACCATTGGAACGATTGGGCGGGGCGATGCCGGAAATTTTAGTGCTCTATTACAGCCGTGGCGGCTCGGTGGCCCGGCTGGCGAAGCAGGTTGCCCGCGGCGTGGGCGAAATCGCGGGGATGAGCGCGCGCTTGCGCACGGTGCCGCCTGTGGCTGCGGTGACGCTACAAGCGTCGCCCCCGGAACCGGAAGAAGGCGCTCCGTATGTGCATGCGCGCGACCTAGCGGAATGCGTCGGGTTGGTGATCGGCAGCCCTACCCGATTCGGCAACATGGCCGCACCGCTGAAGCATTTCATCGATGGCCTGGGCGCCGAGTGGGCTAGCGGAACTTTGGTGGATAAGCCTGCGGGGGTCTTCACCTCCACCGCCACCCAGCATGGCGGTCAGGAGTCGACACTGCTTTCGATGCAGCTCCCGTTGCTGCATCACGGTTGCGTGATCGTCGGCCTGCCGTATACCGAGCCGGCCCTCAGCACGACGCGCGGCGGCGGCACCCCTTACGGCGCCAGCCATGTGGCCGGTAGAGAGGACGACCCGCAGCTAAGCGAGGAGGAAGCGGCCCTCGCCCGTATCCTGGGTAGGCGTGTGGCAGAGATCGCCAGACGATTGGGAGCGGCTGCATGAAGCCATCGCGCGTAGTCCTGGCTTTGTCGCTGTTCGCGCTATCGGTGCTGTTCTCCCTGTGGTTCCACGACAGCAAGTTGCGCATCGCCGCGATGGTGTTCTTCACCGTGCCTCCGTTGCTGTTGCTGGTCGGAGTGCTGCGCGGTAGCGCCAAGGCCGCGTTTTGGGCCGGAGTACTGGGGCTGTTCTGGTTCAGCCACGGCGTGATGGAAGCCTATACCCTCGTCGCCGAACGCGCCTACGCCTTGATTGACGTCGCATTGGCGATCGTGATCGTGGTGGCGTCGAGCTGGCCCGGCGTCAGCGCGCGCTTCGGCAAGAAAAAGGCAGCGAGCGACGCATGATTTCCCCCGTCGCGCGCGTTCTCTCCGCCATTGCGTTCGCGTGCCTGATGCTGTGCGTCCCGCTGGTCCACGCCGACGAACATTGCGAACCCGTGGCAGAGCAAAGCGTGAAGAATGCGGACCAATCGACGCTGTCCGTAAGCACCGCCTGCGACGAGAGCGGAAACCGCAGGTACATCTTGCGCGCGCATGCGAAGGATGGCAGCAGCGACCAGAAAACCCTCGAAGTGGAAAGCGAGTACGCACCCATGGGCAGCGCCAGCTTGGTCGATATCGACAACGACGGCTATCACGAGGTCGAAGTGCGCGGCATGTGCGGTGCCGGCCCCAACTGCGAAGGCGAGCTCTACCGCATCGATCGGAGGACCGGAAAACTGGAGCTTTTCTTCAGCGGCGGCTATGCCGAGCTGTCGGTCATCGACGGTTACCTGGTCGAGGCCGGCCGCGCCAGCTGCTGTTCCTGGGAATACCACGCCTATCGGCTGGACGGCCGCACCGGCGCGCTCGACTACAAGGATATGGACTTCATGGTCGAAGTCGGCGCCGACACGGACAACATCGATGAAGAAGCGCCGGCGCGCTGCACCTTCAGCCGCGCCGAGGGCGGTACGCGCACAGTCATGCGGCCGCCGGGCCGGAAATGGCTACAGCTGTGCACGCTGTACGGCGACTATCATCTGACCACACCCAAAGAAGCGCGCGCGGCGGAAATCGCCAATCGCGCGCAGGAGTAAGCGAGATGGAAGAACTACTGATCGTCACCACCGGCGGCACCATCGACAAGATCTATTTCGACGACAAGTCGGACTTTCAGGTCGGCGATCCGCAGATCGGCCGCATCCTGCAGGAGCTGGGGGTGGCGTTCCGTTTCAATGTGATCCCCATCATCCGCAAGGATTCGCTGCATATCAGCAACGCCGACCGCGAACTGGTGCGCGACACCATCGCCGCGCAAGCCGCGCGGCACGTGCTGATCACGCACGGCACCGACAGCATGGTCGCGACGGCCAAGGTGCTGTCCAGCATCGAAGGCAAGACGATTGTTTTGACCGGTGCGCTGAATCCGGCGCGCTTCCGCGGGTCCGATGCCGAGTTCAATATCGGCTGCGCGGTGGGTGCGGTGCAGTCGCTGCCGGCTGGCGTCTACATCGCCATGAACGGACGCATCTGGGATCCGGCGAAAGTGCGCAAGAACGTGTCCGCCAACCGCTTCGAGGCCGCCGACTGATACGCCACAAAAAGAAACCCCGGCTTGCGCCGGGGTTTCCATTCGCCGTCCTAGCGGCCTTCGATCAGAAGGTGACGCTCCAGCTGTTGATGTAGCCGGTGTCGCCGCCCGCGTTGTCGTTCACGCGCAGGTTCCAGGTGCCGTTCAACGCTTCGCTCGACAGGTTCACGGTGTAGGTCGAGTTGATGTTGTCGGCGCTGCCGCCACTACGGTTGTGCAGCACGTACACGCTGCCATCGGGAGCCACCAAGTCCACCTTCAGGTCGCCGATGTAGGTGTGCACGATATTCACTGCCACCGAAGTGCTGGCCAGTCCGCTGCCGCTGCGACCGGACACGGTGATCGGGCTGTTGACCGTGGCGTTGTCGCCAATGGCCACGTCCGTGCCGTTGGTGTACGTCTGCGTACCGCCACCGCCGCCGGTGGTGTAGCTGCCGGTCAGGCTGACGCCGGAGAAAGCGGAGTAGGCTTTCAGGCGCACGTAGTAGGTGCCTGCGGTGGGCGTGGCGAAGGTGCAGGTTTCGGCATTGCCGTTCACGTACGGCCGGCAGTCGTACACCGTGTCCGTCGGAGCGCTGCCGGACTTGACGTACATATCCATGTCGCCGGTACCACCCGAGGTGGTGAAGGTCAGGTTGGAAGCTCCTGCCGGCACGACCATGGTGTAGTTCAGTGATGCCCCGGTGGCCGCGGACAGACCCGTCACCGGAACGCCGTTGCTCAACACCGTGCCGCCACCGCCGGAGCTCACCGTGACCGAGCTGGTCTTGGTGTTGGTGGCGCCACCGTTGTCGGTCACCGTCAGGGTGACGGTATAGGTGCCCGCCGCCGAGTAGGTCTTGCTCGGATTGGTAGCCGTGGAGGTGGTGCCGTCGCCGAAGTTCCAGCTGCGCGAGGCGATGCTGCCATCGCTATCGGTGGAAGTGTCGGTGAAGCTGACGGTGAGCCCGCTGGCCGAGGAAGTGAAGTTGGCCACCGGAGCGACGTTCCCGCCGCCACCGCCCGCCGCATCCACCGCCGCCTTGGCGTTGACGATACCCGCGCCGATCGGTTGCGAAGGCGTGGACGGGAACGCGCGCGCGCTGCTCTTCAGCAACGCTTCCACCTGTGCGGGCGTCTTGGGCGTGGCCGAAACCGCCTGTATCAGCGCCACCACGCCGGCGACATGCGGTGTCGCCATCGAGGTGCCGCTGTAGGACGCGTAGGTTTCCGCGCCGGGAGTACGTGCACCTGCGTTCAAGGTGGAGAGGATGCTCGAACCCGGAGCCGCGACATCCACCAGCGCGCCATAGTTTGAGAAGCTGGAGCGCGCGCCCGTGCTGGTGATGGAACCCACCGCGACCACGTTGTTGCAGTTGGCCGGCGAGGCGTTGGATACGTTGACGTTATCGTTGCCGGCGGCGATTACCAGTGTGGTGCCGCGCGATACCGCTCCATTGATAGCGGTCTGCGTGGTGGCGCCGCAAGCGCCGCTACCGCCGAGACTGAGGTTGATGACTTCGGCCGGATTGGCATTCGCCGGCACGCCGCTGACGGTGCCGCCGGAAGCCCAGATGATGGCGTCGGCGATATCCGAATCGTAGCCGCCGCACTTACCCAGCACGCGTACGGGAACGATCTTGGCGCCATAGGCCACGCCCGCAACGCCCACGCCGTTGTTGGTCACTGCAGCTACCGTGCCGGCGACATGGGTGCCATGCCAGCTGGAATTGGAAGCCGGCACACCCGCTCCGCATTCGTTGGCGTTGTAGCCATCGCCCGGATCGGCCGGGTTGGAATCACGCCCATCGCCGTCCACCGAAACCGCGGTGTCGATGATGAAGTCGTAACCCGGCAGGATATTGGCGTTGAGGTCGCTATGAGTGGTGATGCCGGTGTCCAGGATGGCGACGACGGAGCCGGCGCCGTTGGTGGTATCCCAGGCTTCGGTAGCGCGAATGCCGCCCGCGCCGGTGCCATAGCCCCATTGTTCGCTGAAGCGGGGATCGTTGGGGGTCAGTAGAGGTTTGTTGAGTTTGTCGACTTCCACATATTCGACGTTCGGGTTCGAAGCCAGCTGACGCATCAGCGATTCGGCTTCTACGCGGTCCAGCTTGCGGTCGGAACGGACGACGTCGGCGCCTACTGCCAGGCGACGCAGTTGTCTGACCTCCAGCGCGCGGCCGGCCTTGGCCCGAATGGCGCGGGTCGCCGATTGCAGCGCAGTATCCAGCGAAGCCGTACTCGCGCGCTCGGTGCTGCCGTCGCGGTATTTCACGATGAAGCGATCGAAGTTCTTCTGCTCGGGGGATTGCAAACCACTCAGGTCGATGCGGCCCGCCGCCATGGCGGGCATTGCGCACATCGAGGAGATTGCGATAGCGGTGGCGCTGGCCAATACATGCAAACGCAGACGACGCTTTGAGACATCTGACATTGAAGTTCCCTCTACATAGTAGTGATGCCGCTGGTGCGGCTGTTTCGGGAACGGCCGTGACTTGGAACAGGGGTGGTGACGGCCGCTTCCGCTGGGGACGCGCCGAACGACGCATCCTGAGCCGAACCTAACCGGGTGTGCGGGATGCGCACAAGGTGGTTTGATGAGGAATCTCACGGAATGGAACGGATGTTACGTTCCCGCATCTACATATGTGACGGGAATCGGTTACAAATGTAACTGTAATCGTTTGCGGGTGTGGCAGCGGGCCGAAAGATAGCGGTGGAATTCACGCCGATCCTGCCCCAATGCTGCATTACGGGACCGCATTGCGCGGCCGGATATGCCTCAGAGCATTCCTGTTTCCAGTTTTGCCGCTTCCGACATCATGTGCCGGCCCCAGGGTGGGTCGAATACCAGTTCGACGTCGGCCTCGACCACCGTCGGAATGAGTTCCAGCTTGTTGCGCACGTCGTCGACCAGGATCTCCCCCATGCCGCAACCGGGCGCGGTCAGGGTCATCTTTACTTCCACTTCGCGCTGGCCGTCGTCGCGGTGGCGCAGGTTGGCCTCGTAGACCAGGCCCAGGTCGACGATGTTGAACGGGATCTCCGGATCGAAGCAGGTGCGCAGTTGCTTCCAGATCAGCTGTTCGACTTCCTCGTCGCTGGCGTTCTCGGGCAGGCTCAGCGACTCGGCCGGCTCCTTGCCGATGGCATCGCCGTCCTGCCCGGCGATGCGGAACAGGTTGCCTTCCACGAATACCGTGTAGCTTCCACCCAGCGCCTGGGTGATGTAGCCGAAACTGCCCGCGGGCAGGGTGACGCTGTCGCCCTGCGGAACGAGGACGGCGGCGCAATCGCGCTCGAATTGAACAGGTTCGCTGCTGCGGGAATACATGACAACCAGATGGGGGCCGCGCCGGCTGGCGCAAGCGGTCATTTTACGCTCTACGTCTGCCTGCGAGCCGTTGGCGGCCATAAAGCGCGGACAACGGTGTGTTCTGGACTGGGGACTGCGTAAGGCGGTTCTGGATTCTGCCGTCCAAAAGCTCTGGCACTCCGCGGTTGTGCGCGAATCGCAATGGAGCGAGGAGCAAGGCGGGCGGCACAGTATCCTATGCCGTCACGCCGGAGCCACGATGCAAGAATCCGCCCTGCCCCACCGCTCGATACGCTGGCTTGCGCTGGTGATGCTGTTATTGGGCGGACTCTGCTTCGCCGTAGTTTGGATCATGCTGGCGGTTTATCTGGGAAAACCCTGCGGCTGGATGGCCGTGCTGGGTGCCCTGGATGCTGCCGTGATGCTGCGTTTGGGCGGAATGCGGCGCGGCGCGGGGCGTGCGCTGCTGGCGGTGCTGGCGACACTGGCGATCATCGTGCTGGCCAATTGGGGCATCGCAGCCACGCAGATTGGTTTTGCCATGGGACTGAATCCATGGGATTCGGCGCTCAAGCTGGGCATGGGCTACGCCTGGACGCTGGCGGGATTGGCCAACCAGCTGGCGGACCGGGCGTGGATGGTAGTGGCGCTGGTGGTCGCGGCCGTAGCCGCGCGCTGAAGCCTTCACCCCAGGTAGAGCCGAGCTTGCTCGGCTTCTCTTCGCACTCACATCTGGCGAGCAAAAGCATCCGAGCAAGCTCGGATCTACAGGACGGTTTAATGCCCGCCGTCCAGCGCCTTCAACTCGCTGACCAGCGCACTCGCCATCTCAGCGCCATCGCCGTAAAGCATGCGGGTGTTGTCGGCATAGAACAGCGCATTTTCGATACCGGCGAAACCGGTACCCTTGCCGCGCTTGATGACGATGGTGTTCTTAGAATTGACCACGTCTAGGATCGGCATGCCGTAGATTGGCGACGCCGGATCGGTCTTGGCCACCGGATTGACCACATCGTTGGCGCCGATCACCAGCGACACATCGGTGTTGGGGAACTCGGGGTTGACGTCGTCCATGTCCGCGATCAGATCGTAGGGGACGCCCGCTTCGGCCAGCAGTACGTTCATGTGTCCGGGCATGCGACCGGCGACCGGATGGATGGCGAACTTCACCTTCACGCCGCGCTCCATCAGCTTCTGCGCTAGTTCCCAGATCTTGTGCTGGGCTTGGGCCACCGCCAGACCGTAGCCGGGCACGATCACCACCCGCTCGGCGAAAGCCATCATCGCCGCAACGTCGCCGGCCTCGATGGGCTTTTGCGAGCCGGTGATTTCCTGCATTTCGCCGCTGCTACCGCCGAAGTTGGAGAACAGCACGCCGCTGATCGGGCGGTTCATGGCCTTGGCCATCAGCCGTGTCAGCAGGATGCCGGCCGCGCCCACCATCATGCCGGCGATGATCAGCGTCTCGATGCCCAGCACGTAGCCTTCGAAAGCAACGGCCAGACCGGTGAATGCGTTGTAGAGCGAGATCACCACCGGCATATCCGCGCCGCCGATGGGCAAGGTCATCAGGATGCCCAGCGCCAGCGCGGCGACGAAGAAGGCGATGATCCACGGCACGCCCAATGTCCACATGGCCAGGCCGCCCAGCAACACTGCGACCACAGCGATCAGCGCGTTGAACACCTGTTGGCCGGGGAAGGTGTAGCGCTTGTCCATGCGGCCGTCCAGCTTGGCCCAGGCGATGATGGAGCCCGACAGCGACACCGCGCCGATCAGCGCGCCGATCACCGCAAGCAGCAGGGTGACCTTGGAGGGTGATCCGCCCTGCGCCGA
>Ga0307513_10003460_pt1 | contig 21356 bp, 11 predicted proteins | sample 15_EM_MG_FD_202174 | JGI IMG/M metagenome (GOLD analysis project Ga0307513, IMG submission 202174) | Populus trichocarpa ectomycorrhiza microbial communities from riparian zone in the Pacific Northwest, United States - 15_EM | ecosystem: Host-associated > Plants > Roots > Unclassified | place... | reverse complement strand
CAGGCAACTTCCTCCTCCCTGCTTTGCCTCTTTCTTCCTCATCATGGCTGCTGCATGCAGAATTCATTTCTACATGTAGCAAGCTAATTAATTAGCCCTTGGTTTGGGCCGGACCAGTTATGGCCTAGCCCAAGTGGCTGGCTCTAGCCCGGCCCCCATTTTAAAAAAAACAAAAAAATCCAAAAATTTTCAAAAATCATTTGAAAAAAATTTGTGATTTTTCTCGTATATTTTTCTACCACTTTTGTATAATATCAGGTTGTATATTTACATTGTAAAATGCAAATCTGGTATTAAAATACCCGGTTTTCTCCGAGATATTTCAAAAAAAATTCAAAACATTTTCAAAAAAAATATATTTTGTTGCATACGGCCAAATCCTAAAATTTTTCCAAGCATATTTTTCATAAAAAAACAAAAATTGCATCTTTTTCATGTTTAAAAATCCAAAAATGGATATTGTAACCAGTTTATGATTATCCTTTAGGATTTGGCCAACATGTCAAAAATCTTTTTCAAATCTATTTTTTTTTTAGGATCCAGATGTAGACTTTAATATTTGTGGGGTGTAAAATTACACAATAAAGTACACCTTCAGGTATTAAAGGTACAAGGTGTAAAAATACGATGCTAAAATTCAGACTTTAGAATGGTTAGGATTTAACCCTATAAGGTAGAGACTTTCTCATGAAGAAAGATCTGCCTTGAACCTTAGAAAAGACCAATGAATAGAAACCCGACTTAGAAAAAAAACAATCAAACAACAATGCAGCTTACCTTAGGTAGGGTGAACTAGGGGTGATGCGTCTTCTCCTTGCACAACCAGTCCCTTACTCAGACTCTCACGAACCATAGGTTCCTAATGACCATAATACTAGGTGGCGACTCCTAAACATTAATCATAATTTTATGATTAAATCCAAAAAATCTTCCCAACACACAACACCTCACACCTGGAGGCACGACAAGAGCCTCTGCGGTCGCCAGACGACGTCGCGCCGGCTTGCACCCCCGCAACAACTATAATGAGAATTTCATATTGCCATGAAAATCGAAACATAATAACCCTACCACCCCACACTCCTTACTTATTTAAAAAAAAATCTATGATTTGTCAATGATTACTTTTTTGTTTTTCAAAAAGGGATTTTTTTAGGTATGTACGCCTAATGGGTCATTTAATTTGGGCCAAGCTTCTAATGAGTTTTATAAACTTATTATAAAACTCCAAGTATACATGCAAAATATTTTTTTTATTATTTTTTGTGAAAATACTAGAACAAATATAAAAAACATATTTTTTGGCTTTTTTTTGTGAAGGACCAATCAAATATTTTTTTATGCCAAGATATGCAAAAATAGAATGCTTATAAAAATGCAATAAGAGCAAAGGAATGTATATGGAAGAAACCATAAATAAACACATCGTTTGCTTTAATGTCCACATATTCGAGATTAGCATGAAAGAAATCCAATGTACTATATTTATCTAGGTGCAATATTACCACTTACATATTTTCAAACATGTCAACAGTAATTCATGTTAACGAACAAGATATGCCTTTTTTTGGTCTCAGGATTAAAAAATACAGCCAATAAAGATCCACACATCACATGCCATGACCTCAAGAACTATATAAACATCAAGCATCCTTTTTTTCTAATAAATAAAAAATCAAACAAGCTTAACGTTGTAGTCATAATAAAAGGGAGGATGATTTTATGCTTCAAAAAGGAAAGGTACCCTATTGCACAACAAACAATTACCATGCCTTTATCCAAGAAGAAAAAGGGAAACTTAACATACGAACAAGGACTCCTGACCTTACAATCCTTAGTAACATTAATTTTATGACATGTAGGAAAACTTTCCCCTTCCCAAAACATAAATATGAGACATAACAAGTTTATATTTATAAACTTTTAAGGGAGCAAATAAACAAAAATGTAAACTTAGTAGTATGAACTAAAATAATGATCTCACACAAATGGGTGAAGATTGAACACATATTTGGAGGAAACTTTTGACCTTTTAGATGTAAAAAGAGATAGGATAAAGGTTTTGTACCTATGCTAAAGATGTTATTCTCATTATGCTTCTTTAATGCTTAAGTGTAACATCCTTTCCTAATGGTTAGATCCACTGGTTCCAAGAATTGAGAGTTTGGATAACTTCAGAATGGTTATCCTTTAACAATAATGATAGTTGTACCTTTTATGTTTAGTCTTCAAAGAAGACTGGATTTCCTTTCTTGCCAAAGTTGACAACTTGGAGAGTAATGAAAGCAAGCTCAGGACTTTTAAACTAATTGAGGCTAAAGTTGATGGATGAGGTTGCAAGGGGTTTTGGATGGTTGAGTTGATGATGTTTGAGTGGTGGAGGCTAGGATGTTGACAAGGGTTGATGCTTGTTAAAGGTTGTGGTTGTTGCTTGGAGCGTGGCTAAAGGTCTTTGTTTTTCTTGCTAATTATTGGTTGTTCTTCTAGGATTCCTAGCTGCCTATGTTAGGGTTTGAGAGCCATTTCATAGGCCAAATGAGAAGGATCTAAAGCCTATGAGCTAGGAAATCTTAAACCCTTGATGTTTATGTATAGAGGCTTTCCATTAATTAAAGATAAAGATTAAGATTTGTCTGGCTCTGCAGTTGGCAATGCAAGGACACACATAACTTTCCAGGCTTTGGACAATTAGAGGGGACACTTTTGTTATGGATCTATAATAGAGTTATGGCTGTAAAGGACCTGATTTGTGGTTGGAATGAGATTGCTAATGACAAGGTATAAAAGGGTTTGAATTTTATCTTGTTTGGTGGAGAGAGAGAATAATTAAAGGCATAAAGGTGGCTACTTAGGTAGTTTTTTTTCCCTTTAATTGGAAAAAGATAATGAACAGTAAAATTACAATCTCTTTTAATTTGGTGGTTGGACCTTTGAAACTTTGTAATTGAACCTCCAATTGACCTTATTTTAAAAATCATTTGCAATTTCACCCTTGAATTTCTTTAATTAGACCCTTAGATTTCAGTGTTTTTTACAAAGTGGTCCTTAGTTTCAGATCTCTTCAATCTAGTCCTCAATGAACAATTTAAACTTCAAAACTTTGTAAATTTGCTCCAATCTTCAATAATTTTTTGTAATTAGGCCCTGATCTTCCTTGTTTTTCTTTAATTAACCTCTTCTTTGGTACAATTTGATTCCAAAACTTCACCTTCTTATCCATTTTTTCTTTCAACTTCTAATTTTTGCAATCAATAATTTCTTCAACGAGACCCCAAATTGTCTATCAACTTAGCATTCTGACCTGTTGTAAATCAAAGGCTTGCATTTTGTGATTCGAAATATTTTTTTTTTTTGAAATTTGAAGTTTTTTATTTTTAAACAATTTTTAAAAAAATATTTAAAATAAAATGGGACATTTTGGGGAATCCAAATTTGGGTTATGACAACCTTTATAAGTGCAAATGTACTAAAAAAAACTTCATAAGGAACTAGTACCATCATTTTACGGTTTTACCCTTATAAAAATTGTTTTGTTTGAGATTATGATGAAATGCCTAGTTTAAATAGAAATTTCAGTCAAATATCCTTTACCAATCAAGCTTGGGTTTAGGCCACACAAAAAAAACCTTAATGAAAAATGGATCCAAACATGATTTATCATGTAAAGGAGAAAATCAAACATCATCTATAAGTTGGATTTATTAGGCCAATAAGATATGACGAGTAGATATCTAACATAGTGCTAATATTGAAAAAGATATCTCCTTCCACTAAAAGTTTTTTTTTTTTTTTTGTATTTGCAAGTAGAGGAGAAGTTGTCTTCTTATGCCAACTAAAATCTTTAGACTGAGAGAATGAAAGGCCAAAAGAAGATGGGCCTAGATGGACTTGTCAAAAAGGCCTGAGAAAATAAGCATGATAAAAAGCAAACAAAATTTAAAATGGGCTTTAAATATTTTTGGCCTTTAAATTTTTTTTTTTTTTTTGCATATACGCACACATATGTATACAGGCAGAAGTGCCTAGGGTTTTTATATAGGAGGGAGAGGGCCAAAACAGTCATCTTCATTTTCATCTTTTAAACCGATTATGGATTCTAAAGATGAAGAGGAAATTGAGTCATTTGATTTGGAGTCACTTTATAAGAGCTGCTTCATGATTACAAAATATTATTTTTTGGATTTTGCTATAGCGAGAAGGGCTGAAACATGAGATTTTTTGGCTAAAAACTTAGATTGAGGGTTTAAGTCTTTAATCTCGGCTTTTTGATTTTCTTTTAACCATTGTAAAACTGTAGGTTTGGAACTCTTATATTTTGCTGTAAAAGAGTCTCACCATTTGACTTTGAATCTTCTGATGAGAATGAGGGATCCATGTTGAGTATTGTAATCAAAGTACCATCAGCAAACCCAAAAAAAAAAAAACAATTTTGAACAGAAAAGGAGAAATGATGGAAATCTTATTTTTTTAAGAAGGTCTAACCATTTTTTACCATAGGATGAGGTTAAAGAAGGTCATATAATTGGCCAAAATAGTCTCCCCATTAGCGAAACCAATTCGATAATTTTGAAGTGTTTATAGAGTTGTTGAAGTAAAATAGTCAGGAATGATTATCCTTAGAGTTTTGGAGAAGGAAAGTATTAAACCATAACTATTGGTAATCCCAATAAGTGTATGAGTGGCAAAGGTTATGTAGCATGGCTTGAAAACTAATTAGAAAAAGGAATTTCTTTGTGAAGAGCTTGTTTCCTATCAGAAGGGTGATTGATTTTTTATATAATACATGTAGAATAGGGGGGTTCAAGATGCTTTTATTGAAGTTTGAAGTGTTTAAATCTTGCTAATTCTATTATTTTAAGGATTGTCATATAATAAGGTTGAGGTTTTGTAAAATTACGTGGTTTATAATCCCAACCTTAAAGAAAAAACAATAAAGCTGATATTGAAGGACCATGATGAAAAAATTCATCTTCAATAAACAAAACATTTTGGAAATTTTGTTTTTCAATATATTCAATTTTTTCTTTTGAAATCTTTTTATTTTAAGATAAATTAATTTGAGAGTTTTGTAAAGATTGAAGCAGATTTTTTTAAAGGAAGATCTTGCTTTAGTTTTGGAAATTGGTTGAGAAGATTAACCTTCCTGAGAGGATTTTTGGCTTTTAATTTGTAGAGCTAGAAGTAGTTTTGGAGAAATTGAAATGGGAATCTCCCCCAGTTTATACCTGAGAAGAATGATTCATTTATACTTTTTTGGTAATCATATCAATCCATATTTTGATTGGTTTTGAAGAAGAAATAGCTGAAGCAAGGAGTTTTGAAGGGTTTGGGGGGTTTTGGAGATTCTGGTTTTTGTTGTGGGACTTTGCCCTTGTCTCTGGATTTTGGTGGGCATCAGGACCTGTTTTGGAGAAATTCTCTGTTTAGAAAATCATGTATAAAATTGGTATAAATTATATATTTAAATAAATAAAAAAATGCTAAGTATAGTATGCCATTGGGAAAAAATTTGTTTTGATGTAATGTTTTGAACATCTTTTTTGTAAAACCTCTTTAACTGATTTGCAATCAATATGAAAAAAGAAAATTTTTGTTTAGAAAATCACTCTAAAATTTTATAATGCACATGAAAATCAAAAGAATTTCATTTTTGATGGTTGAATAATTCTTTTGATAATTATTTCAATGTACAGATCTAAATTGAAGAATTTCTTCTTTGGAATTTTGAACTTGCTAAAGGATACCACCATAACCGAACTCTGAAGCATCTGTTTCAACTATTTTGGAAGGTAGGGGATTGTCTATGTGTAAGCAAGGGATTTCTTGCACCTGTTTTTTTTTTTTAAAACAATTCTAGAATGTTCATCAAACCATGGTACATGAGTTTTCTTAACCTATCATGTAACAGTTTTTCTAGATAGCTAATGTTTGGATAGAAGTCTAAAACATAGTTAAGACTCCCTACAAATCTTTGTGACTAGTTTTTGTTAAGGATTTTGTCAAGAAATTTACTAGCAAATATAAGTGATCTCTTTATAGGTTTAATTGTGCCTTGGAGAATATAGTGACCAAGAAAACGAATATGAGTTTGGAAAAGAGAAATCTTAGTTTTTGAAACAACTAATCCATTTTTCTTTGCAAGATAGAAGAACATTTGTAAATGTTTAAAATGTTGTTCTAATGAGTTTGAAAAAATAAGAAATCATTAATGTAAACTATGCAAAATCTTGAATATGGAATAAAAATATCATTCATGATTCTTTGAAATTCCGAGGCAACATTTTTCAATCCAAGTTGCATTACATTCTATTCATATTGGTCAAAAGGAACTATAAAAGCAGTTTTATAATGATCTTTTATATGACTTTGTATTTGCCAAAATCCTGATTCCATATCAAATTTCAAAAATATAAATGCAAAATGTAATTTTTGCAATAAATCTTTCCTGTTTAGAGTTGGATTCCTAATTCATTTCAAAGCTTTATTCAAATAATTTTAATTTATGACGAGTCGTAGTGTGCTTCTTTCTATTTTAGAATTTTTGTTGATATAAAAAGTTGCAGATGACCAAGGTGATCTAGATTTTTGTATAAGACCTTTAGACTGTAAATCTTGGATTTGAAGTCTACAATGTTGTTCCAGCTCAACATTCATTTGGATAGGTCTGGATTTTGTAGGTATTTGTTTTTCATTAAAATTGTCATAGATCAACCGCATGTTTCTTTTTCAAAAAACATTTGGTAAATCAGAATAAATTTTTTTTATTCTATTTTGGTTTGGAAATCTGAAATTCTTTTTTGTAATTGTTATTCTATTTTTTTGTAAAAATACATCTTGTTTCAAATGCATAAGCTGAGTTTGCTTCCTAGAAATCAAAGCATTTATTTGATGAATATAAATAGAACATGCTTTGATTAAATTAAGATTTTTAGTTTTTGGTTTTTCCTGGAATGGAAAAAAAGTTTTGAACCATTAATTTTTTAAATAATGCTTTCATGACCAGTTTGTAAGTAGTGATCATATAAATGAAAGTAGTGCCAAGAATAACAATATGATTAATATCATTTGTAACAACAAAAAAGTTCTTAAGACAAAAACCATTGTTTGAAATGGATGCTTGAGTTTTATTTTTAATTTCTAATCTAGTATTGTTTGTTGCAAAAAGTTTTTTAGAAGTACTTTGAAAAATCATTTTGGAACTATTCATTCTTTGATACAATTTAAAGTTTCACCTGTGTGAAATAAAGCGATAGTATCTATTTGAAAATCATATGGAAAAACCAAGGTAATTTTTATAAAATACTTTTTTGAAGTAATTTGAGTTAAAACATGGAGAAAATATTCAGGAACGTGCTCAATGTTTGTCACAGCATGATCTTCTAAGTCTTGTTCTATATCATGTTTAGAACTTGATATTCTATCAAAATCTGAATCATTTCCTAATATTGTAAGAAGGAGTTGTAATATGAAAGAATCTTTTTATGGGCTCGTTTAAGGTTGTTAAGCTTAGTCTTGATGATTTTGATTTCATATTGTAATTCTAGGATTGTGGCTAGAGGTTTGGATTATTTTTTTATCAAGGATTATTGTAAGATCATAAGTATTTTTACTAGTTGATGGTAGAAGGGAATGACTTTGAATAGGTTGAGGTGACTCTGGTTTATCAAAAGTATTTAAGAGTTTGTCTTGGTAATTTTTTTTGTAATTAGGGATCATCAAGGCATTTGATGGCTTCAATGATGAATTCTTGGTCTCTGATAACAACATTGATTTTTCTTTAAATGTGATCAGAAGAGTCTTTTGAGTCAAAACTAGATATTGTTATCTCATCAATTTGTAGAGGTTCTAATGTAGATAGGATTAAACTTTGTGCCGATATAAATAGGGTCATACACTCAATGTGAATGAATAGGATTAAACTCAATGCTGATATAAAATAAGTTTTTTTGCATCTAATATAGATAGGATTAAACTCTGTACCGATATAAATAAGATCATACATTTAATGTGAATGATAGTCACCAATATATATTCAATTTCTACAATTCAATTTTCTTTATCTTTTCCTCGTAGGTTTTTTCTTTTTTTTCTTTTTTTCTTTTTTTATAGTTTGCATGTATTTTTTTCTAACACATTTAAATTTGTGCAATTAGTTTTCTTAAACTCATGTTCTTTTCTACACAATGATATTTTTTGTAACAAACACCCCTTTCTTAGAATTTGAGATCTAGAATCCCAATTCTCATTTGATAGAGGTAGTTCTCACCTCATCATAAGTTAAGTCCTAAGTACAATTAATTGATAACACCTTTTTGAATAATTTTTTTTCTATTTTTATTTAGTTTTAACAACCTCATATACTCAATTGAATTTCTAATTTTTTATATATTTTTTTTCTTATATGAAATCCAGCTTTATATATCATGTGTGTATCAATTCTTTAAAAAGTTTTTCTTTTATTTTTTTGTACAACTTTTTGTAATTTTTAACAAAACTATTCATTCTAACTTTATTAAATACTTGTACTTAATAACCAACTCACATTCTTGTTATTATGGAGAATCAATAACAAAAACTTAAGTTATAATATAAAAATAGGCTAACTATTAGACTTAACGTAATAACAATACAAATTTGGAGCAATCTCACACCAATGATCTCCAAGTCGATCCCTTAGTTTTTTTAAGAGTTCATCTATTATTCCGCTTCTTATATAAGAGTGGTAGTTCTTTAAATATTTACTATTGATTGATTGAAAATACAATTCTCTATCTTGGTTTGCTAAATGATATGCACCTCCTCTTAGGACTTTGAAAATAACATATGGACATTCCTAACTTAGGGACACCAAATTTTGTATCCTCACATCCAATTGATAATATGGCCTTCCACACTACTATAACATCTTTAACTTTTGAATGCAATTTCTACATAATTTCCTTTATAATAATGTAAAAAACGTGGTAATTGTTTTTTATTTGTGACTGTATACTGTCAGTTTATCGGTCAACTAGATTAATTTGGTCTAACAATTCAGTCGACCGATTTCTCCAATAATTCTTAATTTCTCTTACAGGTTGATCAATTGGTCAACCAATTTCATCAATTGATTAAAACAGTAGCAATCTTCACTGCTCATTCCATCAAGTGGTCGACTATATTAATTGGTAAACTAAGTCAGTCAATCGGTTTAAGCATAATAGTACATCTAAGTAAATCTAGTCTAGCAGTTATCATTACTTATTTCCGTGAATTGACAACATTTCTATCGAATCTTTAATAGATTTTCCTTTACTTATGGATCATACCAATTCATTAATAGTTTTTTCATGTTATAATTGACATCACAATTATAGTCCAATCATCCTGGACTTTATCCTTTTATACAACCAAAATCAACCACACATCCTTTTCATTCACATCTTTATAATCAAGAATAAAATTTGATGGAAATGAATATTTTGAATTATATTAAACTATCATGCATCATCATATAATTAAAAGAAACATCATAAATAATAGAAATACATTTAATAAATAAGGCTTACTAATATTCCTAAAACTTCCAACTTAATCAAACAAAGGTAAGATTAAACTACATTTTAATAATTTCCATTTATACAAGTATCATCCTAATAAAATCAAATACAACAATAATTTATATTACAAAAAGTCCCTAAATACATTAACCTTGACTAAACAAAAAGGGTTAGGCATATCTATTGCTCCACTCTAATATGTGAAAGACCTGACAAATTAAATCATTCATTACATTAGAAAATTTAACAATATTTAGACCAAATTCAAATACAAATCCATTATTATCTTCTCACCAAACCAGCTTTGAGAATCTTATAAATCACTTACTTATTCTCAAAAGTACATGAAGATTCAATAACCTGGTCATCAGGTACTCTGATGCCACTAGCCCTATTTAGTCGGCTAGTCTAAACAACTATCTCGACCATCTATTTTGTAGAGGTTGTGCTTCTATGATGATCTTTGTTTTATTTTTGTCTACCTTTATACCATGTTGATGCATAAAAAATCCTAAGAAATTCCCTACTTGTTCACCAAAAGCATATTTTAGTGGATTCATCTTGAGATTATGTATTATCATGTGTTCAAAGGTAGAACATAACTCATCCAAGTGATTGACTTTAGATTTTGATTTAATCATTGATATCATTAATATGGACCTTCATATTATGATTGATCATATCATGGAAGATTAAATTCATGGCTTATTGGTAAGTAGTAGCAACATTTTTAGCTAGTATATTTAAAATCAATCTTTAATAGATTTTCTTCTACAATAAAAATCTTATTATAATGTAAATGGTCATCCATAAAGTTAAGGATTTCATTTTTAGTTGTTGAATTGATTAAAATATCAACTCTTAGCATTGGACACTCATCCTTAGAAGTTGCAAGATTCATATTTCTAAAATATATGCAATTTCTCAACTTACCATTCTTTTTTAATACTAGTACAATATTGGATACTCATTCAACATGTGTATTAGTCTTATAATTCCAATTTTTAGAAGTCATTTGATTTCCTCTTTCACTCAATAAATCATATTTAAAGCTATTATTCTTGGAAGTTGTTGTATGGCTTGGAATATAGCTGAAATAATAAAAATAAAACTCATAAGTTAATTCTCTATGTTGTCGTGAGAAGAGAAGAAGAAGAAGAAGAAGAAAACAATACAAGTCTGATATAAGGCTTATTTATAGCCTACAATGTTACCCAATGATCCTAGAAACCAATTTGTCATTAAATACCACCAGCCTTTCTTTCCCTGTGTAGCTATAATGAATAAATAATCCTTGTAAAAAAATAATTTTGAAACATTAATGAATCCTTGTCACACTTGAAACTTATGTTGCAGCCCATTAAAGATTCTTGTAGAAATAGAAAATTTTCAAAAAAAGCTGCCACATCCTTGTAGGAAAATAATCATTCCTAAATAGGAAATCCACAAGTTAAAAAGAAGTAAATAACAAAATTCATACAGCTTCTTCTGACCTATATTGTAAGGTCTTCTCGAACTGCAATTCATCTAAAATTTTACCTCAACATAGAACAATACCTCTAGAATCTTCCGATAAAGTTTCAGCTCGATTCAACGGTTTGATTTGGAGTTATGCTCAATAGAAAATTTTATATCAAAATCCAAATCTGACCTTACTTCGATCATATCAAAAACCCATTGAAGAAAAATGTTAACCCGTGTTAGCTTTTCAAATCCGTCACATGAGTCATTGGACCCAAATAACCCTATTTAGAAAAACCATGAAACCCAATTCCTAATCAATCAAATATTAAAGGATATAATTGAAAAAGGAATTTCAATTATACAAAAGAATTTTAAAACATAGAAATTAAAGAATGAAGATCAAAATTGAAATACAAAATAAATTTTATATTTGATTGAAGGGTGAAATTGAAAATAAAATTCAATTTAGCAAAAAAACAATCAAAATAATAAGGATCAAATTTGACATAAAAAATTAAAAATAGATTTTTAATTGAAGGGTGAAATTAAAAAGAAAAATAACTTTAACAAAAGAAAAAAAATCAAAAGAACGAGGACCAAATTGGTAAAAATAATATACCATAAATTTGGATTAAAGAATAAAATTGAAAAAAAAATAAAATTTTCACAAAGAGGTTAAGAAAAAAATTAGAAATCAAAAGAATAAGGATCTACTTAGAAAAAAATAATATATGACATATTGGCATTGAAGGATGAAATTGAGAACAAACAAGACTTTTACCAAAAGGCTAGGAAGCAAAATTAGAAATTAAAAAAAATAAGAATTGAAGTTGAAATACCAAAAACAAAAAGAACCAAGGTGTCATTTTCATAGGAGGAGAGAGAAAAGAATAAAAAAACAAAGCCCCTACTAGCAACAAACCACCCAACCACTATCAACACACGCTACCTTAAAAAGAAAAAGACATAACTACACTTCTAATGACATGATGGAAGGGGGATTTTAGCTACCAGGAGGTGTTGTACACGTCATCCAAAAGGTGCAGACACCACCCACACATTGGCGCGTGCCATGTATGGGCCAGTTACTTTTTATTTTTTTCTATATTTATTTAAAGACCAATTTCCCATCAACCTTCCTGATAATAATGGAAAACCAATTGTGAAAATACAAAAAAGCCCCCTAAGGCCAATTTTAATTTTTTGGTTTCTAAGGGCATTTTGGTCATTTAACTATGCATTTTGTTTTTTTTATATATAATTGCTCCACAACTGAATTGATAATTATGAAAAATATTTTGAAAATACAAAAAAGCCTATTGAGGTCAGTTTAATTTTTTTTTTCAATGATATTTTGGTCTTTTAATTGTGCTTTTCACATGCGAAAATGACTTATATTTCCAGAATCAATTTGGTAATGATTAATGGATCTTGTGAAAAAACCTAGATGCCCTTTATAGCTAGTTTTAATTTTTTGACATGATGGATAAAATAGTAAAAATATTATTCCAGTGAACAGTGTTTTCACTTACATGCTATAGTAAGAATCCCTCATGTTTTAGCTTTTGTTAATAATGAACATAAAGTTAAATTTGTAAAATTATTTACATGGGATTAATGTAGAGATATGATACAAATTCAATTCTCAAAGTAGGGTTCTTTCATATGTTATAATTATTGATTATTGATGTTTTTGTTTTAAATTCAACTAGATAGATGACTCGTGTTACGGTATAAATTGACCCTGTTTTTTTTACTAGGAAAAAAAAAGATGCTAAAGAGATGCAAGTGTTTCTAAAAAAGAAAAACAATTCTAAGACTTGGGTTATTGATTTAATTGAGTTTAATAAACTCAACTAATTTAATAACACGAATAAAAAAAAAATACAATGATAGTAAATAAAGTGATACGAACCTAGAAGAGCCTTTGAACCCACAAACAAGATAGAAACAACCAAAAAAATGTAAAATTAGATTACAGTACAGAACCTAACATAATGATAACTTGAACTAAGACACCAGAGTTATTAGATGAAAAGGACCCTAGCCCTATGACTATAATGAATCACAAATTGGGAGTATAAAGGAAAAAAGCTACAAAGACAATTGATATTTGATAAGTCCAAGAAAAGTTCAATGAATAACCAAAAGAATGGGCAACCCCTCCACACATAAAATATTATTATGAGATAATCCAATCTCTAAAAAAATACAAGCTAAATAATCTTATTCATAATAGGTAAAAAGGTCATAAACAAGTATGAAAAAATAATAAAAGAGTAATAATTCAAATAGGAAAAAGAATTTTAAACCAACTAGGAAAATAATGTAAATCTCACATAGTAGCTTCTAAACCTTATCGCAAAGCCTTTCTAATCTTTGATCACTATGAAATTTTAACCCTATAGAAAAAAAAAACATTTAGAAACGTTTAGTAAAAGTTTTTACTCGATCCAATGTTAAGATTAAAAGGTAAGTTTATTAGCATAAAACTGTGTATTTGTAAAAATAAGCTCAAAACCGACTTAAACTTGTGAAGGTATCCGCAAACCATGAGGAAACCAAGCCCAAATTGCCTCTTCTTGTCCTTGTCTCTTCCCTAGCTCCTTCTCTTATGTGAATTTACATTAATTAGAGCTTAATCATCCATTGTTGTAGTCTTAAAGCTTAACTTGGTCCAAATATCATATTGAGTGTCTTTTTAATTTTCTTTTTCCTTGATCTTGTAATCGACACCTCTAATTGATCTTTTGATAATGCTTGTTAACTCTCATCATAAAGTGAAAAAAAATTGATAATGAAAAAAAAGTAAAAAAAATAAACTTGACCCAAGTTTATCCGAGTTAGCATGTCGAATATGTGACTCGATCATGACACCAAGATACCCTATTGAAAGTATATTGAATAAAATCACGAAACTCAATTATCGAATAAATCAATGTCGAATGATGAAACTGGAAAAAAAATAAAAAGCAATGAAAAAAACCCAATTCAAACTAGGTTAACCCACTAACCCTACAATCATGGGCATAAAACTAGGATAACCTCATAAAAAGAAAACAAAAAAAAACCATAAATATCAATTCTCAATCAATCAAATGCCGAAGGGCGTGAGGTTGCTCATGTGCATAAGCATGCAACACATATATCAGCTATATTTTTTATAATATTTATATTTTTAAATTATCAAATAGATCTTAAGTGAACTTGATTATAACAAAAAAAATATATATAATAAAAAAGGCAAAAATACCCTTGGATGCCAATTGTTTCTTAAAAAATTATTGTATGGGTAATTAAATCATTTTATTGCGTTAAAAAAATAAAAAGACAAAAATAACCTCTCAATGCTAATTCATTTTTTTTTATTTTTAATGGTAATTAAGTTATTTTACTTTACTAAAAATACAATAAAACTAATTTATTCAAGTATATTTAAAAATGAATAATGACTCACGTTTAAAAAATTATTTTACTTTGATAGCAAGATGGTTGGCTTTTTCTTTAAGACAAAATAATTATTTTATTGTGTAATTAATCGTGAAAGGCTGGTGAATTTAGTTTTTGTTTTTTTTTAAATTTTAATTGTAATTTTACTATGGATGATTTGTGACTAATAGGACAGAAAAAAAAATTATATTTTTTTAAATTAATATTTTTTTAATTCTTTTTATTATTTTGATGTCCTGATATCAAAAATAATTTTTTTAAAATAAAAAAAATATTATTTTAATATGTTTTGAAATAAAAATACTTTAAAAATTAACCGCTATTATTTTTTCAAACATACATTTACAGGGTGAAAAAAAAATACTAATATTACTATTATATGGTTTTTCTAAATATATATTTAACCAAATACAACCGTTTATAATAATAATAATAATAATAATTAATTTTGAGGGATATAGTTTAAGTTTTATGTTTGTTTTTATTGGTCATGTGCCATAAATTTTATAAAAACTTATCTTATTATTAATTTTAAAATTTATAAAATTAACAGGTAAATATAAATTAATTTGTAGACGTACGTTAATAAAAAATAATAATAATAATAATCTTGTGACACCCAGACAGAGGGAGGGAATTTAACAGGAGAGGACAAAGGACTCAAAATAATTAATTACCAGATATAGATGATTTCCCAATTCAAGCAAGAACGTACACTACAGGAGGAGCTTGAAATTGAAAGCGGCCTTATTAACAAATAATTTCCTTGCCATATATTTCATACATTTATTTCTCCCACAAATCTATAGCCTTACCAACCACGTTAGAATTTTTAGAATTATAGTACTGTAGTTGCTTCCAAAGCTGCATACAAACTCTCTGCTATCCATACAGTTACAGAGGCAACTCCAAGAAGATCTCAACTTTTCTGGTTTCTAAAGAGACCCATTTGTTTTTGGCCAATTGGGTGCTGGTATTTTGGTTTATCTTCTTGCAAGAACTGAATCTGGTTGGGTTTTTCGGTTTAGGTAAGCCAAATGTTTCTTTTTTACCCATTTTCTTGGATCTTCTTTTAAATTCAGATTTGCGAAATTGTGTTTTCTTTTTATTGCTTTTTAATGGCCAGTCTTTGGTTTTTTGGATTCAGTTTATTGATTTCTGTTTAATTTTAAGATTTTTCAATTTTAATTACTTATCTTTTAATGGATTCTCCTGGTTGCCAAACAAATTATTGTCGTTGCTCTTAAAAAGTTTGTTTTAAACTGACTTCTTTTGATCTGTTATTCATTGTTTGCTTCTTGTTTTTCTTTCGTAGGCTTTGATTTTGTTACCGCAATTGTTTAATAGCCAGAAATCCCAGAAGATTTTGACTGGAAGGGTAGCTCAAGTGTGCCTCTTAGATGAGGTGAATTGGCCTTTTTGATGGATGTAAAAGGATGCTGATTATCTCGGAAATGAGTCGATCACCTTCATTTTCTGTTAAACAGGAGCTTAGTTTAAAGACTGATCTGGAATCTCTGCAGCAATGGGCTGTTGCCTTCTGCATTATTAGATTTGATCTTGAACGAGGTCAGCTCATTGAAGAGTGTTATCCACCTGGTTCTCTCTCAAATGAAGAGGAACTTGATGTTGCTTTTAGTTCATTTCCAGATTCTGTTTCCCAGAACCAGAACCGTTCAAGCATTCATGACTGCATATTCTTTTTTCGCATCCAAAGGCGGAAGAACTCTGAACAAGGAAATGTGACTTCTTCTGAGGTAGTAGGAATTGATGATGAAGAAGAATCTTCAAAGTCCATGAAAGGGAAGGTGATTAATAGAAGAAAAATTAGAAATGGTACCAAAGGTTTGAAATACTTGTATGGTTTTGTATTTAATAGGCAGCGGCATGATGAGAAGCTAAAGCGAGGTGGAGAACAGAAATCTGTGGTGATATTGTCTCATAATCCTTACTCTAGTGTGTTTAGGCCTTTGTTACAAATTATGGGTCCTTTATATTTTGATGTAGGAACGAAAGCTCTTGAGCATATTGCTGCTTATGTTTCAATGTGGCCTACTCCTGTACCCGGTAAACAAATGGAGCTTCATATTGGGAATGCCATGCTTAAAGTTAGCCTGCCACCCGCTCACAGTCTGCCCTTTGAAATTGGGATTTTTGAAGAATCTGCTTCTGCCATGGCACCTTTTCTTCCATCTAATCAGTTAATTCCACAGGGTCTTTTTCATGATTCAGATATTTTTGGTACATTCCGGGGGATCTTATTGCAGCTCTGGTTGTTATGGGAGTTGTTGCTTATCGGTGAACCTATTCTTATCATAGGACCTACACCTCCCCAGTGCTGTGAGGCAGTTGCAAGTCTAGTCAGTTTGGTTGCACCACTGCCATGTAGTGTTGATTTTAGGCCATATTTCACCATCCATGACCCTGACTTTAAGCATTTGAATTCACTTAAAGAAGGAGACGCATTCCCTCCAATGGTTTTGGGTGTGACAAATCTATTTTTCCTTAAAGCACTTCGTAATATTCCCCACATTGTTTCAGTTGGCAGCCCTGCTTCTAATTCAAACCGGGTTGCCTTTGCAAGTAGGTCTTCTGCTAGCAGAATTCCTGGAACACCAGAAGGATTTGGTCTTCAGCAGCTTTCCTTGAAAAAGTTCTCTCCTTCAAGTTTGTTGAGTGCTGTTAAGTTGAGGAGAGATGGTCCGCTATGCCTCATGACAGAACACAAGGAAGCCGTTTGGAGTACCTATGTAGCTTCAACTAAGCCTGACACTTCTATCTTGAATAGGCTCATTGATGCTGGGAAGTCACCGAGGGTTGAGGAGTCAATGTCAGTTGTTAACAATGAAATATTGCGCCGTCATTTCTTGGAGCTCACCACAAACTTCTTGGCTCCTTTTGGCCCATATTTTAGGGCGAGCACTCCTTCTGAAGGATCTCTTCCATTCATTGACCCTCCCCCTCTTCCTCCATTCGACGTCGAAGAATTTCTGGCAAACTTATCAGCAAGAGGTGTGGGGAAATTTTTGTCAAAGCGGATGAAATCTAATTGGCTGGATTTATACAAGTAATAATTTAAACTGCTATTAATATTGCATATGACTTCTTTTTTTCAGTTTGTTTGATTGCTTCTCAGTCCTTCATTCAATTTTGGTCAAGTTCTCAATGCTTGTTGTTAAGATAAAGATGGTTTACATTGCTGTTCAGGAGGTTCCTGAAAGGGCCCAACTTCATGCCATGGTTTCAAAGGCGGCGCACTGTTGTTGAACAAGAACAACATAGGCTCTGGAGGCAGGCAAGAATGAAAGCTGACATACAGCTTCTCATGTCAAGAATGTCAGAATTGGAAATTGTTGATTCTTTCAATTCTATTGAAAGACATCTCCATGGAGAAATTCTGGTAAATTGTTCTGTTTCTTCTAAAATCTTTATTTCCAATGACCGTACTTCGAAAACCAGTATGCCCTTAGCTTTTTTCAATCTGTTGCAATTGTGTAATAATTGCTATGCCTGCAAACATCTAAGTGAAGGAGGTGTTTTTTGGATTTAGGCACAGGACACCTCCCCCTCCCCCCAGTACTTACTATAACTTTCAGGCACATGTTAAGGCAGCAGCGATCTATTTGTACAAGAAGTTAATGAACCGGCTCATGTATTTATTGTTTCTAAGTGAATTGATTTAAGCCTGAAAGTATTTGCAGATCTAAGCGTTTTGTAGTTCATGGTTTGTGAAAAATTCATTGTCAAAAAGTGGTCCATGCTAGTTTCTTAAATGTCCAAGTAGAGGTATATTGCAATTTCTTCTAGATGGTTAGTAGACTGTCTTGTTTTAGAGCCTCTATGAGATGAAAATACACTTTGCTCTTGAATCTGTCCTGAAGATTATAACATGTAATGTGTTGTGTTGAATAGTGGTCAGATGGGATGTTTTCGCGTGTATATGCGTGTATTTTTGGCTGCTTCTTGAACAATAAGTTTCTGCATTTGTGTTCACCGTCATGATATTAGCGTCTGGAAGTAATTATCACTCTGAAAATATTTATAACTTAATGGAGGTTTGAAAACCTAATTTTCATTTTACTGTAGTTAAAATCGAGACTGTGATGCATGCCTAAATAGTGAGAGTTCTAGATTGGCTGAGAAAGAGGAAGTGTGTCATGGTTTTGAGGCTGCAATGCATTGTAATTAGTGCTGCTGGCATCAGAGGATTGTTTTTCTGGCAAAACTTCTTGCCAGCAAATTTTGCACAACTTTGGTTCATTTTGTGCGGGTTCAATAGCTGTGATAACAAGGCTAGAGGAAACAAACAACCAGACAAAGTACACGATGTGCAATGAAGTCAAGATGAATGCTGAGAACCAGCACTAAAAGTAGACCAAATTGCTTATTGTCCTTTATTGTGGATATGAACTAGGCCACAAGTGTTTGTTACTTATTAAGGGACCCTATTCTTCCACGCAATTCCCTCTTGTTCTTTTGGACCTCTTTGAGCAGGATTATCCCTTGAGTGGAATTCTATTTTTCAGAAGAGCAAATATTTATTTGCAGTGCTGCTCCTTTATTAAACTCTGGTCACATATTTATTAAGGTTGTACACATTCCGATGATTGAATGGCAGATTGCAATATTTTCCATGTTTTTATCAATCAAAATAAAAGAAAAACATTGATCTGTTGAGAAATAATTTGATTTTTCATAATGCAATCAGATGGAGAAGTCAGGAAAGGCTGGTGTAGACTTTGCAGAAACTTGCCAGAAATTGAAGAAAGATCTGCAGGCAGTGTTCGATGTCCTTCCTAAAGACATGCAGCAGCTTCTGCTTATGAACCCTGAAAGAGCAGCTCTTTTACAAGTAAGTTGGGAGCCAACAAAACTTACTGGCCACCCATCGTTTCAAATTGGGGCTGTATCTTCCAGATCACCAAGATAAATGCAAACCATGGATTGGAACTTGGTGGCTCCTGTTATATGGAATCTTCTCACACTGCTGAAGGCCGGCATCGCATGTAACTATGTTGTAGTGTCCTTCAGTAACTGGATTGGGGATATTTTCTCCCACTTGGGACGTGCTTCTTCTTCTTGGTGAGATCACTTCATCCTCACGATATTTCTGTCTTATTACAGTCTTCCAATTTGCTTATCATTTCCCTTGTTCTGAATCTTGTTCCAGGTGTGAGAATCAAAGACGGTCTTTCACTCCTCATTTTAGATCACTTCTTCTGCAATCCTACACATTTTATTGCTGTAACTTTTGGGGGAGATTGGTCTTTGAATATCCAAAAAAACGATGAGCATTGATGTTTTTGTTCACCAACAGTCTGTTAGGCATCAGCTATCACCTTGGCCGTTTAACCTAGGCCAGATTACCACTGTAGCTATCATCTTTCAAAAATTTGTCGGTTTTTGTGGCACGGCATTTTTTTTACACATTTTCTAAAATGTGTTCAAGATAACAAAGCCACAAAAAAAAGGTCTCTAGTTTCGAAAATGAACATTGTGACAGAATTCTTTATCATAAGCAGAAGAGTTAACTACACCCTCTCCTTTTTTTCCACTAGTTCTTTTCTTACAGTAAAATGTAGCTGCAGGAGGAGGGTTTTCCTGCTTGATGCAAGCTTGTCTAGTGAGCGAAGTCTGTTATCAGACCTTTCTAGATTACTAGAAAATTCAGCTGGACAATAAAAAATTTGTGTTGGGCGTAGGTAGTTAAAGAGAGGTACTTTTAATCTTCAAAGTAATGCAGTAGTGCTATAAATTTTGATCTAAGTTGTGTTCTCAAGTTAATATGGCAACTTAGCAAGGATGTGACGGAAAAACGAGCTCTTTCCTTTCTTTTCTTTTTTTCTGGTATAATCTTGGAATCTCGCATGTAGATCCCCCCATCTCTAAAAGCTCTGCTATGAGATTACACCTCTTTTCATAAGATTAGAGATGACAAATTGCCAAAACTGGTCCCAAGCTTCCTCGACGCATGGTTTAGCTCTTGCTGGAAGTTCTTCGGTTTTAGTTGCTGAAACCACGAGTTGATGAAAGGGTGTTAGATAAGATTAGAGAAAAATATGTAGATGCAGTTCACAACTGTAATATAATTAAATATCACGCTTTAAAATTACAATATTCAAAACTAAATTATTTCATTAATTTTTTTTATGTGTTAATTAACTATTTTATTTTATTTTATATGCTAATTGCTTAATTTATCTCTAAATAAAATAGAATAAAGAATTTTAAATCATTCAGTAGTTTTATACAATTCTCAAATAGTAACTTCTAGACCTTATTATAAGGCCTTCTTAATGCCTCTAGAATTTTCTGGTAAAATTTCAGCCCGATCCAACAGTCGGATAAAAAATTATGCTTGTTAAAGTGAAATTTTGTATTAGAAAAAATAAACATTTAACTGTCAAAATTAATTGCCACATTAAATAGATGGATCACGCCCTCTTATATTAAAGATGTAGCCTTCTTGAAATTTACATTGATCTAAATATTCTAAATAAGTCAATTGAATGTATTTTTAAGATTTTTTGCCCTTAATCTTGTAATTGGCTCATCTAAAATTTCTAATGAATCCTCCGTAGTTTGGAACAGATCATATTTGCTAATACAATTCAAGATCTTGTTGCTAAAATAATTATAGGTCTTGTTTTACCTCAAGATTGCAATGCAAACCTTCTACTAGTTGGTAATGGATCAAGTTCGAGTTAGATTTTGCTTCATCTATTTCCAACTTAGAATATCTCAATCTGTCATTTGTCTCCTCCTCCATTCTAGTTGGATTAGGAGTAGGAGTAGGAGTTTCTCCACCTAGTTGGTATTCATTGTGCACTTGACCCGACTAAAATTTTATTGTTCTTTTTTTAATGATTCATGGATATTGATATAATTTATTTTTAAAATTTA
>Ga0307513_10003459_pt1 | contig 21362 bp, 13 predicted proteins | sample 15_EM_MG_FD_202174 | JGI IMG/M metagenome (GOLD analysis project Ga0307513, IMG submission 202174) | Populus trichocarpa ectomycorrhiza microbial communities from riparian zone in the Pacific Northwest, United States - 15_EM | ecosystem: Host-associated > Plants > Roots > Unclassified | place... | reverse complement strand
GGTTCCACGTCTCCCCTCCCGATCATCATTCAGAACTTCTAATTGGTTGCCTCGAACTGATGAACCGAAAATTGAGGAAGAATATGTTCGAATTTCCAGATGGCGTTACGAATGATGAGGCTGATAACCTGCGGAAGAGGGCTGAGGGAGATATCGAGCAGGGTTTACGATACGCATGCGAATCGTGGCATAAGCACCTGGCTGATGCGAACGCAGCGCCGACCCATGTGGCCAAAATCACCTCTGTCTTACACCGGTTCCTGGAGAAAAAGTTTATATTCTGGCTGGAGGTGCTCAGTACCCTTGGGACACTGAGGGATGCGGTTGACGCGTTAGAGGTGGCTAGAAAGTGGCTGGAGGTATGTTGAGGCTGCGTACTCGACGAAATTTCCGAATTTGCTCATACTGGATTTAGGCATCACCGGCTCTTGACCTCGTTGACGTTGTCAACGACTACTTTCGATTCGTCACCGGATTTTTCGAGGTCATGAACACGTCTGCTGCACATATCTATCACTCGGCCCTTCCCCTGTCCCCCTGGAGGTCGATCGTGCGGAGATTGTACGAGCGGTACGCTCACCCCTTGATGAGGATTGTCCAAGGGGTCCCAATGTCATGGGATGCGGCTATCGTGGCCACAAAATGTTGGGATCTGGTCGAGCACGCCGCATGGTCACCGTGCAGTAGGTTCATCGCAATCGACTGCCACACAGAGGTACAAGTATTGGATGCAGCAACTCTCAAACGGATTGGATCCCTCGCACCACAGCAGGGCTGCGCTCGATTGCTCAGTTTCTCCCCTGAAAGTCGCTCGTTAACACGACTCAGTGATGGCCCAGAAGGACTTATCAGTTGGGACCTCCAGACAGGCGTCCCGGCCAGTCGGATCCCCCCGACGGGTGTTGGGGTCCCATTTGGCTACCCGGAACACTCTTTCAATCGCATAGAACAATGGAACCCCGCAATCACTTATTCTGACTGTGGGGCGATGTTTGGAGTCTTGTTCAAGCGTCACGGCGTCACCGCTATCACTACCTACAACATTCTCTCCAAAACATCTGCGGTTTCTCATTCAGTTGAAGGACCGGTCGCAGACATTATCTGGACACACGACAAATGCATCCGATTCGCTGTTTTCGGGCCAGGGTCCATCATCATACGGGAAGTTGGATTCATCTCGGAACACCCGGCTGTGGAGGTCGAATCCCTGCCCATCCCGAGCAATTTTGATCCCTCAGGAGGATCCCTCTTCCTTCCGACTCTCTCCCACCTTGCCTTCGTCCGTGAAAAGAGTATCTTCGTGTGGGACGCCAAACATTCAAAACTCCTCCTGAGCTGTGCAGAAATCGAGAGGCCCGGGCTGATGAGCTTCTCCTATGGACGCTTCTTTGCATGTGCGACTGATGGTCCAGAGATTTACCTCTGGAAGGACTCCCCCACCGGCTATACCCTTCATCAGAAGCTCATGACCCACACCAGGGATCTCGAACCTTGGAAGCCGCTTCTCTCCCTAGATGGACGATCGCTTCTCGCATTCAGCGGTCCGACCCTTCAGTTATGGCACACATCAGATTCAGCCACCTTTCCCTCCAGTGTTCCGACTCAGGCTTCCCAGAGCACCCAGCGATCTTTTACCCTCGGATTTTCACCAGATGAATCACTGGTGGCGGCTGCGCGGTTGCTGGACAACACAGCCACAGTTCTCGACCTCAGGTCTGGTATCCCACGGTTGACAATCGATGCGGGCATGAGAATCTATGGTCTGGGGGTAGCCGAGAGCGTTGTTGTTGTCATTTGTGAAGGTAAAATCGTCACCTGGAACTTGCCTCGAGGGGATCATGCCACCGTGGACATTAAGGATAGCATTCGGACAACAATCTTTGACTATTCGTCGTTGTGGCCGATCTCTTCTGCCTCAATATCCCCAGATTTCAACCATATCGCCGTCGTGGGGGTGACCGCGGGGTGGTCATTAGTCCTGAACATCTTTGACATGACCACTGGGAAGCATCTCGCAGGCTCTCGACCTGCGAAGCTCTCACCAGTCGAAGCCTGGTTTCATCGTTCCCTCCGAGTGCAAGGGTGGGAGATCGTGAAGGATAGCGAATCTGGCTTCCACAAGATAGAGTTTCCAGGATCAGCTCAGCACCGACCAGAACTGCGCCCCCGGACATCCCCCCATGGTTACAAAACTACGGACGATGGATGGATACTCAATTCCGATGGGAAGCGGCTGTTATGGCTGCCTCCCCATTGGCGGTTGGATGACATGGATAGGATGTGGAGTGGGCGGTTTCTGGCATTTTTACATCACCATCTCCCGGAGGCTGTCATTCTGGAGGTACTGGAGGAGTGACCAGTAATCTATGTTTCCCTTTTCCTCGTTCCGTCCTCCATGCTACGTCTCGCTCGAATTTTAGACGATAGCATAGCAACTATGTATTCCTCACGATCTCACTTGGCATTTACCCTTCAGTTCGTGTGTTGGGGACGGGGACTCTCCATGTGTTGCGTAGGTTCGGTCCAATTCACGGTTGACGTCTAATAACGAAATGTAGCGGGGGATGTCGCGGCAGCTCGACATGGACACTCGAGCGATCGGCGTCTGACCACCACCTACCCGCCCGCCACATGCATATCACTCCACACCCATTAGCTTGAGCGCTTCACCTCTTCCGGGCGGAGTTCAGGTGTCACAGTTTCCCGAGTTTCCCTCCACGTCCACTCGGGTTTCTGCCCTTCTATATGCTTACTCTCACATCTCTGGTTTTCGTCCGACCGGTCCGGAGCCCGAAGAGCCAACCTCCAAGAAACCTGGGAGCGGGTTCATGAACAGAATCGATCGCTTTCGACTCACGGCAGTCCTCCAATGCAATCCTCTCCCACGTCGACCGACTCGACCGCCGCCAAAAATCACAAAGTCCCTCAGCTGCTGCCATGCCTGAGTCCCAATCAGAAGAACCCTCAGACTCGATCAAACTAGAATCTGACCCCACCGTGGTCAAAACACCCGGGTTCGGCTACACCAAAGTCAGTGCACGTACTCGTTGACATTGGAACGTGCCCTTTACACCGACTCTTAATAGCGACTTCCTACCTGGATCACGCTCCTCGGACCCGCGCAATCCAGTTCGCCCCAGCAATATCCACCCTTTCAGCAACGCCAACAAGCGTGTTTTGCGGTGACACCAATATCGACACTTACCCCGAACTCGAACTTATGTTTTCTGCGGGCTGCGTCGACTCGTGGCTCTACACACTCCGATTTCGCAAGTTCGCCCGACCCCCGTGAGACCGGAATGACATTTGGAACCGCCACCTAAAACGGAACGATGGCATTGAAGGTATGTTGACCCACCAAGTTCAAGTCTATGAGGTAGCTAATTTCGACGTGCTAAAAGGTGAACGGAGGGATTCATGGATTATATCTCTCAGACACAAAGGCAGTGACAAGGGCTCCCCACGCCAGGTGTTTCGGCGGCGGTGGAGGCGCGCCGGAAAAAACTGTCACGGTACTCCCGTCGTCCCCCCCCCTCTTTGGACACAATATTGGTTTCCTCTTAGCAATCTAGAGGGTGTCGAGAAGGGAGAGGGGATTGTGGCCCTTATGCGAGAACTCGGCGCTCCTAAGCATTGCCGATCAGGTTCAAGTCAACAATGAAGATCTACAAGGACTGTGCTGGTATGTTCACGACCTTAACCACCGTTCTCAATGCTAACAAGAATGACAGACAGTTCAGCAGGTGGCAATGTATGGTATGGGCGGGGACGCGAGATGATCGTGAGTGTTCTATTTCGCATCGTAGTGATTTTAACAACATCCTGACAGAATGCACGTCAGAACATCTTCAATTTTCGACAACCGAGGCCTGACGCGAACTTGTGATAACTTAAGCAACCACCTTCGACGATTTCCCCTGTGCACAGGAGGCCGAGTATAGGAATGGCGGTCGCAAATGTTGTCTGGAGGGAATTCGTGGGTCCGTCCTGGACGAGATCGAACTCTGGGCAAGGGATTCTGATGGGCTGCCCGTCTGCTGGTTGAATGGGCTTTCTGGGACGGGGAAGAGCATCATCATGGAGAGGTTGTCCGCAGATGGGCTGTCCGGGGCTTCCTTCTGCTTACGAGACCTAGAGGACCGGAATAACCTCCGCTCCGTATTTCCCACTCTTGTCATCCAGCTCGTGTGCAAATACACCCAGCTTCGGTCGATCGTTATTCCAATAATTCGGTCAAATCCAGGAGTGCCTATCAGCCCCCATGCGAGCGGATGAACAATTTGATCGTCTAATCCCTCGCGAAATCTGGCATTTCAACCGTGACCGTGATCGACTCTTTGGACGAATGCAAAGACGAGGAACGTGTGTCGGAGGCCCCATCCGCCCCCCGGGGAACCTGTGTCCGAGATCCCGGTCAAGTTCTTCGTTACCGGCTGTCCGGAGTCGCGCATTTGGGAAGGGTTTTATATTCCACTATTGGTGAAACCAATGGACATCCTTGTACTCCACAAAGTCGAACAGGGCCTCGTTAGCAACGAAATCCGATAGTTCCTCGAGCATATTTTCCTGAAGCCCGCAAACCGTCGGAGTGAAGCTTCATCCTCCTGCTATATTTCGTTACTACACAACAATCGCCCCCAGGGATCTTCTCATCAGTGGGGAGGTCAAGGAGATGATGGAGGTATTTCTATTGAGTATCGGTGGTCGAGAAACTCCTGAGAGGGAGTGTGATCCTCTGTCTGAGTGCAGATGAAGGTGGTCGACCCGTCTCCCACTTGCGTCTCTCCTTGGCCAGCGCTGAAGTGTCTACTTGATACCTCACCTTCAACGTTTTATTGCTCAACGTAGTTTCATCGGGTTTTGTCCTTGTATCTCCGGGAAATAGCACCCCGGAGCTGGTAGATATATGTAACACAGGTGCGTTTGCGCGCGAGAAGAGTGTCCGCTTGGCCCGGGTTGACCAACGACCAACAAGACAACCCTATCCGCGGCGCGACTCGTTGCCGAGGGCCCTGTCCTACGACACCCAAAAAACTCAAAGAAGTCTATTGGGTGGGCTCACTCGGTCAACTTGAACGAAAGCTGCGAGTTGGGTGCCTCAGTGGTGCGGCCCGATGGGTGGGCCCGGAATCCTAGTAGTTTGTCCCTCAGTATGAAGGTCGTTTGACAATTCCATTCAGTTATACGTATTTTTGCACGCTATGCAACAGTTGACCGCGCTGTCACCACATCAACGTTCAACGCCGAGCGGAGCGGAGGGTCTGACGCTGTGGGTCCACCCCCTTAGTCTCCTCTTTACGGCCAGCACACACATGAATCGCCTCTTCAACAAAAAGCGCAAGAAATCACCCGAACCTCCCCAACAACCGGGGACCTCTACCAACACCGGTGTTGGGCCTGGATTCCGCGCAGAGATGGACATCGGCCCAGAAGGTGTGCAGGGTTGTTCCTATCAGGATCTATTGATTGAGTTGATTCGGCTACGATACTAGGCGAGAGGGACAGCAGGGATCCACGGATCGTATTTCAGGGCAGGGATGGTAAGGGTCAAGAGCTTCCCGCGCTAGGAGCTTCAACATCTGGTGTTGTCGATGCTGCTGTTGGACGCGGAAATGATCCTACAAGTGAGTGCTCCTGATCCCTCTGGTTTGGACCGATCTTTATGCGTCTCCCCGTTCTTCTCACCTCAGATGATGACACTGGTAACGCTGGAGGGGGAGAATGTGAGTCGGCAGAAGTAGCGAGAGGTACGTATCTACACCATTATCGCGTTGGCTTTTGTTTAACGCACACAAGTTGCGAAGAGAGTCCGGAGGGGCACAGTGCTTGGGGGTGCCGCCACTCCCATCGATGCCGCAGAAGAGGTTATAGGTGGATTCGGCCCTCTCAAAACAGTTCTAGGGGCCATTTCCGACATTTATGCTAACTACCAAGTTCGTTTACGGCCTCTTTTCAAAATTCTTCTTTGACGAACCAATCTGCAGGAAACTGCCGTCATCGGAAACAAGATTGGAATTCTCCTCTCGCACCTAGCTGTGTTGGGAGCACGTTTTGAAACATGTCCCGGTGACGTGGCGGAGCAGAGGCGCCGGAGCCAACTGATACGGTATGCCATTTTCCCTCTTGAGACTCGTCTCTGAGTTCCTTCCAGCAACCTTGAGGCCATCGAGGGACAATTGCGATTGTTGCACGGGCGACCGTTGATACAGCGACCCGCTGATCACGCTCAAGACGACGAAGACGTATTGAGACTTCTTGAGGATCTGCGAGAGGCCATCTCTGACTATCAGGTCTGTTCGCGGCGTTAACACCGCTCTCAACACTGACGAGGACTGCGGACGGTGCAACAGATGGCGATCTATGAGCAACGACGCGAAATAATTGTGAGTGCTATATTTTGTGTTAAAGCAGTCACAATGACCTTTCGACAGAACCCAGGTTAGAACACCTTCTGCTCTCAACGACGAGGGCCTGACACTCCGATAGCTGAAGCAACTGTCCTCAACAATTTCCGCTGTGCCCAGGATGCCGAGTACCGCCACGGAGGCCGTCGGGGTTGTCTAAAGGGAACTCGCGGAACTATTCTGGACGAGATCGAGCTCTGGACAAGGAACTTCGACAAACCTCCCGTCTACTGGTTGAATGGATTGGCCGGAACAGGGAAGAGCACCATCGCCCAGACTATCGCGGAGAGGGTGTTCGTGGATGGACAGCTCGGAGCCTCGTTCTTCTGCTCGCGGGACTTCGAGGACCGGAGCAACCTTCACTTCATATTCCCCACCCTCGCCGTTCAGCTCGCGCGGAGATACACCGAATTCCGATCGATCTTTGTCCCACTGGTCCAGTCGGATCCAGGAATTGTCTCCGAGTCGTTGTACAACCAGATGAACAAATTGATTGTCCAACCCCTCACTAGATCCGGGATTTCGACTGTCATTATCGTCGATGCTTTAGACGAATGCAAGGACGAGGAACCCACTTCGGCGATCCTAAGAGTCCTCGGGCAGTTTGTATTTCAGATCCCCGAGGTCAAGTTCTTCCTCACCGGTCGCCCGGAGCCACGGATTCGGGAAGGCTTCCGTCTTCCGCTGCTGGCAAAGGCGACGGACATTCTTATCCTTCACGAAGTCGAAGCGGGCCTCGTTGACAACGACATTCGGCGATTCCTCAAACATAGCTTCCTGCAAATTGCAAATTGCCGGAGCGGACCGGGACTGGATGGTTGGCCGACGGAAGATCGACTAGATCTCCTTTGCGAACGGGCGGGGAGGCTGTTTATCTATGCCGTGGCAACTGTCAAGTTCATCGACAATCCGAGAGATAATCCTAGAAAGCGGCTGGATTTCCTCCTTCAGTCACCCGAGAGCAGCGCTCACGAAGGGAAAGCGAAGCTCAAGACGAACACGACTCTCGACTCGCTCTATTTGGCGATTCTCCAGGAGGCCTTTGGTGACGATGACCTGCGGACCGACCCGATGATTCGTTCTATCCTTGGCGCAGTGATTCTCGCCACAAATCCCCTCTCTCCATCCACCATCGCCGCGTTCCTAAACTTCGATCCACAGGATGTCCCTCCCCTCCTTTCACCATTTCACTCGCTCCTCATTCTTCAACAGGACGCCAATCACCCCATTCGGCCCTTCCATAAATCATTTCCCGACTTCCTCATCGATCCAACCCGGTGCATCAACCCAAGATTTCGGGTCTCTCCTCCCGATCACCATTCAGAGCTTCTGGTTGGTTGCCTCGAGCTAATGAACCGAATGTTGAGGAAGAATATGTTCGGATTCCCAGATGGCCTTGCGAATGACGAGACCGATGGCTTGCGGAAGAGGGCTGAAGGAAATATCGACCAGGGTTTACGATACGCATGCGAATCGTGGCATAAGCACCTGGTTGATCCGGACACAGCGCCAACCCACACGGCCAAAATCACCTCCGCCTTACATCGGTTCCTGGAGAAAACGTTTCTGTTTTGGCTGGAGGTGCTCAGTATCCTTGGGACCCTGAGGGGTGCAGTTGACGCATTAGAGGTGGCTAGAAAGTGGCTGGAGGTGCGTCGAGACTGTGCACTTGATGAATTTCCTGAATTTACTTATACTGGATCCAGGCATCACCGGCCCCTGACCTCGTCGACGTTGTCAACGATTACTTTCGATTTGTCATTGGATTTTTCGAGATTATGAGCACGTCCGCTGCACACATCTACCACTCAGCCCTTCCCCTATCCCCCAGGACGTCGATCGTGCGGAGGTTGTACGAGCCACATGCTCACCCCTTGATGAGGATTGTGCAAGGGGTCCCAATGTCATGGGATCCAGTTGTAGCGGCCGTGAGATGTTCTCACAAGATCTGGGATGTCGTATGGTCACCATGCAGTAGGTTCATCGCGATCGGCTGCCACGCAGAGATACAAATATTGGATGCTGCGACTCTCAAACAAATCAGATCCCTCACAACACCCCACTTGCGTTACAACGGATCAATCACTTTCTCTGCTGAAAGTCGCTCGTTAACACGACTCAGCGTCCGCCCAGAAGCGTCTACCAGTTGGGACCTACAGACGGGTGTTCCGGCGGGTATCATCCCCTCAGAGCAGTGCAAGAGGGAGCGACACTACCGGGAGGCCAATTTCTATGTTGAAGATATGAGGGGAGACCCACACGCTCTCTCGATCACTTATTCTGGATGTGGAACGATGTTTGGAATCTTGTTCTTGTTCAAGTATCGCGGCGATGGCCCTTTCAACGACAACGCTACCCTCATCATTACCTACAATGTTCTCCCCAGAGCATCTGTAATAGGTTCTTATCGGGTTGAAATCCCGGTCGCTCACATGATCTGGACACACGGCGAGTGCATCCGATTCGCTGTTTTCAGGCAAGGGTCCATCACCATATGGGAAGTCGGATTCGTCTCGGAACACCCAGCCACGGAGGTCGAGTTCATTCCCACCCCGGACAACTTCGATCCCTCATCAAGCTCCCTCTTCCTTCCCCCCCTCTCCCGCCTTGCCTTTGTCCTCGAAAATAGTATCTTCGTGTGGGATGCCCAACATTCAAAACCCCTCCTGAGTTGCATGGACATTGAGAGGCCCACAGAGATGGCCTTCTCCTCCAATGGAAGCTTCTTTGCATGTGCAACCCGCGGTTTCGAAATTTACCTCTGGAAGGACTCCCCCGCTGGTTACGCCCTTCATCGAACACTCACGTCCAGCGCCCCAGGTTCCAAACCACTTCTCTCTCCAGATGGACGATCGATTCTCGCGTTCAGTGGTTTGACCCTTCAGTTATGGCGTACATCAGACTCAATCATTCCCCTCTCAACCACTCCAACTCAAGCTTTGCAGAGCGCCAAACCTTTTACCCTCAGATTTTCACCGGATGAATCATCGGTAGCAGTTGCACGGTTGTTGGATAACACAGCCACAGTTCTCGACCTCAGGTCTGGTGTCCCACGGTTGACGATCGATGCGGGCATGAAAATTTATGATTTGAGGGCAGGTGGGAGCACTGTTGTTGTCGTCGGTGAGGGTAAAATTGTCACTTGGAATTTGCCTCAAAGGGATCATTCTCTCAATGCCACCGCAAACATTAATGATAGCATTCGGTCAACAGACTTTGATTATTCGCCGTTGTGGCCGATCTCTTCTGCCTCAATATTCCCAGACTTCAACTATCTCGCCATTGTGGGGTGGGCTACGAGGGGGCTGGAGATCTACGACATGACCACCGGAAAGTACCTTTGGGGCACCATAGTAACGGCGCGCTGGCTGTGGTTCACTCCAGACGGACCCGAAGTCTGGGATCATCATGGATACAATTATGAAGGATGGGCGATCGCAAAGGATAGCGAATCCGGCTTTCTCAAGATGGAGTATCTAGGACTAGTTTCGGGCCAACCAAAAGTATTCCCCTGGACATCCTCTTGTGGTTACGAGATTGTGAGCGATGGGTGGATAGTCAATTCCAATAGGAAGCGGCTCTTCTGGTTGCCTCCTCACTGGCGGTCGTACAAAGAGGATAGGATGTGGAGTGGGCGGTTTCTCGCGCTTTTGGATTCTAGACTCCCAGAGGCTGTCATTCTGGAAGTACTAGAAACGTGACCCGCAGTCTGTGTTTTCCTTCCTATCTCTCTTTCCCTCCTCCCCGCTGTACCCTACGTCTCGTTGGAATCTTAGACGTCGGTGTAGTGACTGTGTATTCTTCACGATCTCACTTGGTATCTATCATTCAGCTCGTGTATTAGGGACAAAGACTCTCCATATATATATCGCGCAGGTTTGGTCTGATTCCCGTCTGTCGTGCAATAACGGAGTGTAGTGGCGGGACGTCGCTGCGGCGATGGCATTCACCGTTGAAGGACCATAACTGGGGCCACAGTCCGTATGGGATGTATGATTTTCGACGACCCTCGTGGTCTCACTCCGTATGAATATTCACATCACTTGTCAAACATGGTAAGTTACCAGCTGTGAAGTTCGACACACGTAGCATACATTTGAACATTCTGTTTGTCCGAGCCTGTGGGAAATAGTGTTCGTAATATATCTAACCTGGCATAGCTCATAGAGAACTATGTAAGACGAGGGGGTACAAAATACCAAGGCCTGAGGCCTGAGGTCCAATCAAATGTCCAAGAAAAGTGTGGTGGTGTTCCGCTTCTAATGGCGACGACCACCGTTAAAGAAGGTCCTTCGTGAACAAGTTGAGGTACCACCTCGTTGACCCTCAGATCTCCAACCGTTCATCGAGTCCTCCACCCACCTCGCTCTTGGAGTTTGAACCTGCATTCAGCCATGCAACTCCAAGCGCTACGAGCTCTGCAAGATCGCACGCCCAATACGGAGCAGATCCGCGGAATTGCTGTTCACAGAGATAACGGGGGTTTGTGAGTCGAGGGAGAGGGAGATGGAAGACGGTGGCGACCTCGACTTGGGATGGCGTTAGGGATGACAAGTGTGGCGAAGTCAATGGCGGTATATCGCCTATGCCAGGGGCCGATTCGTGGGACCTCTTGTGCAGAAACACGTTGATACGAGGTTACTTGACAGAAAGATGGACGCAACCCTCGGAACTCACCACGGAGGAGCAGACCAAGCCTTCCGAGTACCTCAATCCAATCCTCATCTATCCCCACCTCCTCCCTCGCTTCCCTCAGCGCAGCGTGCCAGATTGATTCACCAGCCGGGTTGACCTTTCAACCACCTGGGAAACTTGACCATCGTGAGTGAAAATCGACCAAAGAAAATACAAGAGTAACCAACCTGAACTTCCCGGAAGGTACCATCAGCTTCCCCCTCACCTCAAACCGGGATTGCCGTTGACGTTGCAGAGTGGGACTAGGATTGTCGCGTGGGTTTCGGCGGAGCTAACGGGGTGTCTTGTGGTGTACGCTGCCGACAACACGTCCCTGATTGCCCCCAGGGGTCCTCTAATCAGTGGAGGGGATCGAGGAAATGATGGAGGCATTTCTGTTGAGTATGAGCAGTCGGGAAATTCTGAGAGGGAGTGTCATCCTTTGTCTGAGTGCGGATGAAGGTGATCGACTCATCTCCCGCTTGTGTCTCTCCTTGACCGGCGGAGTCCCTTTCTTCCTGCATTTCACAGTCACGTTTGAAATTTGAGGCGTGACCTGACCACCGAAGCGTCCGCTCGATGCCCCGCCTCCACCATTCCGTCACTCAACGTAGTTTCGTCGAGTTTTCTTTCCCTTACATTCCCGCAAATAGTACTTCGGGCCTCAGGGCTAGAAGGCACGCAACACCACTCGTCACTACCCCGAGGTATGGCAGACGCGTTTGCGCGCGAGAAAACATCAGCCGGTATAGGCACAGACAAGCGTCCACTTGGTCTGGGTTGAACGTTTGAACGTTCAAGCGTTGTTGGCACAGTGTGTCTTATCAAGAATCTCAGCCTCAGGCTGGCCGGGGGCGGAATCGACATTGACGGGGGAATTCCCCGATACACGAGAGGCCGGTGGAAAGTGGATGTTATCGGGATGTGTAGGCTCGGTCTGATTTCTGGCTATTGTCTAATGACGAAAAGGCTAGCATGAGGATTTCGCGGCAACGGGTGCGTGCTCGAGCGATTGACGTCCGACCCCCACCTGCATGCTCATCATTCAACTCCGCACTCATTATTCGAAAGCGACCCAGACCACCAGACTCCCCCTCGCATTCCCATTTCCTCTGTTTCCCACTCGGAAAGATTGTCCGCTATTCTGTCTCCACCACCACGACCGGTGCGATACAGTTTGGCGCGGCAAAAGATGGGCCAGAGATTTATCGTTGTTTCAACCTAGTCTAGTACCCGTCACCGGCACCGGCGGGCCCTTGCGCAGATGTCCAGTGACCTTGTCATCCTCGCGCGGCGCAAGAAATATTCAATCCACTCAATTCCCATGACAATATCCCAGTGCTGGCCCTAGTGGGCTTATTAATGAGACATGTTTGCAGTAACCGCCACCCTACACTATTTCATCATTGAAGCAGACGACTGAACCCCAGCCCCCGTACAACCCCGACCTTACGGTATGACACAGGTACCAAGGAATAGTTCGGAGATTTTCTGAACACCGCATGGGACGCGATCCCGATATCTTCGACAGTTCTTGCCATGAGTCCCAGTACCGTTGGGATATTTTTGAAACCTGGGTTCGGATCTACACGCGGAGTGAATATACCACGCGATCTGAGTAGAACTACTTACCCACTGTTCCTGATAGGCCAACCCTGCCAGAGCCGGGCTTGGTACCATAGTACGGTCCACAGAGATGCGATGGGATCCTGATACTCCCTCCAATATCTGATCCCCATCCAATGGCAGAACCGCCCATCGCCAGAAGCGCGATTTCCCCTCCACTTGACCCACCGGGGATGTACTTCACGTTGTGAGGGTTCTTGGTCACTCCCCACAGGGGATTTGAGCATTCATAATTGGCCAAATATTGAGGGACATTGGTTTTGACCAGAGGGATCCCTCCCGCTTGGCGTACTCGGAGGATGAGCTACACAAGGAGTCAGGATCGTTAACGGATGATATTCCTGACAGACGCACATCTACATCGGCGTGAGCAGGTCTGTTTGCCCACGGTGGGAATCCCATTGAAGAGTCGTAACCTTTGACATCGACTGCAGTGGGGGGTAAATACAACACTGAGAGCTCCAAATCTTCGCGCCAACTCACTGAGGCCCTTGAAACTGACCGGGACGCCGTGTAATGGTCCCTTGAGCTCATTTGTCGCGGCAAAGGGAGCATCGAACTCCGCGTCCGGGAGCGACACTTGGAAACCATCGTGTCAGGGCGATAGCGAGGAATAAAAATAGAACATCCACACACCTCCCGTAACACAGTTCGTCTCATCATGGGCTCGAATGGCCGACCAAGTTGATAAACGCGGCTACGACTTGCGCGGACGTCCATCGACCCTCCTTGCTCTACCGAATGATCTGACCCGTTGTAATGACGTTGGAACAAACTGGGAGGACTGCAGAGACGAGGTGTGCCGCTCGGGGACGTGATGCGTTGTTCCTCCTGGGACAGTAACAATCCTTTGATTGTCAGAGCGGCGGTCTCCTGGCAGGGCCGCTTATAATAAGACCTGGTACTAACCCCGCGAGACGCTGTGGTGTGTCCACAGAGCCCAATCATACAGCAACCGACCGTCACCAACTTATTTACTCGCGTGCAAACAGGAGGTGCGATACATAGCGAGCGAGACATCCCTCCAGACGCCACATCAGCACGTTCTTGCAAACGCTGATCTTCCCGCGTTCACGCTATCACCAGTCGGGATTCACGATGGCTCGCTCGCTCGGAAGCTTGATAAATTTGGGGCCGGGGAAATGGTGGGTCTGTTGGTAACTGTAACCGACGTGAGTAGGAGAAATGACCGAAAGGATGTAGGATGTGGTCGTACCCCAATCCGGACGAGGGTGGGTGGGAGGGTTGTCATTGGTGGGGGGGTTTGAAGAGAGCTGTGATTGACGTGAGCGGGAGAAAATGGTCAAAAGCGAGTAAGACATACCCGGGCTCGGGGCGGCATTGGCCAAGGCGGCGAGGGCGAGGAAGAAGACGATGGCTCTTGTAAACATGTCGAAAGGGATAGGTTTCGTGGAAATAATAAAGGTGACTGGTTGTGAGGAGGTACCGGGCCTGAGGATGAATGAGGATGGGGCGAGCACTGCTGGGGGAAACCTGGCATCGGATAGGAGACTTTATATCCACCCAGGTACAACATCTGATGGTCCGTGGTTATCTCTGGGTCGCCTGTCCCATGCAGATGGGTAATTCGTCATAGCACGGGCGAACTTGAGGTTGGCAGGTGGCCGGGGGTGGCCAGTCCGGATGGGAACTGGTTAAGGGTGGGTATCCCGTCGGGTTGACACGGCTAGGGTGGGTGATAATTGGCATTGGATTGGCAAACATCCTGGGGACGAACGGAGAGTTGAGTCGGGCTTGTAGAGTCGGGGCGTCGAGCGACAGACCATCGATAGGGCCAGTAAACGGCAACGGCCACTGCTGTCCTTGACGAAGGAGTCAACACGACACTCGGTCGACATTGTGGAAAAGTTTGCCAAGCCTCGGACTGCGAACCAGAAGTGTGCAGTATGAACGGGTGGTAAAGTTGAACGTCCTGGTAATGCTTTCCCACGCTTGCCTCATCTCCGGGACACAATCAACTTTCCAAGAAAGGCGTGGCATTGCAACATGCCCAACATGAAATGCTCACGGAGATAACGGGGGTCTGTAAGTCGAACGAGACGGGGGGTGGAAAACAGTGGCGACTTCGACTTGGGATAGAGTCGGGGATGACAACGGCGGCGAGATCAATGGCAATGCGTCGTCCATTTCTTTTTTGTACGGGAACGCCCTGATACGAGGGTAGTACCTGATGGGAAGGCGGACGCGACCCTTGAAACTCACCACACAGGGCCAGATCCTAAGACCACTCGGCGACAGCGTCTGCGGACCAAACCTGCCGAGTGCCTCTGTCTTATACTCTCTCCTTGCCTCTTCCCTCGCTTCCCTTAGCGTGGCGCGTAAGATCAATTCATCTGTCGGGTCGACCTTCCGCCTGGGGACCGCGACCATCTTGAGTGAATGAAAGAACGTGCACCTGACCTCTTGCTTCCGTGCCTTCTCTCACAGCAAGCTGGGATCGACGTTGAGGCTGCAGAGTGAGACAGCCATTATAGCCGTCCACGATATGAATTGTTGCGGAAGCTCTCGCCCCGCGACGCACTGAAAGCCTGAAGAATCCTCTTAAACGTATTTACTCGGTCAACATCTGAGACGCCTTGAACGAAAATTCCCGAGAGGTGGATGTCAATTGATAGGCCCAAAACCTACAGATATTACACGACAGATTTTCGTCCTCGGCATGAGATACATCCCACGACTGCACTCATAGTATGGGGGATTATTCGTACCACCGCACCAAACGGCGGTCGATACGCCCGTGGTTCCACCACTGTAGAGGCAGCATGCAAGGGGAGTTTGGTCCTGTGGGTCCACCACTTTGGTCTTAGGCTCTTGCCACGATAACACAAATGAGCCACCCCTCCAACAAAAAGCCCAAGAAATCGCCCAACCCCCCCCAGCAGCACATCGCTTTGGGGATTCCCACCGGTATCGCCCTCGGACCACTTGGTTTCCGAGCAGAGCTCAACGTCGACCCCAAAGGTGATTCCATCGGGATCTAGGAGTAGATGGACCTGATCTGACCGTGACGCTAGATGGGAACCCCAGGCCTTTACGAGTCGTATTTCGCGATAAGGGGAGAGACGGGAATCAGGGTCTTCCCGCGCTGAAAACCTCAGGCGCTGGTGCTGCGATCGATTCGGATACCGAGGATGGGAACGACACGACAAGTGAGTGCCCCAGATCCTTGCTATTGCGATTGATCTTCATGTGGATCGCTCTACCCCTCCTCGTCAGAAGAGAACACCGGTGGCACTAGGGAGGGAAAAAGCGAACCAGTAGAGGCACAGAGGGGTACGTGCCGATACCGTCGTGTCATTCGTCCTCTGTTAATATCTTCCAGTTCTGGAGAGCGACCCGAAGGACACCACGCTCAAGACTCCCGCCGTTCACGTCGATGACGCAAAAGACCCTACGAGCGGTTTCGGTTCCCTCGAAGACGTCCTAGGGGCCATCTCTGCTGTTTATACGGGTCACGAAGTTTGTATATGACCCATGCTCAAATCCCCTCTTGACGAATCCATCTGCAGGAAGTCAGGAACAAGATAGAAGGCCTCCTCTCACGTGTAGTTGCGCTGGATGCACGTTTTGCAACGCCTCCAGGTGACGTGGTAGAACAGAGACGTCGGAGGGAGTTGATACGGTATGTAATCGCTCCCCCTTCAGACGAGGTGCTGAGTTCCGTCCAGCAAGTTCAGGAACATCGAAGGACAACTACGGTCGTGGTCCGAGGGGGTGGGACCGCAGCGACCTGTTGACAGCGCTCAAGACGACGAAGCGGTACCTGGACTGCTTGAAGATCTACGAGAAACCATCTCCGACTATCAGGTCTGTTCACGACGTTAACACCGCTCTCAACACTGACGAGGACTGCGGACGGTGCAACAGATGGCGATCTATGAGCAACGATGCGAAATAATCGTGAGTGCTCTATTTTGCATTACAGCAGTTACAATAACCTTTCGACAGAACCCAGGTTAGAACACCTTCTGTCCTCAACGACGAGGGCCTGACACTCCGATAGCTGAAGCAACCGTCCTCAACAACCTCCGCTGTGCCCAGGATGCCGAGTACCGTCACGGAAGTCGTCAGGGTTGTCTGAAGGGAACTCGCGGAACCATTCTAGACGAGATCGAGCTCTGGACAAGGAACTTCGACAAGCCTCCCGTCTACTGGTTGAATGGATTGGCCGGAACAGGGAAGAGCACGATTGCCCGGACCATCGCGGAGAGGGTGTTCGCGGATGGACAGCTCGGAGCCTCGTTCTTCTGTTCGCGGGACTTCGAGGACCGGAGCAACCTCGATGTCATATTCCCCACCCTCGCCGTCCAGCTCGCACGGAGATACACCGAGTTCCGATCGATCTTTGTTCCGCTGGTCCAGTCGTATCCAGGAATCGCCTCCGAGTCGTTGTACAACCAGATGAACAAGTTGATTGTCCAACCCCTCACTAGATCCGGGATTTCGACTGTCATTATCGTCGATGCTTTAGACGAATGCAAGGACGAGGAACCCGCTTCGGCGATCCTGAGAGTCCTCGGGCAGTTTGTATCTCAGGTCCCCGAGGTCAAGTTCTTCCTCACCGGTCGCCCAGAGCCACAGATTCGGGAAGGCTTCCGTCTTCCACTGCTGGCAAAGGCGACGGACATTCTTATCCTTCACGAAGTCGAGGCGGGCCTCGTTGACAACGACATTCGGCGATTCCTCAAACATAGCTTCCTGCAAATCGCAAATCGTCGGAGCGGACCGGGACTGGATGGTTGGCCGACGGAAGATCAACTGGGCCTCCTTTGCGAACGGGCTGGGAGGCTGTTTATATATGCCGTGGCGACTGTCAAGTTCATCGACAATCCGAGAGATAATCCTAGAAAGCGGCTGGATTTCCTCCTTCAGTCACCCGAGAACAGCGCTCACGAGGGGAAAACGAAGCTCAAGGTGAACACGACACTCGATTCGCTCTACACGACAATTCTCCAGGAGGCCTTCAGTGACGATGACCCGCGGACCGACCCGATGATTCGTTCTATCCTTGGCGCGGTGGTTCTCGCCGCAAATCCCCTCTCTCCATCCACCATCGCCGCGTTCCTAAACTTCGATCCAGAGGATGTCCCTCCCCTCCTTTCACCATTTCACTCGCTTCTCGTTCTTCAACAGGAGGCCAATCGCCCCGTTCGGCCGTTCCATAAATCATTTCCCGACTTCCTCGTTGATCCAACCCGGTGCATCAACCCGAGATTTCGGGTCTCTCCTCCCGATCACCATTCAGAGCTTGTGATAGGCTGCCTCGAGTTACTGAACCGGACTTTGAAGAAGAATATATTCAAATTCCCAGATAGCTTTGTGGATGACGAGGCTGATGGCTTGCGGAAGAGGGCTAAGGGAGATATCGACCAGGGTTTACGATATGCATGCGAATCGTGGCATAAGCACCTGGTTGATTCAAACGCGGCGCCAACATACACGCTCAAAATCACCTCGGTCTTACATCAGTTCCTGGAACAAAAGTTTCTATTTTGGTTGGAGGTGCTTAGCATCCTTGGGACCCTGAGGGGTGCAGTTGACGCATTAGAGGCGGCTAGAAAGTGGCTGGAGGTGCGTCGAGACTGTGCACTTGATGCATTTCCTGAATTTGTTTATACTGGATCTAGGCATCACCGGCCCTTGACATCGTCGACATTGTCAACGATTACTTTCGATTTGTCATTGGATTTTTCGAGGCCATGGACACGTCCGCTGCACACATCTACCACTCGGCCCTTCCCCTGTCCCCCAGGACGTCGATCGTGCGGAGGTTGTACGAGCCATATGCTCACCCCTTGATGAGGATTGTCCAAGGGGTCCCAATGTCATGGGATCCAGTTGTAACAGCCGTGAAGTTTTCTCACAAGGCCCAACACCCCGTATGGTCACCATGCAGTAGGTTCATCGCGATCAAGGTACACGACTGGTCCACGTCGGAGATACAAATCTTGGATGCTGCAACTCTCAAACGAATCAGATCCCTCACACCCCAGCAGGATTACACTCAATCAATCATTTTCTCGGCTGAAAGTCACTCGTTAGCACACCTCAGCAGCAACCTAGAAGCATCTACCGGTTGGGACCTCCAGACGGGTGTTCCGGCGCGTATCACCTCCTCAACGCCGTGGGGGAGAAAGTGGCACCACCCGGAGGACTCTGACTGTGTTAAAGGGATGCGGGGGGTGCCGTGGGGAGATACCCGAAGATCTCTCTCAATCACTTATTCTGGATGTGGAACGATGTTTGGAATCTTGTTGGAGCATTACTTCAAGCATTACAACAACTGCGACGGTGATGACTACGACGACAACAACAACAACAAAGCTGCCGTCATCATTACCTACAATGTTCTCCCCAGAGCATCTGTAATAGGTTCTTATCGGGTTGAAATCCCGGTCGCTCACATGATCTGGACACACGGCGAGTGCATCCGATTCGCTGTTTTCAGGCAAGGGTCCATCACCATATGGGAAGTCGGATTCGTCTCGGAACACCCAGCCACGGAGGTCGAGTCCATGCCCACCCTGGACAACTTCGATCCCGAGTCATCAAGCTTCCTCTTCCTTCCCCCCCTCTTCCGCCTTGCCTTCATCCTCAAAAACAGTATCTTCGTGTGGGATGCCCAACATTCAAAACCCCTCCTGAGTTGCGTGGATATTGAGAGGCCCAGAGAGATGGCCTTCTCCTCCGATGGAAGCTTCTTTACATGTGCAACTGACGGTTTCGAAATTTACCTCTGGAAGGACTCCCCCACCGGTTATGCCCTTCATCGAAAGCTCATGTCCAGCGCCGCGGGTTCCACACCACTTCTCTCCCCAGATGGACGATCGATTCTCGCGTTCAGTCGTCTGACCCTTCAGTTATGGCGTACATCAGACTCGATCATTCCCCTCTCAACTATTCCGACTCGAACTTTGCAGAGCACCAAACCTTTTACCCTCGAATTTTCACTGGACGAACCATCGGTAGTGGTTGCACGGTTGTTGGATAACACAGCCACAGTTTTCGACCTCAAGACTGGTGTCCCACAGTTGACAATCAATACGGGCATGGAAATTTATGGTCTGAGGGTAGGTGGGAGCACTGTTGTTGTCGTTGGTGAGGGTAAAATTGTCACTTGGAACTTGCCTCAAAGCAATCATTCTCTCAATGCCACCGCAAACGTCAATGATAGCATTTGGTCAATGGTCTTCAATTGTTCGCTGATTCGTCGGTCAACTCCACTACCTTCCACCTTGATATCCCCAGACTTCAACTATCTCGCCATGAAAGGGTCGGCTATAAGGATGGTGGCCCTGGACATCTACGACATGACCACCGGAAAGTGCCTCACCAGAGAGTACTTCAGAAAGCACCTTCGGGACACCAGAGTAAATGCGCACAGGCTGTGGTTCACTCCAGACGGACACGAAGTCTGGTGTCTTAATGAATCCAATTCTGAAGGATGGGCGATTGCAAAGGATAGCGAATCCGGCTTACTCAAGATGGAGTCTCTAGGAGCATTTCGGGGCCAGCCAAAAGTATGCCCCTGGAAATCCTCTCGTGGTTACGAGATTGTGAGCGATGGGTGGATACTCAATTCCAATGGGAGGCGGCTCTTCCGGTTGCCTCCTCACTGGCGGTCGCGCAAAGATAATACGATGTGGAGTGGGCGATTTCTCGCGCTTTTGCATTCTGAACTCCCGGAGGCTGTCATTCTGGAAGTACTGCATCAGTGAACGTCGATATCACTTATTAAGCAGCGAAAAGTGGGAATAAGTGAGAAAAAGTGGGATAAGCTCAAATAAGCGACCACTTTTTAAGCTAGGTCAACTTTGCATAAATTAAGCCGTCGACAAAGTTGCAAGATAAGATGGATAAGCACGAAAAGTGACAAGTGGCAGAAAAGTGGCACGCTGAAGGGAAAAAAGTCATAAGCTAGGCTCAGAACAATAATTTAGAGATATATTTTTTAGCTAGTACAGGTTCATTGGAGGAGGTACTGGTCCAATGAAAAACTACACGGCTTCGGGGGGGTCAGATTCTATAATGAAGTATTCTTCAGGGTCATCGGTCCAATGCTCGGCAGGTTTATTGTAATCCTTCAACTTCTCCTGGATGTCTTCATGGACACGCAACATATCGTAGAATTTACCCCACTGGGTGGCGGTCATTTCGTGAGCCAACTTGAGGTAGATAGCGGTTCGGCATCCCCACACTTTTTCAGAGAATGGGCGGCTGTCTTCAATAAAGTATCCCGTAGAGTGCATACATAAGGCTCTCTCAACCTGTATAAATTTGCATCAGGGATGAGGTGTAAGGGCACGTGCGGCGGCTCCTTACAGCAGTGCAGACGAGGGTGAGTGCCCTGATTGGATTATCCCCAGGAGCGGAGGCTTTCGGGATGCATGCCTTGGTGCCGCGCTTTCCATAGTAGACCAGCATCGTATCAACGATGGCCTGGTGCTGGAAGATTCCGTGCCGAACCTGTAAAAACGCGGGGTTTGAACATGCCAAGCAGCATGGAACATACACAGGGTGCATAACAGCATTTTCAGGGGTGGAAAATGATGTTGAAAATGGTAATAAAACTACAAATCCCATTGGCATATTCACAGTCCTGAATACTGGCATTGTCATTTAGACTTTTCTTGCCAG
>Ga0307513_10003458_pt1 | contig 21369 bp, 28 predicted proteins | sample 15_EM_MG_FD_202174 | JGI IMG/M metagenome (GOLD analysis project Ga0307513, IMG submission 202174) | Populus trichocarpa ectomycorrhiza microbial communities from riparian zone in the Pacific Northwest, United States - 15_EM | ecosystem: Host-associated > Plants > Roots > Unclassified | place... | reverse complement strand
ATATCGAACCAAACGCTTTTAAAATGACTGGACCAGATTTCGAACCTGGGACTACCCGATCACTAGAAGGGTGCTTTTACCACTAAGCTACCCAGCCGGTAAGTGACGGTGGATTCATATTCCAACAAAACGGTAGCGAGGTATATTGTCCGTAGTCTGCACTAGCAAGTAATACATAGAGATGGAGCAACACGATCCTGCAAAGATGAGTCTATTCGGGCATCAACGGTATTTCATCTAAAGAGTTACGGGGATTCTTCCGTTTCCCTCATCTCCGCAAGGCGTCTACGCATCTCCTTCTCAGTCCGAGTCGGGGGGACTTGACGAGAGAAAATGGCACCAATCTGAGGCAAGGTGAGCAGGCAACACCACGGAGCAAAGATACAGAGCACGTACAAATGCAGATATGCCACCGAAGCGTAGTACCCAGCCAACACCGCTTCGACCATAGTACACATTGCCCGCGGTAGCGGGGTCGGCCTCGACTGCAGCATCGGCAATTTTGAAAATTAAACTGGCGACGATGGCGACCTGAAGGAAGGTTCCAACCAAGTTTCGAGCGAGTGAGGAAACGACCTACGACAAATTGCGGGAACACGATAGCAAGGTTGTGGATTCCGAGAACAGTACCTCCGGCCATCGGCTTGGGAACTTCTCCAGTATCGGCTTCGTAGTTAACGCGTAAAGAGTTGCGTCTTAGCAATGTCGTCCGCTCATTGATGTTGTTCGATTGCATGTTACGCCAAATGGCAGGCGACGACCTGAGAGGGATACACGACATTAGGAATGAACTAAAATATAAGTGCGGTACGCACGCAACGCGTGTATGGACTGGTCGGCCGATCGATACGCCGCCTGGAGGCGGTGGTTGCCTTGCTGCTGCATCCACTTCTTTAAGAAACTGGGACATTCTTCATAAGTGGTATGATTCATAGATTCATAGCCCAAAGCGTACCTCCATAATGATGGCAAAGGGCACCCAGCAAGCAATCGCCCACGACAAGCCAACAAACCCAACCAATACAGTCGCCTGTTATCTCTCAGTCCCTGATGAAGCAGCAGCAGTGTTCGATCTTACCTGCCAAACAGTCCTCACGAAAACAGTGCATGTCATGAGAATGCCAAAAAGCAAGAGACCAATGGTCCAAACATTGCGCAGCATGAAAGGCATAGGAGGGAGTCGCAAAGGCTTGCCCATGCGTGCGGCTTCGGCCTTCCATGAACGAACCATTACACGAATGTGGGAGAGTTCTTCGTCTTCATCTACTTCATCATCGTCTGCGTCGCCTTCGAGTCGTTGACGCAGGAGACGCGAGTCCCTGGCTGCGAGGTACGGCAGGATCGTGCCAGCGGTCACAGATACTGCAGAAAGGTTAGATCTCGAAAGTAGATTCTAATCGAGGTCCCGTACCAATGCTGAACACGAGTAAGGCAACATAACCCGCCCGTGTAGCATCTGCAATGGTTGGTTCCGAATCTATTTCCATTGCCATGATTTGCCCAACCCATGCAGTGCTGGAAGGACGTCAATCGGAGACCAATTGACAATATTGAGGTAGACACACCTATAAAAGAGGAATGGGAACCTATACGAATACATAAGTACCAACCACTTCGTACTTCCAGCCCAACTCACCATCCCATGAACGCGAACACTTGCACGAAGCAAACACGGCGGATAGGTTTCGGCAGATCCCAAATAGCATTTAAGATGTTATTGATGACCGAACGGAGACCACTAAAATGGGCCCTTAGAACAAGGAAAAGCATTCGTGGGTGGGTCGACTCACTTTCGGTTGGAGAGGTCCGGTTCACGTTCGACTTCGTGTTGGGTCAAGCAGGTGATGGCTACAGTAATGACCAGGATAATCATGCTGACCAAACAAATTCTGCGGAACTGTCCCTCGCCGAATGGTCGTAATATGCCCCACGCGTCAAGCTTTTGAGCACCTTAACTTCTAGTTAGCAAAGGAAACGAATTCAAATCGAAGGAATATACCCAGCGTATATCCTATGATACTTCCTGCGTGTATCATTCGTCCGTGCCAAGCGTTCCCGGTTGCGAGTTGTTCAGCCGGGGTGAGGTCTAACAGCAGGTTTCTCAGGGAAGCTTGCAACGCGTTGAGAGCGAAGTCAAGCACGTAGAAACATAGGATAGATATTCCGATCGCTGTATGTGCCACCTATGGAGAGGTGAGTCGAAGTCCAGAGGTCAAGAACATGACGCACGAGACGCTTTCGTTCAGGGTTCCAATCTTCGACGTTGGAGAATAGAGTCACCAGGAAGTAGGCAATGGGTTCTACGTATGCCAATACAACTGTGACAACGGACAATGCAGCGGTCGACGCCCAGATCCAGTAGCGTCTGCGGTATGTAGAAGCGGACGAATCTGAAATGGCACCTGTAGCACATGGTTATTAGCATATTATATGGCATCCACTAGCATGAGGTCTCGGTGAATGGGGTTATACCGGCAATCCTGCACGCGGCCGGGACGGATGCCTTGCTCGGGCAAGAATGGAAATTTAAGACCTACCAATGACAGGTTGTGCAATGAGGCCACTAATAGGACCAGCCAACCAAACTAAACTGGTCAATTCCTCTGCAAGACCAAGCTCGCGCAAAAAAGGCGTGCCGTAGCTGAATTTCTCAGGTTCAACATTTGATCGGTTTGGGTAGTGGGTTCACCTACCCAAGTTCGAGTGTCCAAGCAATCTGCGCGCCTGCCATGGAAATCGAGATATTGATGAAGTCCTTCAAAGTCATATGTTTCTCGCCACTGTTCTTCCTCTTCAAGTTTCGAACTGCCTCTGCAGGGTCAACAGGGTGGTCCAGAGGATTTCTAAACTCTTCGACGGGGCTTTGGGACCCCGGCCATGCCACTGGGCCCTCTGCATCGGCATCGCGTTCAGGCGTGAACGGCATTTTGGGGTTTGAGGGGCTTGTCCAGACTCGCTCGAAGTCGTTGAGAACGCGCGCGGGAGCTTCGGGAAAAGGGACGCTCCGAAACGCGGTGGTGGCTGGGTCGAAGTTACAAACTGAGATGGGAAGGCGCGGGAACTCGGGAGCAGGGCATAATACATATGTTTCGGGATAATCGATCATCACCTCTTGGTAAATCCGGACAAAGCGTGGTCGATTCGCAACGTTCGTGCAGATGATATTTTACTACTTTATCGTTACCCTTTTTCTTTTACGACTCATCTCGCCCGATTGCAGCTTCTCCTTCACCTTGGCGATCTCGTCCTCGGTCCACCCCACTTTCTCTCCCTGCTCATACAGCTCCGCCGTACGTGCCTCTTCGTCTTCCCGTCGAATGATCTTTAATGCTGCCAGGTTATATCCTATTTGCGATTTCTGTCGGAGGAGTGCCGCCCTCAGGTGTCCCCGCAACGACAAGAGGATCGGTCGCAAAGAACGAGTGGCGACAATTTGCGATGCGTGTGTTCGAAGCAAATACGTCAAAATATGCGAGGTTAAAGTCGTAGAGATGTCCTAACCGTGGGCCGTGGAGTTCAGCACTGGTGAGATGCCAATGAAAACCGGCCACTCACCTGGCTCGCCCACACGTCCATGTAACAGAAGAGACTGGCAACCTTGGTGAAGGGTAGTACTAGTAATGCATCATACAGTGCTGCGGCGGGTATCCTCTCCACGGTCCGTAAGACATACGCCTCTGGAGTCAGCTGGAGCGCAGTCAGGATGGCGTTTGGCGGTGGAGGGGCCACTTTCGGCTTCTCGCTTTCTGGTAAGCGATCGACAACTTCTTGGTATCTCCTCAAAGCATCCCGCTCTCCATCGGCCAGCTCGAGGGCCTCCATGATCTTCTCTCCGGCCATCAGAGTTTCCGTCGTGTGCTTCTGCACCACCGTCGCTTCTGGTCCGACCATCCCACCAGCGTTGGACCCTTCGACACCAGAACCGAAGGGTGGGTCCTCGCGATTCAGAGTGTCCGCGATACCACCTTCATAGAGCTTCTCGAGCTCCTTTTCACGTTCTTCCTCCAGGAATAGAGGTTCTTCTGTCTTCTCCCATACGCGTATGGACTTGTCGTGTGACCCTGTGACAATGAAGCCGCCGTGTCTTGAAGCTGCGAGAGCCCGAATCTCGCTGTGGTGCCCGTCCATCTTCTGAATGAGCTCGAACTGGGGACCTTAGAATAATCGTTGCTTGGTAGCCGCCTGAGTCTTACCTTGTCACCGTCCCAATACTTGACATACTTGTCTTTTGAGACTGAGAAAAAGTTGTGAGTTCGGGGCTCGAAGGCGACTTGCATAACACTATCTTCGTGTGCGAATATCGATTTGTGGCAATCTCCAAAGTCGAGACCCCATATCTTCACGTTCTTATCAGCAGAGGAGGTAACAATAAGTTTCGAGTCAGACGACATGTCGAGTGATAGTACGGGAAGCTAAAGGCCAGTTACTTCAGAGAGGGTAGAAAGTATTCGGTGATTATACTGACCTTGTGGCCATATAGAGAAAGGAAGAACTTGAGGGTGTCTTGGTAGAACACCTTGACTGTGGCATCGAGTAACGCCACGGCCAAAAATCGATTATTTGGACTATATTTGACAGCAAGAACTTCATCCGTCATTTTCAAAGTCTTGACGTGAACGAGGGAAAGTCGCTTGCGCTTCTAAAGAAGACGTTTGCGAGCCGTCAATGGTAAGGTGGGTTTTATACTGACCTCCTCAGAATCTTTCACCTCCTTTATGTCCCAAAACTTGATATCCTTATCCGCGCTTCCAGTGACAAGACCGCCAAAGTCCGGTCGTACGTGTAGCGACCAGATGGTACTTGAATGGGCTTTGATTGTATCGGTGAGTTCAGCCGATGCCACGTTGTAGAGTATTAAGTCTCCAGATTTCGTCCCAACCACGATCTGTACGAGGACATCAGCTTGTATACACACTAACGGGGGCCGCACGAACGTGCCGATCGCCTGGTAAGAATGAACTGCATATTGCGTGACCGCACTCTAAGGTCCTAATGCACGCGAGCGTTTTTGTGTTCCATATCTTCAGCCCGCCTGCGTAAAATAATGTCAGGGCAAGCGAATACCGGTAAATCCTTCTGACCATTCGATGCTGTCGCCAATAATTGGTCATCCGCACTGATAGAGACCGTTTGAATATCTGTTCGATGACCAGGAAGATCCAGAGAGTGGATTCGCGTAGGCTCGGGTACATCCTTGCTTTTGATGGGAAGCGGGATAGTGAACACTTCCGCCGAATTGGCAGATGTAGCGGTGAATATCTGTGAATAGCCTCAGCGTCCAACCGTTGTTCGGCCTGAAATAGTCGAACCTGAACGTGATTCGCGTCGCTGTCTTCCCTTACAAAGTCGAACGATCGAACTTTGCCGGCTGCCCTCACAATGGTATATGGTGTGTACAAGTCCACCAGCTGGACTTCCTTTACTAAGTCTTGGCTTTGGTCGTCCGCTCTTTCTTCGTCATTTTGATCATCTGCTTTCCTCTTCTTCGTTTCCTTCTTCTTCTCCTTCGCGCGCTTCAAACGCCTCGCTTGCTTCTTCCTCACTTCCTCCTCTGTCCTGATGCGGAAGATCTCGACAGTGCGGTCGTGAGATTGGATGGCAAGGAAGGGGTGGGACGGGTGGAAAGTGATTTGAGAGACTTTGTGACGGGAAGCAATGGGTAGACTAGCAAGAGGGTGGACCATTTTAATAAGCTAGGCAAAGGCACTATCAGTTCACAGAGGAGTGATGCGGTACGCAGACACTCACTTCACCTCGTTCAGTCTCCTGCATGCCTGACTCCAAGGCTTCCAAATTGACTTTCCATGCCTTAACCTCACCCTCTCCACTTCCGGTAAATATGGTATTGCCGTCCGGGTTCAGATCGAGTGACCATATTTCCGAGTTATGAGCTATGATGGTTTGTACACAGTGTGCCGTGCTAAGGTCCCAGACTTTGAGGAAGGTGTCTTTCGAACACGTCACAAGATAACCGAAAGAGTTAGAGTTTCCGGATGAAGTAGATGGGAGATGGGAGGACGGAATATCGAGAAAGCGGATACCCGTTATTTGGTCGCGGTGTCCTCGCAACCTGGCAAAGAGATGAAACAATTGAATCAGAGGATAGTGCGGGAACTGACCTGACAATACCGGTCTCGCCAACCACGTCCCATAGAATGAGATCGGTATCTTGAGAACCAGATACGAGTCTTGAACCCGTCGAATCGAATGTGAGGACTGTGACTGCCTTTTTGTGACTATTGAATACAACGTTTACTGTCCCAGAAGACGCGCTCCAGAGACGGACTGAGCCGTCTGCATATCCTACAGCAAAAATATCCGGCTGGGGAGACTGCTGTATACACGTTACTTCGGCACGGTGACCGGTCTCGTGCCACATAGCAAGCTGAGGAGAGAGTTTTACTCAGCATGCTGCTCTAGGCCAGCACGACGCGCTCACCATTTGACCTTTCTTGGTATCCCAGACGAGCACATCCTCCAGTGCGGGCACATACGCGAGCTTGCCATCATAGACGGAGTTTGCACCAGCACTACACACTATTCCAAAGGCCTGCGTTGGTCCCCAGCGATCGTAGCTTTTGACCATTTTCCAAAAGTCGAATCAAAATTGGTGTGCCGCCCCAGCCTCACTCATTTCCAACCACCTTAGTTGAGACCTCGATCGTGCGACTATGGTACTCCCAGCCGTGCAATCTTCCCTCACTGGTCCAGCCAGACAGGCAGCCCTGAACCTCCTGAGCTTCCTCAACGCATCGCCCACCCCGTTTCATGCAGTGAAAACGGCGGCAGATAAGCTCGAGGCTGCTGGCTTCAAGCGGGTATCTGAACAAGATAACTGGGAGGATACGATCGTGGAAGGAGGGCGCTATTACTTCACAAGGTTGGCACGACTCCTTAGATCACCCTCCCTACCCCAATCGGAGAGGTTTGTACTGATTGGTTTATAGAAATCAAACTTCTCTTCTGGCTTTCACCATCCCAAAGGTAGTTCTTGCCATCTGAACGAACGTACCGACTTCAACTGAGTTCCCAACAGAAATGGAAGGCAGGGGCTGGCGTAAGCATGGTTGCTACCCATATCGACTCTCCTAAGTGAGTATCTTCTCAGCCGATGCTGTCCACCACCTCATTCAACTCCCAGCTTGCGGATCCGACCCATGAGCAAAAAATGTGCAAATGAGTACATGCAGGTCCGTTATCATTCCCTTGATCACACAAGAAAAGGCCTTTGAACGAACCACCCCTGCATGAATATTTTAGGTTGGAATAGAGACATATGGTGGAGGCATATGGCATTCCTGGTTTGATCGAGACCTGTCGATTGCTGGGCGCGTGATCGTAGGAAATAAGTCTACCGGCTCTTTTACTTCGACACTCGTCAAAGTCGAGCGGCCTCTTCTTCGTATTCCGACGCTCGCTATTCATTTGGACGGCACTGCCAATGAAAACTTCAGATTCAACCAAGAAACCGAGTTTACCCCAATACTTGGACAGTTGGCCTCCCAGTTAAACGCAAAACCAAAAAAGGATGAGACCTCCACTTACGGCCTAGACGTTTCTGAATGCCACCACCCCGCGCTGCTGCAACTAATGGCAGAAGAGCTATCTGTGAAACCCGATGAAATCAATGATTTCGAGTTGTAAGTATCAGGCCACTCGGTGCTTTTAGATTGCATGATTCAACGACCCGTTTTCAAAGGCATCTCTACGACACCCAACCATCCTGCCTCGGTGGCATCTCGGAAGAGTTCATTTTCTCCCCTCGTCTCGATAACCAGATGACCTCGTATGTGCAATCTCCCCTTACTGGCAATGTTCCTATCGACACCCGCTTGTCTAGCTTTTGCGCTGTGGAAGCTCTTATTGAGAGTGTTTCGCCTGAGTCTCAAGCCGTATCAGATGCACAGGATGCAACATCGAATGTCAATGTCATCGCGCTCTTCAACCACGAGGAAGTTGGAAGCGTTTCTTCTACAGGCGCCGAATCCAGCTTGTTGCCGTCTCTCCTCAATCGCCTGTCACCTACACCGCAGACCTTGCACCAGAGTATCGCGCGAAGCTTCTTAATATCCTCGGACATGTCGCATGGAGTGCACCCCAACTATGCTTCAAAGCATGAAGAGAACCACAGACCCCAACTGAACAGAGGAGTTGTCATAAAGTCCAATGCCAAGCAGCGATATTCAACCGGTCAGCGTATCTCGCGTTGTCCCCGGATAGAAATTTCTAAAGAGTTACCACTTCTAGACGCGATCGGCAGCTTCTTGATCAAAAGACTCATTTCCAAGCGAGGAGGGTCTGCGCAAGAGTATGAAGCTAGGAATGATATGCGTTGTGGATCCACAGTCGGACCTTTCCTATCCAAAATGGGGGTGCGTACCGTAGATGTGGGCCTAGCACAACTCAGGTGCGCATCTAGTGACAAAGTACTCCTGATATAATTCCATAATTGACAATTTCTAGCATGCACTCCATTCGTGAGACAGGAGGGAGCCATGATGCTCGCGCCGGAATCGATCTATTCCTTTCGTTCTTTGAGGGATTTTCGGATGTGGACAAGGAACTTACGGTTTAGAACTTGCTGGGGGCAGGTCGAGTTGAGATTCCGGTGATGGTTATGCGAAGAACATGCAATGTCCGCGAGACCTCCTATCAGTCGTTGTTGTCATGGAGTATGATTCCATATCGGGGTATCGATGCATTTTCGGGGTGTGGGTCTGTCCACCTTGCCCGACACGCTTTGTGAGATTGCTTATCCCTCCCTTTCCTGGACATATCAAAGTCAGCGTCGTGATAGCGTGCCCAATCGCCCACAATATCATTCTTGCTTATCCTTGCGTGGATTTGAACTTGATACAACCTACCAATGCCCACGCTACCCAGCTTATCATTGCAAGACGATCCCGCTACTACCAGCCCCGAAGGCGCCGGACCAATTGCTGGGTCATCCTCTAATCCATCTCTAGAGCGTTCATTTTCCTGGGCACCACTTGTTATTCTCGCCGGGACCTGTGTCGGTCTCGGTATGCTACCGGCCTTAGCCTTGAGGCGGCGTCTTGTCCAGCAAGGCAGACTGCTGCAACAGATACGCGCAGGAATACAGGATGGAAATGCTAGAATGCTTGATTTGAAACGAGCATCGGAAGTATCTGAAATGGTGGACGGCATTCACGGGAAGGAGATTGAAAGGCTCCGATCGCAGGTAGAGGAGCTCGGGTCAGCCCGAATAGACGCTGAGGTTCTCGTATTGGAGCGAGAAAGGGCCCTAGAAGATCTCAGAGAGACTTTACGGGGCGCCGATGAGCACGAGAAGCAACGGAACGTGTGAGTGCTGCATCATACGTGGCCTTTTCGATCCACCCTCACCGCATATTCAGGTTACTGACGAGTCTGGGTAACGAAATGAGCGATGCTTTCGGTCGAATCGCCAATTTCCAAGAGGAAGTCCAGCTCCGGGTATAGTTCCACCATGCCATAGATTCACCAATACGCCTAACTCTATATTATCTCCAGAATAACATGGATTCCCAGTATGATAGGCACGGAATCCATCGAATGCGGGCCCTTGCTCGCCGGCTACAGGACCTGACCAATAGGTCTGCCCGTGGTAGGATGAAGCACAACTGAGCGGTCACTATTCACTGACACCCGAGCCTCAGGACAATCAAACCCGCCACCTGTTGACTAGCTTCCTTTCTCTGATTTGTTCTGCACCTTTCTCGGCCCCATTTGCCGTTGTAACCTACTGCGTCTGTAAATAGCTGTATTACCTTGGTTACTGAATAGCACCGCTCACTTCACCACTCCTCTCGGTTGCCGCGTGGGTGCGGCCACGCCGTTACTTTACACACTTGGACCTGGCCACCTGCAGGATTTCTGCCGCATTTTGATGAACACATAGACAACACAGAAGATACACGGTATCCTACACTCATTATACGACAGCAGAAACGACATGGATGCTGGCGAAGACACTCGTTCAACGACGTCAAGTACGACGGTGGCTAAGGAGGATGCACCGACTGTCCGAGGGGAAACAAAACCAACAGAGGGTTCATCTATAGAGCCCAATGATAGCTTAGAAACACAAGACACCCAGAATGAAGAAGGCGACGCGCTCGAAGAAGGCGAAATCCTCGTGCGCGGTTTCTAAGTGTCTGTAGTTACGAACGTTGACATCAACTATTGAAATTAGGAATTGCAAGCTTTCATTCCCAGGAGACAGTGGATCGAAGAGAAGATACAGGTTTGCCGTTCATATTTTCCTTCCACCCGATCCGATAATAATGTAGCATTCATAGCTCCTCGAGAGTTTACCATCTGTGGAACTCTTCGATCACCTTGAGTTCCTGGTTGCCCAAAGTCCCGAACCGATTCAGGGCCTGCCCACGCGGGAGCAGCTCGCGTCCTGGCAGGACGAACACGACGCAACCGAACATGAAGCGGAGCAGTTTGACTCGAATGACATGAAACGCTTGAAGAAGTTTGCAAAAGGTAAAAGATACCCGGGATTTAAAGCTCTTCGGGCTTCGTAACAGAAATTGACCCTGCACTTCACAGCCGCAACTCAACGGAACCTCTCCCCTGCGGATACGGATCTTATTGAAGTCACATTGACTACCCTCCTTGCACTGGACAAACTCATCCACCTTCTTCGCGCCCGCTCCGATACCCTAGAATTCACCGGCTTGCGGTTGACTTGGGAGGAGAAGCGAATAGCTGCTTGGAAGGAACGAAATGCTATCCGCGAGGAGCTTCGGACGTTCGTAACAGAGCAAGCCCGATGGTCGGTTTCAAACTATGACAAGATCGAAATGAGCCACAGCGATACGAACCTTTCGCTTCCAGCCAGCGCAAGTAGGACATTACTTTCCTCAAGCGTAAATGGGCAGTCTCCATCTCCCTCCCCTTTGGCATCTGATTCTACCCCCCGACGCAACTCGAATGTCACCGTAGTCTCAAGGGGAGCAAGATATAAGTTCGCTGAAGACCTTACAAGAGAAGCCGGTCGGTTCACGACGCGGTATTCAGCGGTGAAACGGAATCATATCACAGCAGCCGGGAAAGCCCTTGATAAGATGATTGAAAAGAAGAACCTCCCGGATGAGGTTTTGGATGAACAAGATCGACTTGAGAATGACATCCGACCTATGGACAGCCTGGCCAAGTTCGCCATGGATATGATTACTCAATGGAAGAAGTGCGGCCATTCGTTAATCATCCAGCCATGAACTGACTCCATGTAGGGCCGATGAAATATATGGGGAGCTCAAGAAGGATCAAGTGTCGGCGTCGATGTTGTGTGACGAGGTTGAGGACGCCATGTCCCACCATCCAACAACGCGCCAGGACACGACGTTCCTGGCTCGAAGTCAGGCTCTCGGCCAACGGCTTAATGCTTACCCCGATCTCAAGAACCCTCGACTCTTCCCAAGACCGATTCACCCAAACTTCCTCGACCAAGTCTCTTGCAACGAGAAGATCGTGGCAGAGCTCACGTCTGAACAAATCCGGACTAGGGAGCTTGTGCAGGAAGCGTCAAAGGTCGCTGTGCGATATCACAGGATTCTAGAAGCTGTCAAGGGAGTCGAGGAGTGTACAACTCAGCTGCAGAGACATATTTTAACCCTTGAGAATTGCGAGAATCGGTTACTCGATGGCACGGTTGTTCCAGATGGAGACGGGTCGCCTATCAATCTTGACCTCGTCGCCTGTCTGGAACCACTAACGCACGGAGCCTATTTGGCGCTCCTCCCTCATACCAATGCCGAAATTGATGCTGCAACCAAGGGTGGTGCATCAGCTGCCAATACATGCCGGTCCCTCTTGCGGTCCCTACAGAAGGCGACCTTAGATGCAGAATTCTCCGCTGAAGTAAACGCGCTTCTGCAGACCTTTGACGAAGCCACACAGAGAGTAGGCAAGGTGAAAATCCAAGCCTTGGAGAAGGCTACCCATTTACGTGATATACGTAGAGTATGGGCTGCAATCGCGGAGGAGACGGAGATCGCCGACGGTCTCAAAACCGAGTTAGCAGATACAATGGAGCGCTGCAAATGGCGTCCCATGGGGCAAGCGCCTGTCACTCCTGCCGTCACTACTGTTCCAAATTCGCCCTGGGCCACTCCAGATGTTTCGAACCGAATTGAGGCTCTTTCCTCTCGCATTGCCCCCACCATCGCTGTACCTTTCGAACGTACACGGACCTTCTTGGGCAAGGATGTTGTAGATGAAGTGCTTGGCAGCACCGGAGGACTCGTTCAGTATCTCGATAGCCTGAAAGGAATGGGGAGGCTCTGTGAGGCAATCCAAAGGCAGTCGAATGTCATGTTTGGGATACAGCATGAGGCGTTGACCTTGGAACAACGAATGGAGGCCCTTTCGCAGCAGTTTGAGCGAGCTCGCGATCATTTACTTCAAGCAAGCAGCTCACTTGACGAAGGAATCTTGACGCAAGAGCAGCTTGAGCAAGACGATGCCAAAGTTGCAGCTGATGTTGCGGCATTTGTGGACAGTCTCTCGATACGGGTACCATTCCTTGGCCGCTCCAACTCCTACTTCTCCGGCCCAACAAGAAAGTCAAGTCTCGTTGCTGGCACTCGCTCAGACTCGCTCAGTATTTCCAGTCCCTTTCTATTACCTTTCGATACTGCTTCACTCGACCATGTAGTCCGAACCGACGCCAATAACATCAGTATGCACTTGTCGTCTAAAGTACAAGGGCTATCCAAACAACTGGATTATCTGAGACTCGCCAGACTCGCTCGCAACATCGATCTACAACTGCATGATATTGCCGCGGAGGTTCATCAGTTCCAACGAAACCTCGAGGAGCAGCAACAAACTCTGGAAGAACTACCTTCCGGGGAAGCGTTAGAAGAAGAGGTCGAAGAGCGACTGCTGGAACGTCTCAGGGTCCTTCAGCGAGTAGTACACCCTTTAGCCTCACACGGTCGCGACGCTCTACAAGCCTCCTTAGGACCAATTCGGTCGTCTCTGCATCAGCTACTCGAACACCCTGGCGCACAAGATGGGCCTGTACACGATACTGTCGTTGCCCCAAGGCTCGACCAATCTAAGAACCTGGAGGCGCTCGTCGCTCAGGCATGTCAACACGCTCAAACACTCAAAGATCGGATAGATGCTGCTTTTGCTCAGGAGCAGAGTCGTGTCGATCATCTACTACAAGAAAAGGCTGAACGAGAAAAGCTAGCGGCCGAGGAGAGGGCGAGGGAGGAGGAAGAGGAACGATTGAGGCGGGAGGCTGAGGAGGCCGAACGGAGGCGCCTGGAGGAAGGGAGATTAAGGAAAGAAGACGAAGACCGCTTGCGAAGGGAGGAAGAAATTAGGCAGGAGGAGGTTCGCTTAGAGGCACTCCGTTTGGCTGAACTGGAGAGGCAGCGTTTAGAAGCTCAACGCCTTGAACAACTTCGACTCGAACAATTGCGTCGCGAGGAACAGGAGGCAGCTCGGCTCGAGGCGATTCGATTGACCGAACTTGAAAAGCAACGATTAGAAGCAGAAAGGTTGGAGCGACTCCGACTCGAGGAACTACGTCGTAAGGAGGAGGAGGCCGAACGACGGCGCCAAGAAGAGTTGGAGCGCTCCCAACGTGAACGAGAGGAACGAGAACGGTTGCGAAGACTTCAGGAGGAGGAGGAAATCCGCATTAAACGTGAACAGGAAGCTGCCGAGACTTTGCGGAAGGATGAGGAGGAAGAGACTCGGCAACGCGAAGCCGAAGCCCAAGCCGAACGTGAGCGAATTGCTGCCGAGGAAGAAGAAAGGCGTCGTAGAGAGGATATTGAACGGCTGGAAAGGGAGGAAACCGAACGCCGGGTAAAAGATGCAGAGGCAGAACGCCAGGCGCCGCCTACTCTTCAAGGTACTAATTGAACCGAATACTTGCTTTATATGTATTGACCCACCCGCAGATGCTTTCACTCTCCAAATTGCCCCACCCACCCCTGTGATTCGCTCCGAAGAGGCTCAACGACTACAGATACAAATCGCAGAGCTACGCGCACGTCTACGTAGTCTCAATCTCCATAGCTGGGCACGTCCCTCTCCTGATTCGGCCCATGCTTCGATTCTCCCATCCGTCGACTTGATCACCAACATTCAGAGTACATTCACCGAAATTCAGTCGACTGCTCAATCATTCCCATCAACTATCGCGGACTGTGTCGCTGTTGAGGCTGAGTTACACTCGTTGCACTTTGAACTCGATAGGTCAAAAGACCTGTTGGAACGTTGTCGTACCCTTGCAATGGCAGCCAGCAGGATTTCGGAATGTGATGCTGCACTTAGCGACCTCTTGGAGCACATAGATAGCTATCCAGGGGAGCCGTTCGACACAACCTCATCGCACATCCCCAATCCTGAACACACTCCGCAAGAAAAGCTCGCTGCACGGCTGACATTTACTCAGGAATTACTTGATTCGTTGGGTACCCTCATCAAGTCCACTCAGGATGACCCTCGCCTCCTCTCTGAACGAGAGAGACTAGACCAGACCTGGCAGGAACTCCAAGAAATGACTGCCGACCGTTTGGCAGAACGGACCTCACAGCCTACCACGGATTCTGAACCTGGAGGACCCTCCGGAAGAGGAAGCAGCGCATCTGTCGCGAGTGCGAGCGAATCTTCTGATGCCCTTTCGAAAACGGGAACACGTCCACCGTCGAAGAAACCTCGAGGCATACTAGGCATACATCGTCAGCCATCGTCGCGTGCTATGCCTTCGAGCCCCACACCTCCCCCGAAGCAGCGACCTGGCCACACGGAGAAGTTGGTCCGCCGAACCCCAAGCACTTCCTCTACTCGCTCGGTTTCAGGTCCCCTTGTCTCGAGCAACTCCAACATCCTTGCTCCGACCTTTGCTTCAAGGCAGCGAACGACAAGCACGTCCTCAGTAGGAGACAATTTGATCACTTCCCTGCGCAAAATCGCCCGCGTTCCACCTTCACCTGTGCAAAGGCTCCGGTCAATTCTTGGGCCTTCTCCGACGCCTTCTGAATCGTCCACTTCGTCTCGTACGCCCTATACGCCACGATCGACATCAGTGTACATACCCACCCACCGCGCAGCCACCAAGTCGCTGAGCCGTAGCTATAGTGGACGTCCTAGCGGGGATCGGACTGTCACTCCTCGCCGACTGCCTGAGAGGAAGAAGTACATCCCCAACAAGAAAAACAGGCTCGACGTTGCCGTTGGGCGGATTGTGAACACGCTCCCTGTGCATGTCAGCATCGAGCATGTTAGTGGTGGTGGTGGCGATGGAGGGTGGGAGGATAAAAGTGGGCGGTATTGGATTGGAGACGAGGACCCAAGGCTCTGCTTCTGTCGTATCTTACGGAGTCAGACCGTCATGGTTGTGAGTGTAAAGTCTCCTCACGTTGTCTTGTGTACTGAATTGATTTTCAGCGAGTTGGGGGTGGATGGGTTGAACTATCCAAGTGAGCATTTCGATGAATCTATTATTTAGTCGTTCTAACAAGGCCGTAGGTTCATCAAGGATCATTTTGCCCACCTGTTCCGACTTCTTCCAGAATCGACAGGCTCACCTCGGGGTCTGTCCAAAGAAAAATGGATTAGCGCTGCGACTTTGCAAGAGGAGGCGGGTCCGTCGAGTCCATCACGAGCAGGGTCCACCACATCTTCTCACCTCCAGACACCCTCTACGCCGGAACGGAAACACCATAACCCGCTTGCACCAAGCATTCTACTTAATACCCCCGGTGGCACACCCCCGCGGTCCATTTCTAGCAGCACGGGCAGCTCACCCCTTACCGCCCTCCAATTTTTACGGCGAGTAGATGAAGGCGTGCCCGGGATGGGACTGGGGGGCCCACCGCTAGCCGGGGGTCCACCCTTTGGACCTATGCTCAGCACTATTCCGCTCCCACCTCGTTCTGGGACGCCGTCCAGGCCAGGTCCGCACCATAAGCCTACGCCGCGCAGTGTATCTGCCAAGCAACCTGTGTGGAGGTTTTGATAATGTAAGAATGTTCGAATCGTGCATTACCCTATGTCGTCTGGGAACGAACGATGGATACGACCCGCTGGAGGATGGGTCGGATTTGCTCTCTCTTTCTAACAACTATTGATTGCTACAGGTCGTTGTTATTTCTGCTGCTTCGCTGAACCCTCGCTTTGCTTGCTGATAACTGTACCGATGTTGTTGAACTTTGTCCTTTAAAACAGACATAAATACCTAGTTGGGGACAAATCTCTGGGCCTCTTCCTATGATGTGGCCTTGACCATCTGCGTGTCCTGGAAGTTGCAAGTCTACAACGAGGACACAGGCTTCTGGATATACTCTCGTCCAATGGACCTAACTATCTTTACTCGCCTTTGCACAACCGCCATCGCCAACAATTCTTGTCAACGTTTGTCGGTGTTAGGTGCCCCAGTACGGAACCAACAGGGGATGGTCTGAGGTTGCCGGACAAGTGGAGGAGTACCAAACTTGCGCGCTGCGATCCACTGCGCCCTCAGACGTGCCTCTCCCCCGTGCTTCTTCGGTCGTCTTTGGACAGCTTTCGACCACCATAGAACCCATTTGCACCTTCCAAATGGAAGCTGATAGCTGAAGACGTTGGACGTGATTAGTTTGAACTTTCTTCGCACTTTTGTTGAATTTGTGATAGACCATCGATCACCTGAAGTAAGAAATGCGCAGCGCAAGCAGATGCAGATCTCCGATGCGATCCATGGACTAGATTGCTTGCACCGGCTCGGAAGTGGGTGGACAAAGCAAAGTATTTTGGTCAGTGACACTGCCAAACCTCGGACGTGTAACCCTCCGGTGATTCCAGGCGCTGTTTGAGGAGTGGGATGTCGAGCACATATAGATCATCACGGACGGCTCTCAATGTTGTGAGCAGGACGAGTCGGGGTCGATTTCTAGGGCCTGCACTTCGAAAGCACGCTACTGCAAGTTGTCGACGGGAAACATCCACTGTGGCGGAGGCGGCAGCAGCGACTGCAAGTACACGACAAACGAATCCTCCACCTCCAGCTGCGTATAATGTACCGGCGCAAGAGTTGTGGAAGGGAAAGGAGGCTACTGGATTGCAAGATACCCTGAGGCATGCTCATGAACGTGAGTTAGGGGAATCCCAGCATCTCATATGCACCTATGACGCTATTTGAGGGGGTCTACAAAGAAATGTGATGACAATGAAGCTTGCTTGTTCCAACGGATGAGCAGTGTTCCTAACGGTCTGATCGGTTGTCATGACTTCCCCTACGGCTGTTAATCCGGCATTAGGGAATTGCAGAAATCGTGCTCCAGCTTGTAAAGAATGCCAATGGCGACACTAACTAATGTCTGCAGCCTCTCCACTCTCCCAATATCACGAGCTCGTCGCGGAGGGAACCCTCCGATCAGACGACTACCAACTCAGCGTAGTTACATGTCTCCAGAAGCTACACGATGATCTCAGATCATACACACCCCCTTCCATACCTACAGAAGTCCCTACACAATCCTTTGTGAGTGTTCTAATCTCTGATTAACATCCCGCTCACGCCCCTGCCTCGCCCAGTTCTCGCGACTACTAGGATCATCGAGCATATCAATAGAACCTCTAGAGAATCTTCCCAAGGGTTTATACCTCTACGGCGATGTAGGGACAGGCAAGTCCATGTTAATGGACCTCTTTCACGCGACTCTACCACGGGAGATCACTCGAAAAAGTCGAGTGCACTTTCACGCATTTATGATCGATGTCCACAAGCGACTACACGCGTACAAGATCGCCCATCCGCATGGTGGTGTAGACCCTCTGATGCCGATCTCCAAGGATATCGCGCGGGAGTCAACCGTAATCTGCCTAGACGAGTTCCAGGTGACAGATATAGGTGATGCTATGATATTGCGACGGCTGTTGGAATGTCTACTCCAGTTGGGTGTCGTATTCGTCATGACTTCCAAGTGAGCTGGTCGTCTGCACATCTCTAAACTCAGATTGACTCTGAATTGCATAGTCGACACCCAACAGAGCTGTACAAAAACGGTATCCAACGGGATAGTTTCCTGCCTGCAATCGATCTCCTGCAGCAGCGGTTCGCGGTGGTCGACCTGGACTCGGGAACAGACTACCGACGGATCCCTCGGGCGCTGCAAAACGTCTACCTCCACCCTCTGACACCAGAGAACCGCTCGGAGTTGGACAAGATCTTTCACGCATTCACGGCCGGTGACGGCAAGGTCGTTATAAATCGTGAGCTGCATATTTGGGGACGTGCCTTACTCGTACCCGAGAGCAGCGACAATGTGGCGCGATTCAGTTTTGATGACTTGTGTGGCAAGCCGCTTAGCGCGGCTGATTACTTAGAAGTGACACGCCGGTTCAGGACCGTCTTCGTCACCGAAGTTCCGAAGATGGATTTAGGACAAAAGGACTTGGCAAGGAGATTCATTACCTTTATTGACGGTAAATCCTCGTGGCGTTCTTGTTTCTGGTGACACTGCTGACACACTCTTAGCCTGTTACGAAAGTCGCACGAAACTGTTTGCTAGCTCCGAGGTGCCCATCTTTCAGGTATTCTCAGACAAGCCTAATCCCAGCTCATCCCACGCGTCGGACCACGTCCGGAGTGTTATGGATGACCTAGGCCTCTCCGACCAGCAGATTGGTCACACATCCATTTTCTCTGGCGAGGAGGAAATTTTCGCATTTGCGAGGGCGTGCTCGCGGTTGGTGCAAATGGGCACTAAAGAGTGGGCGGCGCACGCTGGACGGATCATGGGCGAGGAGTCAGGGTTGTAAAACTACAACAGACACCCGCTTGCTTGTGACACATGTTTTACATCTATCTTACTGATGTATTGGTTTAATATATATTTGGATGGAGTGGAGTCACCGAGGAAAGCAAATGAATAACTCGGGGTGTACAGAGGAGCCATCAACGGCGGTACCTGTCAGGGAAAGTCAGGTCCGTGCAGGCTTGGTTGGACGTTGCGACACGCACCATAGCACCGATTTGCGGTTGCGCCGTATCTTCCGCTGGAGTTGCAAGACGCCGTAGAGCAGAGCCTCCGCTGTTGGTGGGCAGCCTGGGACGTAGATGTCGACAGGGACAATACCTGTGAAGCGCGGGGTCAGTAAAGGCGGGATCCTCCGCCAACGGTGAAAAACGAACGGTCGCAACCGCGAACCACCGAATACGAATAGTGGTAGTAGCCCCCGCCATTTGCGCATGAACCCATGGAAATCACCCACCCTACATATGCAATTTGTCAATAATATATCATCACAGCAGGATCGCCGCTGAGCGCTACACACGAGGTTCAGGCATTTGGTCGTAAACTTTCCGGAGGGCGGGTGCCATCTTGTTCGTGAGCGTACCGGCGACTGTACAGGTACCCACACGTGAGTCTGTGGCTTGAAATTAGAGAGGGACGCCGCACCAATCATCACGTCCGACTGCCGAGGACTCGCGCGGAAGACAATACCAAGGCGGTCTTGGTCGTAGCGCGCAGCGGCCATGTGCATCATCTCCACCGCACAGCAGGCGAGTCCGAAAGTCATTGGCCTGTGTTGCGGAATTGTTGATTAGCATCTAGTCCAGGAGGGGTTGTGAAGAAACTGGCCAGAGGGAGCCCTGAAGAATGTGAAGTCAGATTATCCATCTATATGATACTATGTGGCATACCTGATGAGCCCAGTTGGCGATCTTGTCCAGTGTCGACAAGACATATTCTATTTTCGGGACATGAAATCTTCAGCTCGCGTCGTTCGCCCTCGAATCAAGTGGATACGGACCCGTCTTATTCTTTGGAGTCATGAGAGATTGCGCATTCGAACCTCTGTGGGCAATGACAGTAATTGGAGTGTTCTTGTCAGCTTGGGTGACTGCCGTTGAGAGGGGAGGGTCCGCCTTTGCCGGAAAGGTAGTATGTAGTCTTCTGTAGGCTGTAGAACGTTTTAAATATTCGCAAGCGAGATTCAGGCGATTGTGAGCGAGCGCAACGAGTTTCTTGCGTCGGACGTGCTGACCGGTGGTGATTCCAGTTGTTCTCGGGGCGAACACCGCTCGAGGAACTGTCCATGAAATGCGTAAGAATTTACGTGCATTATTGTGTCGAATTCAGCGGACCAATTCGTGCAAATACAGACGACATTCTTCACCGCGAATCAGCGAGCGAGAGAAACAAATGTGCAAACAAACAAAGAGACCTCAGTTGGACATCGATTGCTTCGCGTGTATGACCCAGAACCAGGAGCTGCTCGTCACGGTGTACAGTATTCCCATGCATGACCGTCTTGCGGGGTTCTTTTGGGAATCGCTCGCGCTTCCATGGACGCACCAGCCCTTTGGTGGGAGAGGTCAACGGCAGTCGACCAAATCCGACTATTAGTGTGTCTAGATCATTGTCTGCTTCGCTGCTTCTACACGCCGGGCCAAGCCAGAATCCCGAAGTTGGCTTGTCGCATGGGATCCGTAACTGTCAAGCCACAATGTCAGCCTCGAATCTTACTTTTCAGCGCTTACACGTCCCTACTAAAGTGTCGAAGCCACAACTTCCGGAAACGATTATAGAGATGTTCAGGTCACTACCTCCAGCCGGTCATTGAAGAAGTACCCCCGGAGCGTTTCAGCGCACTTGACAGGCTTGAAATTTGCAACTGTAGCACCGACTGCCCTGATTGTCTGCGCTCTCCGGGTGACCGGTATCTGTTGTCTTGATGAACGCTTCACACACGAATATGCTCTAGAGCCTCACTAGATGTTCTATCGGGATCACGCCTGTCAATTCCGTTTGCCAAAAGGTCTCTCTCTCCTCTTTGCAGTGGGGCTCCGGCACCTTTTTGGTTATTTTCCTTCAATGGGATCTATCTTTAGGTAGACAGCCTGCCAAAAGTTGAGGACGGCAAAGTATAGTTCCTTATGCAACTTCAGTCATTGCAGGGCGAGAACAGCTCGAGACCTCGACACAACCAACTGAACTGGTAGTCTCTGCCCTGAAACACAGGTACTTCGTGCTATAAAAGGTTGGGGTAACTCTCCGTCCACCCTCATCGAGCTCTCGAACTCCCCACCTACAGTAGCTCTTCTTTCTCACTTCGCCACTATGTGCTGCGACGGCAATTACGCGGTTCCTTCCATCCATTACCTCAATTCCCAACTCAAGGCATTGTGGTACAACGCCAATGAGTGCGTGAACAGCACCAAGGCCGATATCAAGTCGGGCGACTACGACAAGACAAAGTACTTCCGTTCCCTAGCACAGTTCCACTACTTTGGCCAGGACAAGAAGGCCCGGAAGCGCTTCAACGCGGTCGAGGATCTTCCGTTTGCTGCCACCTTTAACAAGCCTTCTGTATGTTGATCAGTGTGCAAATGCTTCACATCAC
>Ga0307513_10003457_pt1 | contig 21376 bp, 24 predicted proteins | sample 15_EM_MG_FD_202174 | JGI IMG/M metagenome (GOLD analysis project Ga0307513, IMG submission 202174) | Populus trichocarpa ectomycorrhiza microbial communities from riparian zone in the Pacific Northwest, United States - 15_EM | ecosystem: Host-associated > Plants > Roots > Unclassified | place... | reverse complement strand
AATATCGATGTCTTTTTCTCGGTGGGAGTCGAAGAAACGTTTCTTGATGTCCAAAGCCAGGTTATGAGTAAGCGCAGCCATAATCTCTCTTCGGCCCGCGAGGTCCTGGGTGGGGAAGAGTTACAGGGAGGACAACATATTGTCACAAAAGGCGCACCTTTTTCTGGCTCCAAATCTCGCCATTCTCAACTTGGAGTATCACTCTCAACGGGGTAAATTGTTGGCTCTCGTCTGGGCAGACACCGACGATGATCGACGCAATAAGTTCGAACGTAACTTCATCTTGAAGAGTGTGCTTCGCAATAAGCTCCATCTTTGAGGTGGACATTCGGTATTCGGCTGAAGCGATGTGAACGTAGAACTCACCATTAGCTGAGGAGGAGACGCCATTATGGGCTCGACCTATGTCGTTGGAAAACCCCTGCCGCATCATGGTTTATGAAGCTTTTCTTTGCCTGGGCGCTGTCAGTGTACCCTGCAACCACTGTCAAAGTGGCAACTCACGTAGTCGTCCTTTGTTGCCTATAATAGTAACGCCCCTTGGGTCGTTGCCACAGTCCCCTGACAGCAGATTCAATGAACCCACGAGATCGAGGACGTCGGGTTCCTTTATTCGACTAAATAGGTTATGGACGGCGTGGTTTGACGTTGGGCGCTGGGCATTCAGCATGGCTATCGTAGTCGGTATAATCGTAGGCTCAGGCTTGAGTAACCTAGAAGACTTACGCGTATTGAAGATTCAGGCTAAGGAAGATTCGAGATTCAAGAAACATGAAGCAATGGAGAAAGTGAAATTTGAATGCCACGTGGGAACTGTTGAATTTGTCATCGCATTCAGGGGTAAGCGACCAAACGCCTCCTCGGAACCTTCCTTCAACGTCGTTGCCAATTTATCAGGCAAATGCTCAAGGTTGAGATTAAGTACCGAAGATATTTAGGTGGGTTAAAGTGGCAATATCGAAAGTTGGCATGGCTCCTGGCCGGATCACTCAGGCAAACTTCAAGGGAGTGTACTCGATCCCAGCGCCCTATGCTCGTAATTATAACCAGCCATCGACACCTTCGGCCCTTCATACACTGTATCATACACAATCACTCATCTACCCGTGCGCTCTGGCTTGGAGGAGTCTGGGCTCATCGAATGGGGATCACGTGTGATGAGGGCGGATCAGTGACGAAGACCACCGATGATCGGGGCGCAGCATAAACATTCATGAGGTTGAGGCTCGTTTGTTGTTTCGTCCTCAATCTCGACGGTATGGAGTGTGCTAGAGGATAAATTTTTTATTTTGTGAGCAGAGTGTGTGAATGCAGGAATACTTGTCGGTCAAACTCTGTATCGAGTTCTCGAAGCATCGGATTCTGGCTCCCGTTGAAGGTCTTGTAAATCGGGGAGGGGTTCTGTAGAATTGACGACAGAGATTATGGCTCCAGTCTGCTAAGAATATGATCGGAGAATCTAAGTTAGAATTCTTCGAGAGACCGGGGACGAGGGATAAGACTTACATGGAGAGTGATGAAAGGATGCATAATTGTGCGTGGACCAGGGGGGTATAGTCGCGTAAATATTGGCGACTTCTCAAACTTCAAGAGATAAGTTTACTGGTGTCATGTTATCGGGTCACCAACCCTCTTGCTGCCCCACATAGTACGCAAGGTCATCGAGTTGATTATCAGGCAACGCAGCGACGAGGCTTGTTCAGCGGTCTAGTTACGAACTTCTGTAGGGTGGCTATTAGGTACGTTCACTCCTTCGTGCCAATGGATCAATGACAATAACGAGCGCCCTTCTTTCCCAAGGCCGGGAGCTGCTAGATACATAATGTGCCAGAATCAATGGGGAATTCAGGGTATATTTATGGTTTTGAGCCTCGAGAAATTCATCGTTGAACACTGGCTTCACTGCAGCCAACTGTCCTATATTTTTTCTGTTTTGTGTTATCCAATTCCGAATATGGTGAGTACATTTTGCGATGTTCCAGGCACGATCAAACATCACTCCCCTCAAGTAAGACGTCATCAACAATGATATCGCCAACGGCCTCTCCAAGAATACGCCACTTTGGTGGATGGAGCCTCCCAAAAGAACTGCTCTCTCCAAGTCACTGCCGTCATATCCCAGGTCCCTTCAGGGCGGATATAATTTTAATAGTCATGGATGACAAGGCAAAGTAAGTATCGTAGCAGGAAAGTGGCTCGGAGGACACGTCAGTCATCATGGTCTAAGGCAACGTTGAGAGAAGAAAAAGTAAGGTTTGTTTTGTTTGGAACGAGTCGTTTCTAGCCTCTCATCTCTCTACGACACCCATCCCGCATGTGAATATCTCGAACGAGGTACTTTGAAGGGAACAAAATCTGCAGTAGTGGTATATAACGTCGCCTCTTCCACACCGACAATGTGGAGCTATGCCCGCGATGTGCGGCTTACCCCGCTGCCCCGAGAACCGCCAGAACAACATTCCCAGCTTGGAGAATCCTATTGAGTGCCCCTCCCCAAGGAGCCACCGTTTGCCTGATAAATGTCCAGAATTACTGCTCGCCTCGCAACATCCTCTGGAAATTGTAGGTGGAATACGTCCTTTCCAGAAGAAGGAGTGGAGGGGTCCCAAACCCCACCACGAGTAGTGCAATGCAACACGTTCGTCACCCCACTTGCATTCCCATCTCCATCTCGTACCACAACGAGAACGCGTCCTCGAAGTTCATGCATCAGATCGTCGCAATCGGTATCAACTTCCACGACCAATTTTCCGTTGCGATAGAGGGTAGCTGTAGTTGTCATTGACTTGTCGCTACCGACTGACGCGGTTCGAGACACTCGAATCGGAGAAACGTCCCTGGGGCTAAAAAAAAAAAAGCATTCTTATGTGCAAAAAAATCAACGTTAGTATGCATGGTGGGTCGTGGTGCTGGGGAGAAAATCCTTACGGTGATGAAGCAGTTCGAAGCCAGAAGGAAAATGTACAAAAACTCTTGGATTTTTTTTTGATGGGGGAGTCGACACTTCAGTCATGAATTCTGTGGCTTCGGGTGACAGTAAGACACTGTAAACTCTGTCAAACTTCCGAAGCAAGGAAAGAAGCGAGGAAAGCAAACTTACGAAATGGCCAACGCGAACAAACACAAAAGTAAACCGTACATCCAGAACAGATTCTGCATGAGGGTCTGCTTCGCCTCGACGTAGCACGCATCAGCGTCCGCCGTCTTTCAGGAGATTGTTCGTGATGTTCTGTGCCTTCTTAGCGACGAGGGAGCCAGAGAAATAGAAGTCGTCTCCGCTAGCAAACGGGCCGGAGGGCTCTGTGGAGAGCCCGTAATCTAGCGAGGGGTTGGAAGGGGCAATCTTGGAGTACAGGGAAATAAGTCTGAGGGTCTGGAAGGACAGGTGATCAATGTCTGCTGTTGATAAGTTACAGGTTACAGAACACCCACCTGATCCTTAGCCTTCTGGAACAAGCCGTCGATATCATCTCCGGGCCTCCACACCCGCAGGATACCCTCCTCGTCGTATCAGAATCGTTTATTGAAGTGGTGATGTAGCTTAACGAGGAAGATGGGCTCCACCGTTTGTTCGTCAATCTTCACTTGGAGTGCAAGCCAGCCACGTTTTCGGAGTGCCGTCAATGAAGAAGTATTCTCCTCCATGCTGCAGTCGAGGCCTGGTCAACGTTAGCACGATCGATGCTTCATTTCGAATAGAGGTCGGCTTACTCTCGGCCTTCGTTGAGTACGCTTTCTCGGCGTCCTCGAGTACGTCTCGGAACGCCCGCAGAACGTCATCCCACATGTCCTGAGATGCTTTGTTAAGATGCAGCTCAACAGGCGCTGAGAGGTGTTTCTTGATATTCTGCTGCAATAATACATTATCAACCGATGCCCTCACTCGTTAAAACCGAAATGCAGCACACCTCAATCTGGTTCAACACCTTCCTCATCTCATTCGTCCTACGCTGATCCTCTATCACCCCAATCACCTCCTCCAACGACCCAAGCTCCTGCTCCCAGTTCCACTTATCGCATCCTCCTCAACCATCGCCTCTTTTGCACCACCCGTAAATGTGCCCTTGGACCGCATGCGGGCCTTGCCCACAACGTCTACGAACGAGTACTCCCCACACAGACCGTCGAGCATCTCCTTCTCGAATAGCGCCACGCACGACTTGTGCAGGCTCTTGAGCTGGCCAAGGAAAAGGGTCGAGAGGCTCGCGTCAAACGCAGAGACGAGGTCGATGCGTTTGCGGTTGAAGACGCCTTCGTGATACTGGGAGGCGTCACAGTCGTACCGGGCTAGATGACACAGCAGAGGCGGTCACAAAGAAATGTTTTGGGGGACGGGAATTGCGAACTCACACAGAGCAGTCGCCCTCCAATCTCTCATCATAGCACCGAGGCCTTCAACTACTTTTCCAGCTTTGACGGGTTGCTTCTGCAACTTCGCCTGCTCGTTGAACTCTGATCACGCCACGGCTGATATTTCGTCGCAACGGAATTGAGCAAGGAGCTCCTGCTGAGTAGGCAAGTCGAGATCCTTGTTCGTCTGCACTTTTTCCTTCAGGCCACAACACCACAGCATAAGCAAATTCGTCCAAATATATACCAAAAGAGACGAACCCAAATGCCCTCTCTAGATAAAATGGCAGCCCATCCGCCAGTATCCGTTTGTGATACATGATTTTGAACAAGTAGTTAGGATTTGTCTTGTCCACGAAGCGTCTCCGCAGCTCCGCCACTTCCGACTCAAATTTGTCCGCCAAGAAGATTTTGGGCGGCAGTGTAGTGAACCCCAGGTCGAAATAGTCCGAGAGCAGGCGGTCCTTGACCTCGGCGGGCTTGGTGAGGTCCACCCAAATACGGTTCATGTCAGCGGTAAGTGACGCTTGGAGGTTGGCGAGAGGTGTTTGCCCCATGTAGTCTCGGATGACGAAGAGGAGGAGGGTACAAACCCTTGTTCTGTAGAGGGGAGTTTAGAACAGGGGTGATAGAGGGCTAATGTGGAACGTACCCGTCAGAGGCATTTTCGCCAAAGAGGCCAAGATTAACCTCGAAGACGGTCTTGAGCAGAGCCATGTTGGCGCCTTGGTAAAGACCGCCTTGGTGCTCCCAGAGGTTGACGATGAGTATTTTCGAGGACGCGAGCGAGAACAGGGCAGATTTGCGTTCGAAGTCCTAGCACACATGGTTAATAAAAAAAGAAACAACGCAATGGTAGTGATATATACCTGATCCTCTCCATGTTCTCGCCCATCCGTACCTTCCACGTCCATAACTATGTCGCTCATACCTTTGTCTCGACACATCCAAATACCTGTGCACCGTTGTTATTCTATTTCGCAGACCAAGGTCGCGAAAGGCTCGCCTTTGGTAGTTTGCTGACGCCTAGTTTCGTCCATGACGTCAAAGTTCGTCCCAAACAATCTGTTCAATAGCGTACCTTACAACACGTCGGTCAGCCACCTTCTCACCTGAAAAAAGCCGTTGGTTGAGCACCCACTTTTTCCAGTAGACTACGACCCGAATACTGAGATAACGTTGTACCCAAACCCAGAATCAAGCAGACCCCACTGGTCTAATTTTTGCTTCAGGTCGAGCCTGCCAACATGTTACGTGTCAGCATGCAGACAGCGAAGCGAAACGCGAGCGGTACTGACGTGAATTTCTTCTCCTCGTCGATGATCTGTATGGACTTCGTGCTCACCCAGGGAGGGGCATAGCCATCTTGGCTGTTCAGGGCGGTGCCATATGGCCAGGACGATGACACAGAGGAGGTTGTTGTGGTCATCGTTCAGTAGGCAGGGAAAGAGGTGTCTACGGAGGGAGTTTATTCGAACCAGTTCCCACTCATGCGTTGGTTCGACTTGTTGACCCCAGCTCGGTACTGTCAATGTCATGGAAAATGGGTATTACCGCACTGCCAGCATCCCTCCGGTCCATCCTCGATTCTTTCTATCGAGTTTACGTAGTATTGGTAAATGGCCCAGTAGATTCATATAAGTATTTCCATGCGGGCACAGTCCTTTTCAGTGTTGTAGTTAAGACCTAAGGGTTGACAGAATTTAAGCCTTAAATGCATTCTAAGGGTAACCCTTAGTATCAGCCGGCAACGTTAGGAACCCTTAATTAACCCTTAAAAATGGATGTGTCAAAACTGATGACAGCATGACCAGCCATCGAAGTTCATCGAAGTTCGCACCGCGCGGATAGATACTGTAGTACTTTTTTTTTTACACCACTACTGCCTAAGGCCCCGACAATGGCGCCTACAAAAGGGATCCTCTGGACCTACTTTCTAGCCAGCGAAAAACAAAATGGTTCACATATTCGTGCACATTGCCGGGGTTGCATCGAAAAAGAACGTCCCATTGGAGAAATTCTTGAGCTGGACACCGACGGAAACCCTAAATTGTTGTTAGAATCATGGGTAGTCGCAGGCAAGTAGAAATTACACTTTATCTCAAAGTTTTAGCGCTAAATTTCACATGAAGCCTGCAAAGCGGATGTCGGTGGCGTACTCGGGGTCAAAGACTCGATGATTGCACACATTCTGGGCAAAAACAGCAACAATCCGTGCCCAAATACATCTGAGGAAGCACAGAGGGTGGCAAGGGTAGAAAAAAAGGGAAAGAAGAAGAAAAGGGAGCGGGAGGGAGAGGGAAGCGACAGTGAGAATGACGGAGAGAAGAAACGAGTGAAGAGGAAGCTGCTCACCAATGTTGAGGCGACCCTGAAACAGTCTCACCTCAAGGTATTCCGAGGGATTCAAGTTCCGTTTACAGAGGAGCAGGCGGCTGTCATCCACGAGCAGTTTCTTCGTGCTACAATCTCTGCCAATCTCCCATTTCGTTGGGTCGAGGATCCGGAAGTAATCTTGCTCTTTATGCTGTTCCGATCCACTGCAGGCACTGTCATGCCCACGCGCCAGCAAATTTCTGGCCAGCTTCTTGACGATGCAAATGTGGCAGTCACAGAACGGCTGAAGGGAGCGTTGCGTGATGAGTATGCCGTTCTGGCTTCGGATGGGTGGAAGGACGAATCAAGGAATTCGGTGAACGGCGTGAACCTATCCGTCGGTGGAAAAGTAAGTTTTTTTTTAGATGGGTATATGAAAGCTCACCGTTCGTTTGCAAAGACCTATCTTATTGACCTTATCTTGGCCACGGCGCACAAAAAGGATGGCGCGTCGATGTGTAGGGCATTCGAGGGTATGATTGATAAGGCTGAGGATGAGTATAAAGTTATTGTTGTTGCGTTCTGCTGTGATAACGATGGTGGGAGTCAGAGAGGAAGGAAGGATCTTGTAATTAGCCGACCGTGGTTGTTTGGGCCACCTTGTTGCGCGCATCAGGTAAGGCCGACTTTCTCCATTTGGGGACACATTCACAGCTCCTACTTATTTAATTAACCGTCCAGTTCCAACTTATTCTTGGAGATTACTTTGCCGAGAACGAGGAAGCAGCTCAGACAGCTGAAGAGGCGACGGACCTTATTGGCTGGGTCCTCAATCATGGAAGAGTCCGTGCTATCTTCAACGAGATTCAAGCGGAAACATCCATTCCTCCTGGCAAGGTTCTTGCCTTTCTTGTCGCCAATTTGACCCGCTGGGCCACCCACTTTTATGCCTTTTACCGTCTAACCATTTTGAAGGATCCTATGCGACGAACCGTAATTTCACGCAAGGATGACATAATTTCGGCCCAGGTTGGCGCAGAAAAAAACAGGCTGAAAAGGCAGAAACTCGAGGATGATGCGGTCGCTCATATTGACCTCATCGATGACGGAGGGTTTTGGCGCCGACTTCAGTCTGTTGTGGATGACCTTGAGCCCATCTGTCTCGGTCTAAATATGAACCAAACAGATGCAATGCGTCCCGACCAGGCTCTTTTGACGTTTGCGGGTATCTTCATACATTTTCAGAAGCATTCAAAGCGAACTGTTGCAGCCGGCATGATGAAAAGAATCGAGAAGCGTTGGAAAGCTCTGGACCAACCAATGTTCGTCTTAGCATTGGTACTCAATCCCTTCGAGGGGATTTCACGCTTTGGCGATAAAGCCGCCATCAGCCCGTTTACGCTGAATACGATACTCCTTGAGGTTATTTTATTTGTATACTGTCCTTCAATCTCTAACAGTGGTTGTAACTTCTAGACTTATCGCCGTGTTCGTTCTCGGCCCCCAAAGATTCCTCGCACAGAAGACGAACAGGAAGAATATGAGATAATCAAGTTACGAAAGGAAAGGGAGGTCTCCGAAGCGTTCTTGAGTTATCTCAGCTCGAAAGGCGTGTTCGAGGACTGGGGAAAGAATAAGACAAGCTTCCAGAGTGTTCACGTGAGTCTTCAGCCTCGTCGTACTGCAGAACATTAAGACTTACATATTATTATAGGGTGATAACCCTCTCGCGATGTGGAGGGCATTTTTGATGGTCCCATCTGCCCATGAACTCGCCGACTTCGCCATCTTGCTGCTCAGTATGTCCGTAAACCAAGCAGGGCTTGAGCGCAGTTTTTCCGATCTCAAGATCAAACATACGCGACTCCGGAACCGTATGAAGCTGCCAAGGCTTGAGAAGATGGCGAAGGTGGGTATATTGGAACGGGAACTCACAAGATAATTCATTCTCACGTTTACGTTTCCGTGGATTTCCAGGTGGGCGCCGACATTCGGTCATCGCAGAAAGAATCGGGATTGGTTGAAGAACGCAAGAAACGGAAAAACCATGAGGGAAACAAGGTGGCAGAGCTGCTGAAGGTGCCACGGTACGCTGATGTTCTGGAAGACAGCGCGGATATGGATGAGGATGGGGAAGGGTCCGAGTCGAGGCCACAATCAGCATTGGTGAAGTCTCGTGAAGGATGGCGAAAGGAGATGGGTAGATGGGTACAGGAGGAACAAGGGAGGAGTGGAGACCCAGACGAGAACGAAGAACTGCTGAACATTGCATATGGCCGCCAACGTTCGAAATGGCTGCCGAGGTCGTTGGAATTATTGTTTGCTGGACGGAAGGAATCGGACGTCGATGAACAGCTGCGGCGAACTCGTCGACAGCAGGCCTACACTGAGGAAGCACGGTTGATGGAGCTGTTAGCGGATGAAGAGGCCGATGAAGAAAGGATCCCAGATGACGGGGAATTAGAGGGCTCAGGCGACGACTTTGACGGGTGACGTGTGACGAGAATTTTGACCAATAGCCTTAATAACCCCTTAGGTACAAGTCTTAATTAAGGCATGTTTCTAAGTGCTAAGGCCTAACGAAAAAAATTGGGGTTAATAACCCCTTAGAATACAACACTGAAAGGAGTCCTTTTGCCGTGGCACGACCGCGCCCTTGGTGTTGTTGCGCTGTGTGTGCATGTTGTAACAGTTGTTTACAGTAAACTCTCCGCCACTGCACAGCCACTGTCCCAAAGTAGCTATAGTTGGCCACCATAGCTTCCCACGCGACAAACCCACATCCACCATGGTTTCTGCGTCCATGTACAATTTTCTTCCTTCTCTACTACAGCGCAAATCTTCCAAGATCAAGATAAAGGTCCCAGTTCTTACCAATGCCGGCCTTGGGGTCTAGAGGTCGCACAGTGTCAAGAGTAAGTACGACTTCCGGCTGGCAGGTGGAAGTGGTGTCGAGTCGAATGAAGGAACAGCCCAATATGTGCAAGGAGTGGGACTCCACGCCCATGGAGCAGACCTTCGGGAGTTTTTCTTATTCCTCCCGAGTGCGGAGAGTGGAGGGAGCCTGAGTGGATTGGGGCATGGAATCGTACTGATATAGACGAGGCTATAACGGCGCTCAGAGAATTGAATTCCTAGTGTTCAGTACATAGGATCGTTTTCCACCTCTGTCACAATTTATCCTTTCTTTATCCTTTCATCTTTTTTTTTTGTTTTTCCTCCTGAATATCTATACCCACCCCATTTATTCACACATTATTTCGAGCAGTGCTTGATGTCGTAAGATTTCCATCCTCTAGATCGATTATCTGATCAAATTTCTGGTTGTATATCAGAATAGATATACCTCTTCTGAAGCGATTTTCTTGGGGTGAATTCTGGGAGAGCATTTGTTCACCGGGTGAGTATTTGAGTGATGGCCAAGAGCGAAAAGGATCATTGCATGTGCCTTCAACTTAGCCCGTAGTGATCATATATCGTATATTCGAGAGTGAGCTTCTGTGACGCTGGTTTAGGCTGGTTTCATCACTGATGACAATAGACGGTAGTTTGCTTGGGGCTTATTTGACTAGCGACATAGCAGGATATCCAGGCACGATGCGTCGAGTATGCGAGTGCATGGAGATTATGTCTGTATTTGACTGCTTGGACTAATGTAATGGAAGGATTAGGATTTAGTTATATAATACACTGCCGACCACTGGACGGAATTAGTTGGAGAAAGTTTGTCCTCGACGGAGGACGATTCAAAATTTAACCATAACGCGCTTTTCATCTATATCAGGATGTCGGCGTTTGTACTCTATAAGTGCATTTTTGCGGCCTTCTTTTACCTATATAAATCAAGACGATCCAAATCGCGTTCAAGACGAATAGATAGCGATGCATACGTCATTTTTATGTAACACATGAGAGTGAGGAAATAGATGGTGACGATCCGATCTCATCCTGCCAAGAAATAAACAGTGGTGGGAGCATACAGAGTTCCAGTCAAATAAGGTAGGGAAGCGACTAAACAACTCTAAAGCATTCGTGTGCCCAACGCCGAAAAGGATTTAAACGGCAACCCAACGAACAAAAGACTCGCATTTTTTTATAGAAAACCGGCACATACCTATCGCTCGACCTCAATCCAGTCTGACTGTCCATCCGACCCCACTCCGTAGACGTTTCGCATCGCGATGGCATACCCGCCGCATGGGCATGTCGCGTTCATCCTTCTCCGCGGCGCTGGTTTTTGTCATAACAGATCCTGACTGCGAGAAAGGAAGGCGTCAGTACAAAACTTAGGATATGGGGCAGTGAAAATTAGGAAAGCAAGAACAAAAATATCAGGTAGGAAAGAGGATGGTAGTAAGAAAGGGGTAACTAGCACGTGAACGCAGTAAACAATACATACCCTTCGAATCAACACCTACACACCCTGTTTGCACCCGAAGAGTCGCACTGTGTCTATTCAAGATGAACAGCTCGGTCAATCAAAGCTGAATCCAAAAACACCATATAAAAACTCTCGGTCACGGAAGAGGCATATGAAGGCAATGTAATGACCCAAAATCGAATCCGAGTCTTCTCCCCTTCCTCCGAATAAAATATACGCTAATCACGCCCCGTCGTACTCCATCTCTCTCGCATCATAACCAACCTCTCCCTCACCCTTTGTTGGAAATATGCGAGTTTGTGCTGGTTTGTGATGATAGGGCACAAGGTTGTAGTTCGCCCATCGTTTGAAATTGACATCGTCGCTGGAGGAATCCACCGCTGACGTGGTTCCGCAAGATACCCAAGCACGCAGTGGTCGATGGTTAAGGTGCCAAACGAGGAACCTCGGTGCTTAGCGACGAGATCCGAGGCGTCAGTAATGCGTTGATTTGGCGGAGCCTTCGAATTCTTGAATACACCTATACCTGCGGGGATCTGCCTTAAAGTTTTTACTTGATTACCTTCAAGGCAGCTTCAAGGCGCAATTGCACACCAGATAATAACCACCCGATCTCGATCGAATCCGTTATGGAGATCCGTGGGAATAGTGAAGCTGCCCGGAAATTCACTATCTATCAGCATCTTGTCAGGTGTCCTGTACTTTATCCCGATCGGTACGACTATGATATCGAAGTATTCCAGTTATATCTTAATCAGAAGATTTTATCTGCTGTGTAACCTATCTTGCTAATCGTTTTATTTTGGCCATACTGATCTTCTTTACGATAGCTTTGAACGTGGTAGGGCTAGGGTTCCCTAAGACCCCAGATGATAACTTGTTTGATTATTGTGAGGAGGCCGATGCTTAAATAGACACTCAGCCGCGTGATGACTCGTTTTTCCTCTTGTGCTGCCCACCTTTGAAAGAACGAAACACCACCGAGACCTTAGTGCTAAGTCAGTGTGAGTTGCTTATGTCGTGACTTCTTTCAACGTTATTTTAGAATCAGAACGTCCAAGCTTCCCCCAGAATAGATGGCACACAGGAATGTAAGCGATGTTTCAGCGTATTGAAGAAAAGGACCACTGAACGTGACGGGACACCATTATTGTAGTTTGTGAGTTAACTCATCTATTGAACAAAACGAAGGCACTAATCGTGCTACTCCTCATGTACTCTAGGATGCAAGTAGCTTTTTCCAAGAATGGGCTGTGTATATAACGCTGATTTTTTTTGTGACGCTGGCTCTGTCTTTCAGTGGGTAAGCATCATCTCCCTGAATTCAAGTTTCGATCCAGACTTACCTTCGTTTTGTCACCAGGAGGTGAGTAAAGTTACGGAATGCACGCATTACAATTGCTGATGTTGCGAATGGCAACTTGCATTTAGAAAGTACGTACTAGTTCTTTGAATAATAATGACCTCTTGAGCTCATAGCATATTCTGACTTATATTGTATCTGAAGAATGTATGTAGTCAATTGGGAGCGTCGAGTACATCGGGAAATTGGCTTACTGATTATGGAATCCCGTTTTTTAGACGGTGAGACTTGTAATCCGGTATATCCATAAGATATAAAATCACTGATTGTAGTTAATACATGCACAGCCCGTGCGTGAATAGATCTAATATTGCAGGCATTTAACTAATGAGTGTGCTCTTTGAGAAACTCAGGAGGTGTGTTGCATCAATCTAATATCGGCAAGAATATATTAATAAGATGCTGCCCAGTTACGCCGTTATGAGGTAAGCAAGATAATGAATAGCAAGTGCAATTATCTTCAGGGATTAAATGGTGGACGGGGTTTTGTCCTCAGGAAGTAAGTGAACCCATCGCATATTTGGAGGAACTAACTTACAAAAATGCCACGTATTTGTGTCCTCAGAAAGTATGTAAATCAGTTGAATATTTGGAGGAATGGACTTACAGAAATGCAATGGGTTTGTGTCCTCAGCGAGTACGTGCATATATTGAATATTTGAAGCAATTGACTCACAGAAATGCGACACTTTTGTGTCCTCAGAAAGTATGTGAATCCATTGAATATTTCGAGGAATTGACTTATAAAAATGCGACGGGTTTCTGTCCTCAGGATGTATGTGAATCCATTGAATATTTTGAGGAATTAATATACAAAAATCCGATGTATTTGCGTCTTCAGGATGTACGTGAATCCATCGAATATTTCAAGGAATTAATTTACAAAAATGCGACACATCTATGTCTTCAGGATGTACGTGAATACATCAAATATTTTGAGGATGCGACTTATAAAAATATGATGCATTTGGGTCCTCAGAACGTACGTGAATCCATCGAATATTCTGAGAAATTTACTTACAAAAATGTGACGGGTTTCTGTCCTTAGCACGTACGTGAATCCATCGAATATTTTGAGGAATTGACTTATAAAAATGCGATGGATTTCTTTCCTCAGCTTGTACGTGAATTCATTGAATATCTCGAGAAATTGACTTACAAAAATGCGATGGGTTTCTGTCCTCAGCTTGTACGTGAATCCGTCAAACATTTTGAGGAATTGCCTTACAAAAAATACGATGAATTTCTGTCCTCAGCAAGTATGTGAATCCATTGAACGTCTTGAGGAATTGACTTACAAAAATGCAATGTGTTTCTGTCCTCAGGGAGTATGTGAATCCATTGAATATTTTGAGGAATTGACTTACAAAAATGCGATGGATTTCTGTCCTCAGCTTGTACGTGAATCCATTGAATATTTTGAGGAATTGACTTGCAAAAATATGATGGGTTTCTGCCTCAGTTTGTACGTGAATCCATCAAATATTGCGAGAAATTAACTTACAAAAATGCAATGCATTTCTTTCCGCAGCAAGTACGTGAATCCATCAAACATTTTGAGGAATCGACTTACAAAAATGCGACGGGTTTGTGTCCTCAGGAAGTACGTGAATCCATCAAATCTTTCGAGGAATTGACTTACAAAAATGTGACGGGTTTCTTTCCTCAGGCAGTATGTGAATCCATCTAATATTTCCAGGAATTGGCTTACAAAAATGTGACGAATTTGTGTCCTCAGCTTGTACGTGAACCCATTGAATATTTCAAGGAGTTAACTTACAAAAATGTGTTCGTGTCCTCAGGAAGTATGTGAATTCATCGAATATTTCGAGAAGTTGACTTACAAAAATGTGACGGATTTCTGTCCTCAGCAAGTACGTGAATTCATCGAATCTTTCGCCGAATTGACTTACAAAAATGTGACGGGTTTGTGTCCTCAGTTTGTATGTGAATCCATCGAATATTTTGAGGAATTGACTTACAAGAGTGCGATGGGTTTCTGTCCTCAGGGAGTATGTGAATCCATCGAATATTTCGAGGAATTGACTTACAAAAATGCAATGTGCTTCTGTCCTCAGGGAGTGTGTGAATCCATCGAATATTTCGAGGAATTGACTTACAAAAATGTTACGGGTTTCTGTCCTCAGGGAGTACGTAAATCCATTGCATCTTTTGAGGAATTGACTTATAAAAATGCGATGGGTTTCTGTCCTCAGCAAGTGCGTGAATCCTATAAACATTTCGAGGAATTGACTTACAAAAATGCGATGGGTTTGTGTCTTCAGTTTGTATGTGAATCCATCGAATATTTCGAGGAAATGACTTACAAAAATGCGATACATTTGGGTCCTCAGTTCGTACGTGAATCCATTGAATATTTCAAGGAATTAATTTACAAAAATGCGTCTGTGTCCTCAGGGAGTAAGTGAACCCATTTAACCTTTCGGGGAATCGACTTAAAAAAATGCGGCGGGTTTCTGTCCTCAGGCAGTACGTGAATCCTCGAAAGATAATTGACTTACAAAAATGCGACGGGTTTCTTTCCTCAGGCAGTATGTGAATCCATCTAATATTTCGAGGAATTTACTTACAAAAATGCGACACATTTGTGTCCGCAGCTTGTACGTGAATCCATCGAATATTTCAAAGAATTAACCTACAAAAATGTGTTTGTGTCCTCAGGAAGTATGTGAATCCATCGAATATCGACTGACAAAATTGCCACGGGTTTCTCTCCTCAGGAAGTACTTCGCCTTACTCGTCCTTTCTACCACTCACTGACTCCCTTCCCTTTCTTTCACCTCGCCAGCGTGTATGTAATATTACTGCTGCGGCATCACATGCCATTAATCTGCTTAATCTTCTCTTACCCTTTTCGTTGTACAGCGTGTACGTCTTTTTATTTGTCTCTTTCTGATGTTTCTTATCAACATCCACTCTAAAGAAAGCGTACCCCACATGTATTTTTGCTGTATCGTAACCGGATGTCCACTCCGTCACTGATATTTTTTTACTCTAGTGATCGATGGTGTCGTCAATACCCACATTCAGAATCAACTTCCAATCTTCCTTCTAGATTTAGAAAGCATGCAGCTCGTCCATAGAAGCTCCCTTACGGCGCTTTTAATTGAGGAAATCACAAGATACAAGGAACACTGTATCTCCCAGGTGACTCAAGAAGCCATTCGCCGTTCTACCGAGAATTGGATAAAAGAGGAGACGTCATACGCAATCCTTTCCCATCGATGGCTTGGTGGTGGCGAGTTGGCATTTAGTGATATATCAAAATTTGCAGATCACCGAAACACATTGCGCAAGTTGATCAAATTTAACTCTCCGACTAATGGCGCAGATATCCTGAACGAGGTGATTAGTCTTGCTATGAAAAGCACAGTCAACACTAAAGCCAACCCTGCCCAGTTACGCCCCACTATGAAGCGGTCATACAAAAAGTTGTTTCCAGCCGATCAAAAAGAAATCCGTTTTCCGAGCTTCGAGAAGGTCGTCATATTTTGTTGGATCTCTACGCGACATTTCAATCGCTTCGTCTGGTTTGACACCGGTTGCATCAACAAGAGCAGTAGCGCCGAACTTGAGGAATCAATTCGATCAATGTTTAACTGGTACTCGAAATCCAAGGTTTGCATTGTGCACCTCGCCGACACCACCAATGTTTCGAGCTTGCGTGGCGATCAGTGGTTTACACGGGGCTGGACTTTACAAGAACTCTTGGCTCCGAAACGCGTCAAGTTCTTCGGGAAATCATGGGAACCCATAACATCGCATTCCTTCGATGATAACGACAAAGACACCGATTCCGACTCAAAGCGCCATCTCTGGAATCACGTCTCAGATATAACAGGGATTTCTCCCGACAAAATATCCGCCTTTAAACCTGCGATTGACCACGCCAGAGATGCTCTCGTGTGGTCATCGAAGCGGCAGACGACCCGAGTTGAAGACATGGCCTATTGTCTCATTGGTTTGTTGGGTATCCCACTTTCTATCGCTTACGGGGAAGGGGAAATGGCATTTTATCGATTGCAGGTAGAAATTCTCCAACGAACCCCTGACATGGGACTGTTCGTCTGGCAGGGACAGTCAGCCGTCGGAAACAGCATGCTTGCGGCCAGGCCAGACAACTTTTCATCTCTCACATTACGGCCATTATCCTCCCACACATTGCCAGATAACGTTGACCGATCTTACTCGCTCACTAACTTCGGATTGCGCATCCCGTTATTGGTTTACATAATTCCAGCCGACAAGTGGCGCGTGGAAAACACTAGGGATCCAAGAATTACATTGACGATGGCGGGACTGCGGCCCATTACCATGAAGCTGCAAACCCGGGAGGATCATGACTTTGTCGAGCTCGCTTTTCTTGGAAAGGTAGATGGTCGAGGAGGGGACCTTGCCATCTTGCTAGGCTTCAAAGATGGACAGTGGAAACGGATATCGACGGAGCACATCATATTATCTCGTCCCAGTGGCACTGCGCTGCAGACGAGATTCATTCGGTAACGTTCTACGATCATGGTTTTCCAGGTGGGACTTCTTCCAATAAACATCGCTCGTATACTTCCTAATTACAATCCCAGCCATGGTCTCCATTTAAGACCCAAATTGTATAGTCGTCCTGCTTCGAAAAGCCCGATCTGTGGAGAGTTTCCGTTGCACAAGCGCGCTTCCCCTTTATAATTTTTTTTTCGTCGTGGCCCAGAAATTTGGCCAATAGTTAGTTAGTATTCAGAAAATATTCCAGATCCTCGTGCGTTTCATTCCTGTACTAGTACGTAGGACATTAGGAAAAGTCGGTTGTACTCGAGTAGTCAATGTGTTCTGTCCGTCGGTTATTAGTTACCAAAATTGCAACGTTTAACATGGGCTTGGGGGGCGGGTTTAGACTTTGCCGTGGGGGTCGACTTTGACTTGGATGCAGGTTTGGTCGGCGAAGTACGTTTTGCCGGCGTCACCCCAGCTTTCACAGGCACAGAACTCTCCTCCATATCGCCAACGTCAACATCCATCTCATCTCAAGCTCCTCCAACACCTCAGCCTTTTCCATACCATTCGTTCGCTATTCCTTCCGAAGCAGGAGGCGGGCCTATCTGCACATCCACATCGCCTTCCGCGTCAGACGCCACCTCGACCTCCCCACCAGTAAAAAGCTCCTCCGCCTCTAGCTCAATCCGGCCTTTCAATATCTCGAACCCTCTCTTCATCCCCATTATTCGCCTTGGCTTTATTTTCTCCGCCTACAGGACCAATGAACACGCCGCGTTCGCCCAACATCGTCGCAAAATCCACGCCATCCGGGAGTACAATGTACTTTTCCAGCGTATGCGCGAGGTTCCACCATTGCACGAATCAGTCCTCGAGCCAGGTGTAATTTACCACGGGAATGGACCACGAGCGTGTTTTCGTCGCCTTCGTGCTGGATGTGCTATGAGACGGTTAGCGAACACGAACAAAAATAAAATGCAAGCTCGAATACATACCAAGCAACAATCAAAGCCTTGTTCTGGCATGATATGCTCGGCCTGAAGGTGACGCCCATAGAGGATCTGAGTTTTTTGAGATACTCGCAGGCTTCAACTGTGTAATTGGTTACTGTTATTACCTGCGAGTGGAAAGTGGGTTAGAATGGACATAAGAAAGATACAACGATGCAGAGGAAAAGGCAGAATAAAAGTCGTGCCACTGAAACGAAGCAAGGGATCACAAAGAAATTCCGGTGGAAGTCATATCGCAGACAAGATTTTTTCTAAATCAAGAGAAACGGAGAATAGAGCTCGAATGAGCTCCAAATTCGCCCAAAATATCCAACACTGTTAGAAGATAAAATCGAACAGTGAGACGGAGGCGAAAAAGAGGGAAACAGGTATCAATTGAAGCCGAGTGCAGGATGGGCCAACTCGAGCAATGAAAGGAACGGATATATATCAAGGAAAAAGGCCCCAAGCAGAGAAAATGAAAGAGGTGAACATACATGGTTATGAAAGGCCATGATCGGCCACTTGGGTACAGGATAATATAGTTCATCGACAGGGCGCGATAATACACCTGTGAACTAGACGTGGAATAACCACGCGAAGGTTCCAATGGTTTTCACAGAACGAACAGCCTATGGAAGAATAGAATATTGTGAATAAATAACAAAAGAAAAACATATATGCTCTGCCGAACCTTCACCTCGTAATAAGAATGTCGCAGTCGCCCACCATGTCCGCCTCATTCCTCCGCTTCCGCTCGTTCATGTGCAGTTTATACTTCGGGCCTTTCCTTTCTTTGGCGGCAACTCGATAGGCGTCTCCTCTTTTTATCCCGCCCTCCAACCACAAATGCTGCCACGGTACTTCTGCGTCCCTTCGTCGAACGCGAACGCTTCATCTGTGCCTCATACTGCATGACGTCAGCCTTCATGTTCTCGTGTAACCTTTTGTGACTTTCGGAGCTGCTGAGCGGGGTGGTAGGGCAGATGTGGATTGGCTAGAGGATGTAAAGGCGGAAATGCAGGCCTGCCAACCGGTGCGAGTCAACGTCCATGGGCGTATTGCGTACGACGGAGTGAGCGGTAGCGGTAACTGTGCTATACCGTTGCTCCGTTGCAACTTCACATCCACGGTTAATAACGGGGACTTAAGAGGGTGATAACAAGCAGGTCAACACACCGATGCAAAACATAAGCTTGGGGAGGTTCGAGGTCTCAGGTCTCCTGGGGACCAGCAGCAACGACGGCAATTTCTAAGCATCAGGCCTGTAAACGTCTCCTAGACGTTGTCCTCGATATTTTTTTCTGGCATCAGTGAGAAAGTGCACTAGCGACGAATAGTAGAAAATTCTTGTGTCACGGGATGAATTCGAAAACACCTCAACGCAAATGGGATATTCCACTACCACCTCCCAACTCTTCCTCAACAATGTAGCACCCAACGGACCGAGCAAACCGGAACCGAGAAACATGAACTAGGGAAAACCACGACCTTGCAAGAAAAACCATGTATCTCAGAGAGGATTTACAACTTGAACCACACAAATCCACCAACTGCAAAGGCGAGAACTTCGCGTTGCGGACATCGCCGGCTCTAAATGAATTCTTATGGACCCTTCTTACGAGAGGACCCTTGATGCGAATGAAGCGGTCCAGTTCTGAGGCGATTCGCGGGGAATGGGGAATGGAGTGGGTTCAGAATACTCCGATAACTGCCCGGGAAGCTCCGGGGGAGATACAGTATTGCACAGTACTTTCGCATTCGTAGGACTAGTACTCTAGAAATGCCGTAGACGCGTTGTAGGTTAGCAACATCAGATAACTCGTGGTTATGCACGCGATCGAGCGGCATAATTCTCTCATCCCAGCCCTCACTTTGTGGGTTCATTTGCTGCAGGAAAATCTGGAAATATTCAATCCAATTATTCACATAGTTAGGAGAGTAATGACCAAAAGTTGGCCGCCGTAGGTTAGATTTCAGCTCAAAAATCGAAGTTTCAAGTTTCTGATTTTATCCCTCAAAACCTCATCTGATTCTGGGAAATCGCGCGTGTTAGCGCGCACTGTAGCTCTTTCAATGATGCAAGAGAAAAAAAATACTTCGTACCATATTCCCATCTTATATCCACTGGGATATTTGCTTCCAAGGCCTACAAGTAAGTTTCTCATTTGTCTCCCTTTTTTACTTCTTTTTCCACTTGGAATAACTAGTCTATTGGGAGGCAGACTGTCGACTGCGATACACTGACCTAGGATTTAATTATTCAGAAATTGTGTCACTCAGTTGATCTTCACTGCCACACTGCAGTTGTGTTTCGAAGGCCAGGAAAGTACCTCAAAGTTGCGCCCTATTACTTTACTCACTCGATTTTTAACAGACAGGATAAGTTAGAAGAGGGCAAAGAAGTCCTTTTCTCCACTGAAGCAAGACCAAACTCATGGAGTCAAGGAAGCGACCATTGGAAAGAGTCACGAGCGCATCATGAACTTCTCCAGGGAGCAACCAGGGAGAGTTTGCGCGAGAGGGAACATGGCGATACACTAGCCCACGACATGGAACTCAGCTTCCAATGAATGATATATATCGTGCTGTACCAATGCCGTGCTAGAATAGCCACTAGAGCTGCGCATGATAAACTCTTTTCGGATTGGTGCAAAACGGAGCCGAGTGAACAACAAAAGCGCTCGTTCCAACTAGCCCACTATGATTTCAATCAAAAGTTCCCAGGTTTTCGAGTTGGGATCCAGATCCACACGGGTCCCAAGTCGTTTGGTAATGTCGATACCGGGCTGCGCACTGGAAATGTCCCTTGAAAGGAAATGTTTTGTCAATCATGCGGCTGGCCTCATATGCAGTTTGTATGTATCCGCAACTCAGGGAACGAGATTCGAAGATTCATTCGTATCTTGCTATTACTAGTACCTCTTCCGAAGCGATTTACCTGAGGTAAATTCTGGGAGATCATTTGTTCTCGGGGTTGAGTATTTGAGTGATGGCCAAGAGCGAAAGGGATCCTTGCATGCACCTTCAACTTAGCCCGTAGTAATCAGTAATCATATATCGTATATTCGAGAGTGAGCTCATTGTGACGCTGGTTTAGGCTGGTTTAGGCTGGTTTCACCACTGGTGACAATAGACGGTAGTTTGCTTGCGGCTAATTTGACTAGCGACATAGCAGGATATCCAGGTACGATATCAATGCGTCGAGTATGCGAGTGCATGGAGATTATGTCTGTATTTGACTGCTTGGATTATTGTAATGGAAGGATTACGATTTAGTTATATAATACACCGCCGAGCACTCGGCGGAATTAGTTGGAGGAAGTTTGTCCTCGCCGCTCGGTGAGGGACGATTCAAAATTTAACCATAAGGCGCTTTTCATCTATCTCAGGATGTTGGCGTTTGTACTCTATGAGCGCGTTTTTGCGGGCTTCTTTCACCTATATGAAAATCAAGACGATCCAGATCGC
>Ga0307513_10003456_pt1 | contig 21379 bp, 24 predicted proteins | sample 15_EM_MG_FD_202174 | JGI IMG/M metagenome (GOLD analysis project Ga0307513, IMG submission 202174) | Populus trichocarpa ectomycorrhiza microbial communities from riparian zone in the Pacific Northwest, United States - 15_EM | ecosystem: Host-associated > Plants > Roots > Unclassified | place... | reverse complement strand
TTCCGTACTATCTGAGAAGATAGTACTCCTCTTCCTATTGTGCAAGAAGACGAGACTCGCTTATCAAGTAGACTATTATCGTTGCCTGTTGCACTACTGCTCAACAATAGGATTGTTACACCTTTCAAGTAAACATCATCCTCTTAACTCTTTGTGCTTCCTCCACCGTCAACTGGGTACCAATCTTGATACCACTACTAACAAACGAAGTTTCTACTTCACTCCTTGTAACAGTGTCTTTGACCAGTTCCCATAGCTCTGGTATCCGGGTTGTGGGAAACAACTGAGCCTTATATCTCGCAAGCGCAGTCGTAATTACAACCTTTTCCGCTCCGTTCTCATTCACAATACCTCTAACCACTTCCGACTTCTTTTCCTCTTTCTCCAACAAATCCACTTCGTCCCTATTTTCTTGCCCAAAGTCTTCCTCATTATCCACCCAGCGTGACTGCTTATTACTCCCCTTTAACCCACCTTCCATTCCACCCCCATGGTCATAACTGCATGGTCCCAGGCCCTGAAACCAAGATGATGCCTCCAGTTTCCCCAATTTGAAAACTCATGGGTCTCCACCACTTGACCCCAATGATCCAACTCGTTAAGTAAAGCTTCAACAGCCTCCTCAGCCTCCTCATCTTCTACTTCTAACGGTGACTCACACGACACTTCTAGGCTTTTCACTTGTAAGCTTTCCCGGGCAGGCTTTCTTTCCATCGGAATCGCCGAAGTCTGACGGTGAACAAAATCACTCCCTTCCAAGAAAGGTGTTTGTGAGCTATGGTACTCGACTCCCTTAACCTGTGGTACCCAGCAGCGGGAAAGAAGAAGCTGATAGGTATGTGAAACTTCGACTTCATATGCCTTGATTCGTGCAAGAACCCCAGCCACAACGATATCAAGCCAGACATAAATGGGGAGAGGCCCGGGTATAAGCTGATCGTCGGTAAGCCAAATTGCTAGACCATGGACCGGATAGCGAACCAAACCTAACCTTCTCACCAGATCCTTGGAAATAAGTTCCAACATCGTGCCTCCATCTACCAAGACATCAGGAATCTTTTGGCTACCCACCCAGGCCTCAATATAAAGGCACTCAGTTTCTTGCCCATTATCTGCTAGAGTCTCACTTAAAACCTCTGGCGAACCTGCAACTCTAACTGTTATTCCCGTAGCCTGTACCTCACATGAGTCAATCTCTGCTCCATTTTTCTTCCTTGTCATGGGCAAACAAGATCGTAGAAGCTCCGCGAGTTCTCTCATTAGCCTCGGAGAACAATCCAGTAGCTGCCGAAGTGTAATCACAGGGTTAAGACCTGGTCCAAATAGTGCATCCTGTATCGTGTACTGGCGTTGATCTTTCATCCAATTTATCGGAGAGGCGAGAGTTCTTTCGCCTTGTTTCTTCCGTATAACCTTTTCAGTTTGTACACCAGAGTCCAAGAACATTCTTTCTTCCTCCTCAACATTGATTACTGGTTGATCTCTTCACCAGCGAATATTGGAGCGGTGTCCACTTTCGCTCTCTCCAACTCTCTGCCGTGTTGCTCTATGTCCCCCATCTTCCTCATCTTCTTCCTCTTCCACAACTCGAGCTCACTTTTCCACTAGAGCTTTCTCGAATATGGTAGCAAAAGCCAGAATGGGGGCACGAATCGCACATGCTTCCTTAAGATTTCAACGACCAATGGAACATGTTTTAAGACAGGCTGAAGTTGATGGTTTCCGTAGGGACATACTAGTAGTTGGACGAGAAGATCTCACCAGAGGTAAGGTAGCTGAGCTTGGACTTCTTGGACTCAACCAGTCATGTGGCAGACTATCCAGGGAAGGAAGTCCCACCTCAGGAGATGGTACTCCTGACCTCCTCGCTTGCTGTGGAAGCTCAATTGAATTAGAGTCAGTCGCATGCTGCTGTCCGCCAATGACAGCATCCTGACTTTCCCTTTTACCCGATCAACTTCTCTTATACCCTGACGCTCAGACGGTGACAAGGCTGGACTTGTACAGGCATCCGAATAGTGTCCGCGGTTCCCACAAGTGTAACATACTGGTGAGGCCCGAACTCCTTGAAGGTGACATCCAGCCTGCCGAAACTGAAATGCCGGTTGCCAGCTAGTGGCTGCTTGTTCTCCCTGCTTCGAAGCTGCAAACCCCATTGTGGACATGAAGTTGCACATCATCGCATTAAACTCCTCTTGTGACATACCTGACTTTTCTTCCGGTAGCTGGTTTGCCAATAGCACCACAAACTGTGCACCAGGCTTAGGTGGCATGTAATAACTCTGTGATACATGAATGCTAGAAGTCGGTATTGAGGTCGTCTGGAAATCTGGAGAAGCATATAGTGGCGGTATAAAGTCTTCCGGCTGCTTACCATTCCCACTACCATTGCCATTGTCATGCAATAACCAGTGCATTCAGTTGAATGGATCAGGTTCTCCTATAATCCGGTAAGCTGCCTTAACTACCGCAAGGGCTCTTGAAAATGTAAAATTAGGGGAATCCTTCAAGACAAAGGAAACTCGCTCGCGGCGACTCTCATCTCTCATTCCCTTGATGAAAGAAATGGCCAACAAAGAGTCCATCTCCTTTGGCACTAGACGTGAGAGCTTCTCAACTTCATGAAGATAATCGGTAATATGTTCAGACCCCTTTTGAAATAATGAGATAATCTCATTCTGAACCGCAAACAAACATGCTGCTTGAGTCACCTTACTGCCATAGCGAACAGTAAACTCCGCTGTAATTTCCTTCCGGTCAGATTTCTTCTTATCCTCCAATATGTAATGCCACTAATACCGGGCATCTGCTTGAGACCCAAGGTTCTGACGGAAAAATCTAATCTTCGCCTTGTCAGTAGCCGCAGCATCAATGACCATATGAGGGGAACAATTGCTATCCCAACTCAACGCTGCTGCCTCAACATACTCCAAATATTCTTCTACCCTCTCGGGAAAGTCTCTATCCCCGCCCATAAAAACAGAAACCTTAACCGTAGCAGCCATTGAGACAAAAGAAAATATCACAATCACTAAAACAGCTTTGAAAGAAAACTCAGCCTGAAATCCCCAGCGTAGAAAGTAGATAAAAACCTGACAGAAGAAACGGCGTCGAAGATATAGCAGTCTTGACTATCCGTTTCAAAGCACCCAATGAAAACTGAGTATTTTGGATTCAGTGTATCTACTTTCTAAACGGCGGAAGTAGAGAAAAACTACTATCACTTTCACAAACTTCCAAGTAGAAAGGTAAACAGCACCAACTTCAATCAATTCAACTTCTCTAAACTAATCAAACCACCTAACCGCAAAAGAGAAACGAATTCCCACCACAATGTAATACTAACTAACTCAACCCCACTTCCCTTTCACACAAACTTCAAACAAACGATTCTTCTGTTGTGCTGCTCTCAAAATGTACTTCGTTGCGCTCGACCTCGCTGGTTGGAGAGAGAAGGAAGTAAAAAGATGGGGCGAGAGAAGAAAACCGAACTAACACACCACCCCTGTCTGCACAGCCCCAGACAGCCTCCCCGCGCCAGAAGCCCAACAACTCTTGACTCTGAGATCGTGACTAGCAATACATCAAGCCCCAGGTATCTGCAGATAAGAAAATAACTATAAAACAAGAAAGCCACAATAAAAACGTAACAGTACGAGAGCGACCGTGCATGACAAGGTTGTAGGATAGCGCAATAGTGCCACAACCTCCGAATGCTCCTCGGCTCCCAACTAGAGGCACCCGGAACAGTGCCCAAAAAAACACTCAAAATAACTTGTGGCTCAACCCATCTTTGTCGCTTAGCATAGTAGTGTAATTCCGTTGCCCAATAGCTGTAGCTGGCTTAGAATACAAGAATACTACTAGTGTGAGGGCAGTACTAGCCGGCACTTGATGAGATAAAAGCACAGGTAAAAAGAAGAAATTCTATCCAAGTCTATAAAATTCAAAACGTCTGAACCAATAATCGCGGGTATTGAGGGACCAGCAAATGTATGGAAATTAATCTTAGGCCCTGCTAGTGTTGTTCACGAGCTGGCTCGAGCCACCAAGAACCCGCCAAGAGGCTTGAGCCTAGAGTCGAGTTGGCTCATCGACCCCTGTCCGAGATGCCTCGACCCTCCAAGACACTCGAGGCTGCTCGGGACCCCTGTTCAAGCCGCCAAGAGACCAGTTGCTAAGAGACTCGAGTCTCCTCGGCTCGTGCACAACACTAGGCCCTGCTCGGCTCGCGATAAAATTGTGACTTTTTTCTACTTTAATGCCATTTTTTTCACCATTTAAATATATTTAAATTGGGTCCTGCTCGGCTTGCCACAAATATTTATGATTTTTCTAAATTCTATCTGAATTTTTTGAAATTGTAATTTTTGTCAAACGTAATTAGGGCATGTAATAATGAAGAAGAGTTTGAATAGGGAAAATTTCGACCCTGAATAGTATACTAGATATTTATATTCTCATTATATAATCTTCTGAGTTTTTCAATTTTTATACTTGAATTAATTCTACAAATATAATTCCCAAATTGTGAAGTTAATAGCTTATATTAATTCTGATTTAGTATCAAATTTGCCAAAGCCAAACGAATACACAGAGATAATAACCAATATGAGCCAATGAAAATGGAATAAGTATAGGGAAATACGAAAACAAAGACCATTCAAGAAATCTATTCCATCGATGAACTTTCTTCCATGTTTCCACTGTAGAAGGCGGTGGGGATGTGTCGCTGCCCTTGTCGCTTGAGATCGTTGGCACCGATAGATCCCACCCAGTGGCAGGTAGTCCAGGAGCAGACTGAATTGCCTGCGGTTTGGTGGCTAACGACTCCCTAATCCTAGGTAGGCTATTCTCTCGTCTGGCCTTGCACATGCATGCTATGCCTCCAATAGTGCAAGTCGTGATTTGTCATTGAGAAACAATTGTCCTGTAAAGCTACTGCCAAATAAGTGTTTGTGTGACTGGCTGTTGTTGGCCTCTTCCAATGCATATTGGCAGTGCCTCCAGATTGGTATGCGCTTTCGTTTCGTTGTTGTAGAAAGGTGGGGATATATGAGAGACTGTATACTGATCTGGGTGCCATTGTCCCCCCCTGCTATTCACGCTCTGGTCATAGTTGATTTTTTGGTAAGGACTATTCTGGTAAAAGTATAGCCAGCTGGCTGAGAAGGTAATCGCAATTCCGATTGGAGGGTGAGTGGTGTCTACTGACTTGGGAGGGGCGGTCGAGTTGGAGTATCGTCCAGGGGTCCTGCAGGAATAGCGAGGATAATGCCAATAACGGAGGACGGGAGACGACCAGACGTGGACCCTCTCTGTAGTCTGGCCTTCGTAATTATTGTAGGACACATGCGACAGTAGCTGCATTGGAAGATGATAGGGTGATGGGAGGATAACAAGTAGTGGTGCACACAATCCGATAGATATGTACAGACTCAGCCCCATCAACGTTTAGATGAAGTAGCTCACGGCATATGCAATATAGATAGATAGGCTTGCCAGGAGCAAGTCCTTTGATGCTACTCGGCATGTTGACGATAAGGGCAGCCTATGCTGTTGTTGTTCGACAAACTACCAGATATGCAAGAAGGCAATAGATCTCGGTCGCCATTATTGAAAGGATTGGAGGAGGAGCCTGAAAGGCTCCCTTCTTGTTTTATATACTCCTGTCTCTACCGTCAGTTAGTTAGCAGATGAGCACAGAGAGGGGGCGAAGTAGCAAGGAGAGATCATGGGGTGGAAGTTGAGAGGGTTGTGCGCAATTGACATGATTGTGGAGTCACGAACGTAATAGCAGAGAAGTTTTCCTTTCTTCTAGTTTGCGCGTGGGTGATCGAACTCCTTACTATAGCTTTGATCTTGGCGGTTTGTTTTATGAGCCAGTTGCCTTATACGATTAGGTGGCCACACGCCTACATGGGTGGTGCATCTTTGTAGGTATAAGAATAAAGATGATTGAAGTGGTGATGTCGTAAAGAACTAATACAGTGGAAGTTGACTTGTAGCTCAACATTTTCATCTGCTCTAGTCCGTCTATGCATTTGAAAAAGAGTGGGATACGTCCGACTGTCTTGAATATTGTTGGGGTGGCCGGCTGGCAAGGAGATAATAGAGAGTTTTCTTGAGGTAGAAAGGTAAGCCACAGATTGTGTGGTAGCCTGCTGGCTAGAAAGATGAGTCAGAGCTTTATAGCGTAGAGGGGTAGTCTGCTGACTGTGGGATAGCATGCTGGCTGAGAGATAAAGGAGAGTTTTGCTGGGGGGCAGGGTAGTCCGCTGAGTAGAGGATAGCCCGAGGGGTAGCCCGCTGGCTGAGCGATAAGGGAGAGCACTGTTGGCATATAAGTGTAGTCTGCTGACTGGGGAGCTGGTGCTCGATCTGAGTATCAGGGCATGATTGCGCTCAGTTGTTGTAAAGTAATGTCTAAGTGGTGGGTACAATGCAGGTGTCCGTAAAATTGGAGCCAGGGCAGGTTGAAACATATAGGGGTGGTTGCTGGAGAGCATGGCGGGGGCTTGCAGTTGATACTATGAAGCGTGCCCTGACATGATAGCTGAACTGCACCGGTTAAAAATCGTGCTTCTCCAAGTCCCTGTATACTAGAACAGGAATGCGCATAGCTCAACTGCCCATGGGGGTCACAGAAATTGCATGGTAAGGCGGATTGTAGAGAGAGTTCGAAGGTTTGGGGATCCATAGATAGGGGTAGGCTTAGGCAAGAACCAGGGAGTATTTGCATTCATCTAAGGGCCCTGATGGCGCCATGGGAGAGCTTCCAAGAAGACTCGACTGGGCTAAAAACAATTTTCATTCTGACTGATCCTTAGACATTTTAGGACTGCAAGTTTGAGCAAGGACCACAGTCCTGACAAGGTGCAACTCTATTATGCCATCCTAATATGAGGATGATAGGGGATGGTGGTGAACTGCAGATCCCCTGAAAAGAATAGCCGGGGTCTGATTGGTGTTTTCGGCAGAGATATAGGGGGATCTGTATGGATATGTGTGGAACTGTGTGGAACTGTGTGAAACTGTGTGGCTCTGGGTGGCTCTGTGGGGGTCTATTGTGACCAAGAAGGATTTGCGGGAATCAGTAGTGACCTCCCGGCCTGTGTGGAGTTCTGTGGATGATGCCGCCTCTAGAGATAGTATTCTGCCATATGGGTGAATGCTGCGAGACGCGGGCTAGCAAAGAGGGCACAGAAGGGAAAGCCAGGAAGAAAATTCGATGATAGAGCAGAGAAATGACTGGTTTTGTTCAAGGGATTCGCAGAAGTGTTAGTGGAGATTGGTGTGTTTAAAGAGTCTCCTCCTGCCAGTCCTTGGGTCTTGTGAATCACCGGCACTCATTCCGTGGTCACCCGACATCGTTCGACTGGAAGATGATGGAAGGATGTAGTACTGTCTGCCCTAGAGCGGTTAGCTACTCGGTGCAAGATACCAAAAGTGGTGCCGAAGACTCACATAGGATGGATGGAGGGTAGGAAGCCGAGGACGGAAGATTGAAATGGACAGCGATGGAAGAAAAAGGGAGATGGTATGAGGAATAGTGAAAATGGCGTGATGGTAGGAAGGAGACTCTGAGAAGAATCTCCGTCTCCTGATTTTGTATTTAAAGACTCTGTCCGCCCCTTGTTGTAGAGAAGTAGGGAATTAAGAAAAAATCACTGGTTAGTCCTTGCAATACTACAAACTAATTCCTCTTTCTGGAACTGTGCCACATCCGATTTCGAAAGATTTTATTAGGTTATGAGCCCTGTGAGCAGCCTCATTCATTGAAGAGCCTGAATAAAGCGCAGAAACAGCATCAAGATGTCAGCATCGACATCAGGCACCGGCTCAGGAGAGGGCAGCTCCACTGGAACGAACACTAGGGGTAGCAACACCCTGGCAAGTACAACCTCCCTCAGGCAGTCCATAGAGAAAGTTGATTGCTCTATGGCGACCGGCCAGAGCAACTATAATGCATGGCGGTTCAGGATTATTAGAATCCTGAAGGAAAAAGACCTGCTAGCGGCACTTGAGGAGAATACAGTAAGCACTGCAAAGGACGATCAGGCTTTCACGATCATTACTCTGAACATCAAAGACTCGCAAATACCCTATATCCAGGATGCAACAACTGCAAGGGATGCATGGGCGGCACTCAGAGAGGTTCACCAAGGGATAGGGATGAATGGAAGGATGGTCCTCATGCAACGCCTCGGGGCATTGAAAATGACAGAGGGCGAGGACATGGCTCAACATTTGAACCAATTTAGGGAATTGGCTAATCAGCTGCGAAGTCTATCAGTGGACGGGAAAGGAATGGATGATACTGAGCTAGTCACGATTCTTACCCTCAGGCTGCCGGAATCCTACGAACCACTGGTAATGGCACTGCAGTCCCGCAGTGAGCCAATCACATTCGATACCATGGCTGGACGACTATTGCAGGAATCCGGTCGTAGACAAATTAGCCAAGCAAGCCAGAACGGAACCAAAGACACTATGCAGACAGCATTTGCTGCCCAGAGAGGGACTTTAATAGCCAGGGGTGGAAGAGGTCGAGTCGGCTCTAACGGCCGAGGAAGGGGAGGTTTTCGGACAAGAACAGGAGAAGCATTTGCCGGAAGTGAAACTGGTACCGACTCCAGGAGAAATACCGGCCAGCACCCGGCACGCAGCAATGCCCAAATGACAAAATGTTATTACTGTGGCAAGCCTGGCCATTGGAAGAAGGACTGCTATAAGCGAAAGTCAGATGAAGCATCTGCAGGAGTCCAAGGACATGTGAAGGAGTTTACCTTCTTGGCCAAAGATCGTATAGGAAATCCTGATAATGGATGGATTATAGACTCTGGTGCGAGTCAATATCTGACCCAGGATAGGACAAAGTTTGCATCCTATGAGGAGGTTAGTAAGGACAAGTGGATTACCATAGCAGATGGTACCAAGCTGCAGGCATGTGGAATAGGAGATGTGGAGATCTCGACAAAGCCTGGCGCAATTTGCTTGAGGAATGTATTGTATGTTCCTACAGTTGGAACAAGTTTGATCTCAGTCCCTCGTATTGTGGATGCTGGGTTTACGGTAGAGTTCGACGAGAGTATGTGTTTCGTCAGTAAAGCAGGAGTTAGGACAGAGCTTGGAAACAGACAGGGGAGTCTGTATTACCTGAACGACACCTCGGTGTCTATGACCAGTGGTAGTAAGTCGTTGCTTAATCAAGCAAATCTAGGGCTTGCTACGAACCAATCTCCTTGCACCAGTTTGGACACCTGGCATCGGAGGTTGTGTTATTGTATGCTAGACGATAGTACGTTGAAGTATGTTGCATGCCGGGTTACTGGTTTAAATGTCAGTGGAGATGTTACTGGAAAGTCGGAGATATGTGGGATTTGCGCACTGGGTCGGCAGCATAAAGAAGCGCAAACCGGATCGCGGGAAAAGCCTGGTGAACTCCTTAGCGTTGTGCATACAGATATTTGCGGACCAATGCAGACACCGACTATCAATGGGGAAAGATATTTTAATACCTTTACAGATGGGCAAAGTGGTCTGGTCAGTGTCTGCCTTCTCCATACGAAGGACCGAGCCCTTGCCGGATTTCAGGCCTATAAAGCTAGGGCAGAAAGAGCCTCCGGCAAGGAAATCAAATCACTACGGAGCGATGGTGGTGGAGAATATGATACCTTAATACCAGGTTTAAGAAGTATCTAGCTGAGGCTGGTATTCAACACATTGTTAGTCCCCCGTACACCCCATCACAGAATGGATTAGCAGAAAGAATGAACAGAACAATCATGGATAGTGCGAGATGCATTTTAGAAGACTCAAAACTGGGTAATATCTTTTGGGGGCATGCTGTACTTACCTCAGTACATATACATAATCGGTTACCCTCCCGGAGTCATCAGGACATGTCGCCTCTGGAGCACGGGACTGGTATGGAGCCCGGCATCGGGCATCTTAGGGTATTTGGGTCAACTGCTTGGGTTCATATACCGAAGGAGAGAAGACAGAAACTAGATCCAAAGTCAGTGAGAAGTATCTTCGTTGAATACGAAGAGGATGCAGGTTCGAAGGTATACCGGCTCTTTAATCCAGTTACTAAAGGGATTATCCTATCACGAGATGTAATTTTAGATGAACCGCAGCCTGGAGTATACAGCGAACATCAGCAAACCACAGTTGGATGGACACCGCCAGAGCCGCGTCCTGTGTTGGTTATTGATCCAAATCTGGACGAGGAATTCCGGTCCCTTGACCCAATCACACCTGAGCCAAATCCTACTAGTATTCGCTCAAGGACAGCCGACGAAATTCAGGATACTATAATCCTACGCCCACGTGTTGCAAGTTTGGGAAATCAGGGGACAAATAGTCAGATGCCAGGAGCATTCCAGCAGCCAAGAGAGGAAGAACAACCCAGCTCTGATGTACGAAGATCGCAGAGGAATCGGAGGCCAGCTGAGCGTATCCGCTGTGCAGCGCATTTCGCACTTGTGGCAAATACGGGAGAGCCAGAGCCAAAATCCTTGTCTGAAGCACTAAGTGGTAGTCAGCAAGCGAAATGGGAACAAGCATGGGAGTCAGAGCTTCACTCTCTGGCACAGAACAACACATGGGTATTGGAGACATTGCCTGAAGACAAAACAGCAATAGGCTGTCGTTGGTTATTTAAGAAGAAGGACGATGGCCATTATAAAGCCCGTCTTGTAGCAAAAGGTTATAGCCAAAGAGCCGGGATTGACTATCAGGAAACATATGCTCCGGTGGCTAAGTTTACTAGTATCCGACTATTGTTAGCATTATGTTGTCAGCGAGATTGGGAGGTACAAGGAATGGATGTCAAGACGGCATTCTTGAACAGCGAACTGCAAGAAACTGTGTATATGGAAATCCCAGAAGGGATCTCAGTACCTGCAGCCAGGATGGCGGATGCTTGTGGGCGACCAATAGTCTGTCGACTTCTCAAGTCGATCTATGGGCGGAAACAGTCACCACGAGCGTGGTACGGGAGAATCCATCAGTTCTTCGTTTCGAATAGCTTCATTCGATGTGAGTCTGATCATAGTTTGTTCATAAACTATGAGAAACAAGTCATTCTGCTGCTTTATGTAGATGACCTGGTACTTGCAGCGCCAACTCGGGCTCTGGTTAATTGGATTCGAACCAAATTATCAGAGGAGTTTGATATGACTGATCTGGGGGAATTACGTACCTTCCTTGGTCTTGAGATTGAGCGGAATCGCAAGCAGCGAACACTTTTCCTCTCGCAGAAGAAATATATCGCGAAGATATTAGGGGATCATGGGATGCAGGACTGCAATCCGGTATCAACACCAGCTGACCCACATGTCCGGCTGGAAAGAACTAGTTTGAGCATTACAGCATCGGAAGAGGAGAGAAGAGGGTACCAATCGGCGGTTGGATCCTTGATGTATGCAATGCTGGGTACGCGGCCGGACCTAGCATATGCCGTATCAAAGGTTAGCCAATATAGTACGAATCCAGATCCGACCCACTGGACAGCAGTAAAACGAGTGTTTAGGTACCTGGCCCGGACCCAAGATCAAGGGCTATACTATCGTGGAGGGGGCACAGGGAGTGGATTTACCTATGCAGACTGGGGATCCAGTGATGATCGACGGTCAATTGGTGGATATACCTTTCTCTTGTGTGGTGCTGCAGTTTGCTGGAACAGCAAGAAGCAGGCCACTGTTGCCCTGTCCTCAACTGAGGCAGAGTATATGGCCTTAACTCAGGCCGTGAAAGAGTCCCTGTGGCTGCAGGGAATTTTGTCTGACTTAGGAGCAGAGGGTCATGTCCCGGATGTCAAAAGCATCTATGTTGATAATCCGGGGGCTATCGCATTAGCCAGGAACCCGGAATTTCATGCACGGACGAAACATATCAATATACAGTACCATTTCATTCGGGAACACATCGAGAATCAGGAAATTCAACTTACATATTGCCCGACTAGTGAAATGACAGCGGACATATTCACTAAAGCACTTCCGGAACCTTCATTTACGAAGCACACCCTGCGCCTAGGTTTGGTTAGTCACTCTACTATCAAACAACAGAATGTACGAGTAGGTCATGGTCATACTAGCAAGGAAGGAGTCAGGATGAGTACCGGTGAGGGGAGGTCTTGTGAATCACCGGCACTCATTCCGTGGTCACCCGACATCGTTCCACTGGAAGATGATGGAAGGATGTAGTAGTGTCTGCCCTAGAGCGGTTAGCTACTCGGTGCAAGATACCAAAAGTGGTGCCGAAGACTCACATAGGATGGATGGAGGGTAGGAAGCCGAGGACGGAAGATTGAAATGGACAGCGATGGAAGAAAAAGGGAGATGGTATGAGGAATAGTGAAAATGGCGTGATGGTAGGAAGGAGACTCTGAGAAGAATCTCCGTCTCCTGATTTTGTATTTAAAGACTCTGTCCGCCCCTTGTTGTAGAGAAGTAGGGAATTAAGAAAAAATCACTGGTTAGTCCTTGCAATACTACAAACTAATTCCTCTTTCTGGAACTGTGCCACATCCGATTTCGAAAGATTTTATTATTGGGTAGAGTAGGTCAGTGAGTAAGTCCGTCTCTATTGCGTTTGAGAGGTAAATCTAGCAGGTTGATGCCAGTGCAGCGGGAGAAACAGAGTTTCATGAGTGAAGACTGTGTGGGAGATTGGAACCTGTGTGGTATGGAAGATATCGTGGGGCAGTGACTGTTGTTGAAGCTCGCTGAAGCTGCTCGTCATGCTCACCATACTATTCATCGGTCCAGCACATAGCCCCATGGTATGCACACTTCCTATCTAGCAATCATTGAAGACAAAGAGACTCGGATATGTATGCAGGATCCATACCGCCGTCAGAACGAAAGCGAACACCCAGAAGTGTAAAGTCTTTCATGCTACCCAGCACACTTGGCCATGGCGCAGTGTATAGCAATATCGTTCCACCAACCTCCATGTATACACCTGCGATTGGTGAAGGAGCAATCTGATGCGGGTAGGCTATGGAAGCCTGGTGAGTTCTCTTATGCTCCTTTTTACCGCCGCTTTTGTGATCCGGCCTAAGTGTCGTCCTGGTCTTGCCGTGTGTTTTGTATTACATGTGATCACCCCCCACCATATCACTGTTTTCGCCCATTCTGGACTTCTTGGAAGTATCCTTTGCGCTTCGGACCACTCTTCCATGATCCCTGTTAGCAGGGTGTGCCTACACTCATATCATTCACCAATCATTCGGATATCCACATTCCATCAGTGGTGGAAGAGTCAGATGCCAGTAGGCTACATAGTCTGAAGGATGTTGCACCATCATTATGAGAAGAGCGTGTATACATTGAAGACTGCAGGGCGGTTTAGTGATTGGTAGAAGGCTAGGAAGACAGAAAGAATCGCATCATTGTTGTATCATTTATATCACTTTCATTGCTTGGGTGGGGAGGGTATCGCTATGGAGAGGTGAGTTTTATAGCAGAGAGTATTCACACTCTTAAAGTTGTGCATCAGTGGTACATGTCGTCATTGTGGATTTGTTGCTAGTGGTTTGTTTCAGAGAGAATGCTTTGTCATTCCACCATTATCGCGTCTTTAGTGCCAATTCGATCATGCTGGTTTACTTCTGAGAGACTCCCGGTAGTATGCCATTCTGCAATTATTGACTGATGCCGGGGTTCTTGGAAGTGCCCCTAAACCTTCAATTGCGAGGAGGGTCCCAAATTCCTGCGCTCTGGGGAGTCACCCTGGGTCATGCACTCCCAGGCATGCTCTCTTACACTTGCTGTGACAGTTCTCCAAGGCATCGTGGGAATATCTGACCTGGAGGAGAAACTAAAATGCGGGTCCTAGGGGAAACAAGGTCTGTGAGCCAGGTAGGAAACAAAAAAGCAGTTGTGGAGGGAGATAAGCGCGTGCCGACAGGTTGGGGAGCTAGCGAAAGATGCTTCATCGGGGGATGACGACTATTACAGGGGTGTTTGGTGAACCAAAAAACGCGAGCTGTAGCGAGCTTAGAGACGAGAATGCGAGCTGTAGCGAGCCTCGAGGTTATCAACCCCTGGGTGTTGATGGTTCTATATATGGAGATGGCTCTGTGGTCTGTGCATCGAGAGCTATCACCTCTGCGCGACTAGGCAAATCTTCCTCTAAAGGTCTCCATGAACCTTTCCCGAGCCTTTGCCCAATTGGCAATGGGTTGTTCCAACTCAACATATAATATAACAATTTGTTATTAGATAAATAAGAAATCATGAGTTAATTTTTTAGCAACCCTATGTAAAATAAGAATTGAAAACTAGGGCAAGATTTTATTGCAAAAAAATCATGTTTTTATCGAGCGGCTAGTTTTTCATAAAAATGCCATTTTTCTATTTTGGAATATATTCCATTTTCAACTTTTATTGTGATTTATTTAAATTAGTACAAGCCGAGCAGGGCCTTAATTTATTCCTAATACCGTGAACTAAGGCGGCCGGATTGAAATGAGAAGGCCCTATTTTGGACTAGTGCGTGTTGAGTGACAACTAACCACATATGGTGCTATCTCCAGCCTGGTCCATTTTGTTCGCTTAATGATTATCATCAACCAAAATACCATGACCATCATACCACTACCGACCACAATACTACTACTGACTACAATACTGGTACCGATAATAATACTGCTACCAATCATGCCCGCTACGCATAAAGGAATAGGATCGGCTCATCGGCTTACGATTCAGCAAAGGGCTTCAATACTGGCCTTAAATTGGCATGCAGGTTGGAGCTTCCCAAAGATTCGCAAGACTCTTGGGATTCCAATGCAAACAGCCCATCATGTTGTTCAGAGAGCTAAGGTTAGCTAAGTGTCCTCAGTGCCTGTTTGGCAAAAACTGGACCGTTCCGTTGGGCAACCCGTTATGCTGTGAAAATGGCGTTCCCTCTGTTGCGAAACGGAAGGAAACGGACAATTTGTATGGGGGAACGGAACGGAACCGTTGTATCCAAACAGGCACTATGCACTAAAGATATAGCTAATGATAGGTGACAGAATCGCGCTGCAGATCCTACAGACTATGATGATGTGCTTGCCTGCTTGGAGGACATACATGGGGGTGGCCGAGAGCAGCGATTTCCGGAGGGTTCAGCGGAATCTGAAGCATTGAGAGCACGATCCCAGCTTGATGAGCAACATTGGCAGATGCCGTTCCCAGATATCGCTAAAGAGCTGGGAATTATTGCGGCCCGATCAACAATTGAAAGCGTATTCCACTTACAACATAACATCTTTCGACGAAGACCAGTCCATAAGCCTTTTCTCAGCGAATATCATATCGAAGCTCGCCTCGTGTTCGCCCATATCGCACTCCATATCGCAATTCATACTATCGTATTTACCGATGAAAGGTGGGTGGAATTCAACTCAGCACGCGGAAAGAATGGTCAGGTTTCAAGAGTAGTAGGAGAAGACCCGTATAAGTGGACTATTCATGATCGGAATGATGAAAGTACAATAGGTATAATGTTTTGGGGTGCAATTGCCTTAGGTATTTTCTCTAAGTCTAAAATCTCTTCAAGTTTCCTTCTTATACTTACTTATATATCACAATGGTAGGCAACCGTGGACCATATCACATTTAGGAGAAGGATACTAAGGCAGATAAAAAGCACTAGCAGGAGATTGTGGACAAAGAAAATACTATGCGAGTACTCCGCACTGCTGAGAACCAAGCACTACCACATAAGAAAGGTACCTGGCAGCAAATTGCTCTTGATGAGTTCAATCTCAAGGTAGAGCAGATTAATAGTGCTGAAGGACGTACTGGACGACATAAAAAGCGCAAGCGGAAACCAGAAACAATGTTCAAGGAGAATAAATTGATATTTACAAGTAAAGGTAGGCTACTGCATTCAAGTTTACCCCGTTTCAGCCACAAGGGATCTTTTTCACCCGTATATCTTTCATATTTGGAGACCAAAATCAAATAGGATAAGTACTGGAATAATTGAACCTCATATCAAGACCACCGGGATTCCTTCCCTTGGATCTGCGAGTAGAAAGAACACAGCAAGCCAATTACATACCTATTCTACAAGCTTCACACTCTCAGCATCGAACTTTCCAGAGGGCAGTGTTCGCAATTGGGCAGTCTGTCCGTCTTGGACCAGAACGAGGGCGGACGACATCGTGTTGTCCCGTCCAGTCATTTTCTGAACTTGCCTGACAAGTAAGAGCCAAGGACCAGTTCAGACAATATTGTGTTGTCCCCCACCGTCCCTTGTCGTTCCGTTTTCCTGGCATTCCCCACTGTCCACAGCGGTCTTCCACTGTCCTCCGGCGTCCCCCACTGTCCTCCGGCGTCCCCCACTGTCCTCCCCGTCCCCCACTGTCCTCCGCTGTCTCCCACTGTCCTCCGCTGTCTCCCACTATCTTCTGCCATCCCCCACCATCCTCCCCTGTCCTCCGCTGTCTTCCTCTGTTTTCCATGTTTTCCAATGTTTTCTGGTGTCCCCTGCCGTCTCCTATCATCCCCGGCAGTTCTATGTAGGCACTTACCTTCCCATACAACAAGATGTCTCACATCATGGTGCTCGTCGTTCTTCCTAATGACAGCCATCCTCGAAGTTCAAGGACGAGAATGGATGGCATTTGTTGTCCTGTCCAGTCATTTTCTAAAGTTACCGGACAAGTAGAAATGAAAGACGAGAACGGACCACGTCCTGCCCTCCCCTCTGGTCCCAGGCTCTTGTTACTCCCCCTGCCGGTGTCGGGCCCCAAAGGTGCCCTGGACGGCTGAGAACACTCCCTGCGGCTGGATCTGTGAAAACCTTGTTTATATGGAAGGTTGCCTCTTCGATTGGTAATTAAATGAATACAGGCACACCGACAGCCTCAGGCTCTGCCCTCTTGAGCACATAAATGTTTCACAAAATCACTAAGGCAAAGGAAAGGTTCACCTCGAAGCTTTTCAGGAAGCAATAGTCCTTGGCCATATACTTATATAAACCACCGGTACCATATCTGAAAAGTAAAGGTTACTCTATCATCTTCGCATGAGGTTCAATTATTCCAGTTCTTACATTATTATAAAGTTTTCTTTTGATTTACCTGAGTGAATTATGGTTATTGTGCTGACTATTGCTTATATTTTTATATGAGATTGTTGCTGACTTGGCTAGGGGGTATCAATTGGGTTTCTTACCGAGAACGAGTTCTTAGGCCAAAGCTCTATCCTTTCATTAATGAGCTTCAGCGTACGACCGGGATGCCTATTACCTATCTTGTTGAGGATAATGCACCGGCACACCAGACTGCCCAATCAATTGACCAGCTTGAACGGCAAAAGCGAGGAATTATTACACTGGATTGGCCTTCAAAATCCCCAGATCTCAACTCGATCGAACCCGTTTGGAATTATGAGAAAGATGAGATCTCAATTTATCAATTTACCGGTGCTAATCAAGCAACAGTGGACCAAGCTAAGGCTACTTTAGAAAAGGTATGGCTTGATCTATCACAAGAATATATAGACTCGCGCTGTCACTCCTTTCATGAAAAGCTTCAGCTTGTAATTTTGCACGGGGTGGAAATAGCTTTCATGGGTAGGATGGTAAATGTTGTCAGAGGCTTGGATAGCCTTTCTCTAATTTTCGGTAATTGTCATGGGCCAGGTGGCTAGTTTCGTAGCCACACAAAATTGCAGTCCCGGTGCATAAGGGTTGTTAGCTAGTGAGGAAGACATCATGGGAGGACAGGGCTTGATCGTGGACTTTCCTTGGTTGTTGTAAACAGTTTGGCTTTTGCATCATTGTTGTCTTCTTTCTGTGAGCTGAGCATTGGGGTTTATTGAAACCGCCAGTATTTGTCTTTCGTCCTCAATTATCAGTTTTAGTTTCTTCTTTTTTCTCTTGCTGGTAATCTTTGCTAGTACCGTCTACAGTCAAGATTGCCAATACCCACAAAAGAAGGCCTTCCATGGAAGCGCCTCGACAATGTGTAATAGGGTAGAATCTTCAACTGAGTGAAGGATAATAAGCACTAGTACTATTCTGGTTAACTGTGGCTGGGCCCACGGAGATATTACCACACCAGACCGGTTTTGTGGCTTAATATGCACTCGTCCCAAATAGTACCTTCTCATTTCAATCCGGCCGCTACAGTACACTGAGAGCCTCATTGGCAAAAACGGAAGCGGGGGTATATTGTGCGTAGACAAAATCAACCGATCACCTGGGTGAGCGTGGCAACGCATCGCTTCCTGCCCCTACAAAAATCATTACCACTCAACAGGCACCTCATAATACTTTCTCTTTTTTTTAAGCCTAATGGATGGTAGTACTAAATACTGCCATGTATTTAAATTCTTTTTACTCATTTTTCTTGATTAGGTTGAAGTGGTGTATCGAGGAGCTGGCTGAACTGGAGGGCAAAACGAATAGACGAAACAAAATTGCCACTAGAATTAATACCTATTGTCACCTTTAGTGTAGCATTTTCAGGGCCCTCCTGGTTGTTGACCCCACTTCTGTTGAAAATTGCTAATCTGAACGGCAAAACGGCGGACGGGAACAGCGGGAATGAAACGAAACTCCAAGATCGGAGCTACACTAAATAGTTTGATCCCCACGGAACTTAGAAGAGAAGATCTTCTTCTCATTCAACTACTCATTCACGCTCACGGCTCCACTGTGCTCTAGGCTCTAACTAGCGATGATGACAGGAGTATATATCAAACACAGTGATTGGGCCCTCCTGGACACTCCTCCTGTCTTTCCGTTGATCGCGGAGTAGATCCATTCTCTTCCGTGCATGCCGCAGCTCTTCCACACATGTCCCCCTTTCCTACATACGAGCACGCCAACGAAGTCGATCATCACAGAGTGTCACTCGTCTATCACGATGATCTGACAATCTACTTACATAGCGCAAAGTACAACACGATACAATCGGATAAAGCACGGCAACTTACCAGGCTCCGTTTGCCAGACCGTATGAAGAACACTCTAGATCTCGACGCAGATGTTAGGGGGAGTTGTACAAATCGGACCCCAAGGAGGAAAAGAAAATTCATGAGCTCTTTTTTCGACATTTACTCTGATGATAAAGGACAATGTTATGATACTCGGCATCAAATATTACGTTGAAAAATACTCTGCTCCGGGGCCTAACCTTACTGTTGAAATATATAGTAAAGTATCAATTGTTTAAATACGGGAATTGATTAGTGCTCAATTCGAAACAGCAATGGTACAGGCTGGATTCCCATCGCTCCAGCTTCTACCTAACAGTTCAGGGATAGTGGCGGGGTGGATAAGGTCGGGTGGTGGATACCTGGGAGTTTACTAGACCTTTGGTTTGCTTCGGACAAACTGGCATGGTGATGGCAAGGGGATTGGTGTTATTATAAACGAATACATCTATCTATCATATGATACTCTATGAATACTATACAAAGTGAATCTCGATCAAAAATGGAAGCAAAATAAGAAAAACCAGGATCATATGCCCTAAGATGAAAGTGTAAAACATAACGAATCTAACAAACACTGAAGATCAATCACGGACAGGCAGGGCGGATGGCGTGAAGTAATTCGAGAGAATCCCCATATCCGTCACATAATAAGTGCCAAAAATAGGAAAATAAACAGGATTAAGGCCCTGAGGAAGAAAGGGAATGCAGAACTGGAACCAGAAGCAGAGATAGGGGTGGGAGGGGCCGTGGGTGAGTACAATTGATCTGGTGGAGACTCTATGAGCCGTAGAGGCTGTCCTAGAGGAGTCTCAGGTAGGACAGGGCAAGATATAGAAGGGCCAAATCGGGGGTTATCGATTGTATTTGAAGGAGCATGTTCAGTGGGTGTGAGTGGATGTGTTGTTTCTCCGAGTAGGGCATTCTCCCCTGCGACAGACGTAGACATTCGATCAGCTGTTCCGGATGGTTCGCAATCGGGAATTCTAGAACCCAACAACAACCCCACTACATCCTCTCGGCCCTTCATGGTGGCATACGATAGTGGTCCCCGGCCATCGCCATCAGGTGAATTGGGACTGACATCCCTGTGTGCCAGAAGTAGCTTCAATACACCTTTCGCTCCACACTCAGTAGCGAGCGATAGGGGTGTTCGGCCATTATTATCGGATGAATTGGGATCGACATCCCCCCGCTCGAGAAGTAGTTTCACGACACCTTCCCACCCTTTCGAAGCAGCGAACGATAGGAGTGTTCGGCCATTGCTGTCTGGTGAATTGGGATCACCGCCCCCCCGTTCTAGGAGCTGCTTCATTACACTTTCATATCCCAGGGCTAACGGGAATAGGCTACGAAAACCGTTGGTCCGAAATCGCTCAGCAACAAATGAAAAGGGTTTCCGGCCATTATTATCGGATGAATTGGGATCGACATCTCCCCGTTCTAGAAGTAGCTTCACTACACCTCCCCGTCCCCACTCCGCAGCAAACGATAGGGGTGTTCGACCATTGCTATCCGATGAATTGGGATCGACATCCCCCCATTCTAGAAGTAGTTTCACTACACCTTCCCTCCCTTTCTCGGCAGCGAACGATAGGAGTGTTCGGCCACTGGTATCTGGTGAGTTGGGATCACCGTCCCCGCGTTCTAGAAGTAGCTTCACTACACCTTCTGGTCCCCCCTCAGCAGCAAACGATAGGGGTGTTCGGCCATTATTATCGGATGTATTGAGATCGACATTCCCCCGTTCTAGAAATCGCTTCACTACACCTTCCTGTCCCCACTGTGCAGCGAACGATAGGGGCGTTCGGCCATTGCTATCTGGTGAATTGGGATCGACATCCCCCCGTTCTAGAAGTAGCTTCATTACACCTTTCTGTCCTCGCTCCGCAGCAAACGATAGGGGTGTTCGACCATTGCTATCTAGTGAATTGGGATCGACATCCCCCCGTTCTAGAAATAGCTTCACTACACCTTTCTGTCCCCGCTCCGCAGCAAACGATAGGGGTGTTCGACCATTGCTATCTGGTGAATTGGGATCAACATCCAGTTCTAAAAGTAGTTTCACTACACGCTCCCTCCCTTTCTCGGCAGCGAACGATAGCAGTGTTCGGCTATTGGTATCTGGTGAATTGGGATCACGGTCCCCGCGTTCTAGAAGTAGCTTCTTACACCCAACCCATCCAATGGGTCGGGCCTTGGGTGGGTTTACCAGGGCCGTTCGTTGGGTTGGGTTGGGTTCGTTGGGTTGGGTGCGGGATTTAGCGGCTGTGGGTTGGGTTGGGTTGAACTGGGCTGAACCCGGGTTACCCAACGAACCCAGGCACGATCACTAGCTTTGTTTTGGAGCCTCAGAATTCCCATTACCATGGAAACTATCGTCCAAGCGGAAGAATTCTGAAACGCGCTTCTCTGCTAGTAGAATG
>Ga0307513_10003455_pt1 | contig 21388 bp, 31 predicted proteins | sample 15_EM_MG_FD_202174 | JGI IMG/M metagenome (GOLD analysis project Ga0307513, IMG submission 202174) | Populus trichocarpa ectomycorrhiza microbial communities from riparian zone in the Pacific Northwest, United States - 15_EM | ecosystem: Host-associated > Plants > Roots > Unclassified | place... | reverse complement strand
GCCGGAGAAACCGCTTGGGATAGAACTCCTTGCGAATCCCACAAATGGTACGGAATACGTGCTCGAAACCTGTGACGCGGGTATGTACGCTGTTCATTTTCCCAAATTTATTCTCAACAATTTCTCAACAATTCTCTTGGCTGCAGGTGCGCTCGTCCTCATCCACGGCTCAGTCCTGCACAAGTCAGAACGCAACAAGTCCTTAAATACACGTTATGTATACACTTTCCACATGATAGAAGGGGCTCCCGGCGCGGCTTCTTGGGACGAAAGGAATTGGCTTCAGCCAACTGCCGAAATGCCATTCTCCCCCCTGTTCGCCTCGACTTGATCAACCATGTGTGTTCCATCTCAACCTATCGTATCTCTTTTACGTTAGAATGGGCGTCCCACTGAACCCTCCTAGTTTGATCGCCCTTTAGAGGGGGGGGATAAAGATATTTGCCTGGACAATGCACGTGAAGCAGGTATTTCATAGATCGATGGCTGGTCTCTGGTCTCATGCGGACTCGAGAGGTGCGGTTAAATTCCCAGCCCAATACATGCGCGATAAAAGCTCTCCGTGTGCAATTGCAAGATGGGTCCGCCGCTTAGCAAGGAAATACCACCACAGAGAGGAGCAAAATGGACAGATGGTTTCAAACCTTGCCAGGTCACATTCTCTATCCTCTTCGATAGGTGAATACCATTATCAAGTCCATGCACTAGAATCTGTACCGAGTTGGCTTACCATATGATTTGTAGCGGGGAGGAGATCCCCGTGTCCCTGGTTTATGTCAGCCCTCTGTGATTGCTGGTCTTGACAGTACTGACATCGGGTGATTCAGCTACCTCCAGTACATCTCGCAACGGTAAGGGCGCCTCTTCCCGCGATATTTTAGTCATCACGTCTCGCTATCCCCGTGCTATGCTAACTAGAAGATAGTACCGCGTAGGGGGCTTTGAAAAAAGTGTTTGAATGCGCTGCGAGGAGATCAAGCACTTGTAATCGAAACTCTCTAACCGTAGCATTCGAGTGTCTGATATGTCGACAACAATGAGTAAGTCTTTGTTTGAGTTCTGATCTGTGTGAGCAGATTTGAAGGAAGCGTCGAAGGAGACCGTATTGAGTGCACTGAGTGAGCATTCGTGGGAATAGGGTGGCAGCCTGAGAGCAACAGTGTCACGGTCCTGATGCGGAAGTACCCTACGCTTCAGGCGTTGGCCCAATACGAGGAAGCCTGTTTTGGTCGCGGGAATGGATCTGGATGGCGCGCTCAGCGCGGCGTAGACAGGAATGAATGAGCGGTATTGAAGCGTGTGTTTGATGATGACGGATGCGGTGTCGGCATTCCTCCTGCAAAGCACACTCGGCAAGTAAGCTGGATTAGGTACAGGTTTGGGAGGCAGTTTGACCTAGCCTACTCCTTGGACTTGTTAACGTCGCCGTGAGTGCCTCAGTAGCATTGACGACTTGACGACCACGACGACCACGACGACCACGACGACCACGATAGGGCTCTGCAAGACAGAGCCACCAATGTCTACACCTCGCAAAAAGTCGACCGTAGCACCCGGTACAGCGCCGAATGCATCCACAGCGCCCAACCAGCTCAACAAGCAGGCCTCGAGCACGACTGGTATCTATCAGCAGTCAGTCCTCCTCAGGTCGCGTCTCGCTCGTATCCCCGATTTCGCTCCTTTCCTCGCATTCAGCCAGAGTGGTCCCCGAGCCTCTCTCGACGTCGTCAGCCAGCTATGGCAGACACTAGCATTAGGTGTTCCCTTATGTGCCCTCTTCAACCTCTTGGGTGGTTCAAGAATTGTGGACATTGGAGCCCCCGACGTCGGGAATCTCCAGAATCTCTCAATGAACGACAGAAAGCGGGCGGTTGCAAAGTTCATCATGGCCATTGGAACCCTCAGAGATGACGGTCGCCCGGACAACGCCTTTCCGACTCTTTCTATCACCGAGGTTGTCAATCTTCAAGACACAAATGGTTTCGTTAAGCTAGTCGCTTGCCTCCTCCACCTTCTGGACAGACTACCTGAGCATGTTTGGTCGTCAGCACTCGAGCAGTCTCTTGCGGAACCTTCCAGACCCCATGACAATATGCACTCGAAAGAAGTCCGCACACCGCAGGAAGTCGAACGGGCCAATATTATCCAGGAACTCATAGGGACTGAGAGGAAGTATGTACAAGATCTAGAGGCTATGTTGGTATGTATACCCCAAAGTTTCGTGCGATGTCTACTCATTTCACCTCTGTAGTCGTATGCACAACAACTTCGGAGTCAGGACATCGTTAGCTCCGACACTATACATAGGCTCTTCCCTGCACTTTCAAATCTTGCTGACTCTCAGCGTAAGTTCCTGATCACCATCGAGGCCACCTTCGAACTCCCGTGGGAGGAACAAAACTGGGGGAAATGTTTCTCTGATCACGTACGCAATTTTGGCTTCTTGCGACATATGACCCTGACAAGATTGCAGGAACGCTCGTTCTCTGTATATGACACGTACTGCGCGAACTGCCAGAACGCAGTTTCGATGGCTATCTCAGAGGAGGTGGCTCTCTCGGTAGGCCTCCCAATCGAACATATGTCCTTACACTCATACAGATGCCTAGGCCCTTGCCCATGTCATAAGTCCAAAAGAGCTGCAAGCCTTCCTGATTAAACCAGTCCAACGCATCTGCAAATACCCCTTACTCCTCGGTTCCCTCTCAAAGGTCACCCCTTCAGATCACAAACATTACCAGGCCTTGCTCGATGGCCTGGCTGCCACCAAACGGATTACCGACACTGTCAACAATGCGAAGCGGCAACAGGAGAATGAAGTCGTATTTGAGGCCCTCATGAACCGACTGAGGGACTGGAGAGGCGTTCCAATTAATCAACACGTCCCTTTAATTTTGGATGACCTCTTTGCCGTTTCAAGCGACCAAAACGGTTCTGGAGAATACCACGTATTCCTTTTCGCGCGACTCATAATACTCTGCGTGCCCGCACCACCGGACACCGAAAAGAAGGCAACGGAAAAGGCCTCAGTGTTCAAGCGATCGGCCAGCTCCAACGCCTTGAATTTACAGGCGCAAGCCTCTACTTTCCTTGCAGAAGGCGTGGTCATGTCGCGGAAAGCAGCGACACAATTGATCTTGAAAGGCGCACTCTACATCCGAAGTTTCGAGGACCTGGAAACTTTTGAGACTGGTTCGTCCGTAGTTAGGTTCTTGTCTATTCTCCTTTCCTGAAATTTGTTAGCAGGAGCATGCGCTTTCCGATTTCGTAACACTGGCGAACAACCCCACTGCGTCTATACCTTCCACTGCACAAATTCCGAGAAGATGAACCAATGGCACTCCGAGATTCAACGACAGTTGGATCGGTGGCAAAAGGATAGGGAGGAGCAAAGGTCCCGTATGGAGTCTCGTTCGAATATAGCATATGGTGAACGTCCCATGTACGAGCAGGTCAACTCTAGCCGTGACTCCCTCGATTTCATGCGGGCTGCACCTCGTCCGAAGCACCCATACGAGAGCGACTTCCGATCTCGGTCTCGAAGCAATTCGAAAGTGCATTCCCAATTGATTAGCTTGTCCTCTGCACGCGATGGAGATGGAGGCGTCATTCCTGACGAACCCTTCAAACAGCTGGAAGCAACAGTCTCCAGGCGTGGAAGAACGGCAGCTTATAGCATGCCTCCAGAGAGAGACCACTTAGACGTCCTTGCGCAGAGTGGGGCCATTGAAGCCCTCCGAGCTCGTTCCCAAACACAAGATGGGTCGTCCTTCGTCCTCTGGCGAAACCAGATTATCCCCCCCCAACCCCCTCCCCCTCAGTTGCCTCAGCCGCCCACCCCGACATCTGCCATTGGGTCCTCGTCCACATTTGCTGTCAAGTTGCCCGAACGGCCCCCGCGAGCGAGGCAGAGCAGCACCAGCACACTTGCCAGCGCCGAATCCGACTCGAGTAGTAATCGTAGTAGGCCAATTCTGGGCGGACGGCGTCCGTCTGTGCCGGATATCTCTTACTCTTCTCGGTACCCTGCGCCGCACTCGGGCAGCGCCACTGGAAGAGAACTGCGCGAACGCAATCCCATGCTCAGTACGAGCACATTAGGTGTTCCAGCCCAGCCCAGAGTGAGGAGCCACTCGAATCCCAGTGTCCAGCCCATCCCCTCATACCCATATGCGGTGGATTCCGGTGTCCGGCTTCCAACAGCTGAACAAGGTACTACGAAACTTTCGCAATATCAACCTCTCGCACGTCCGTACGGTGGTAGGAGTGGGTCACAAAGTCATCGCAAACGGAGCAGTGGTTCTTCGTTTGACTCGGCGGAATCATCGGACGTTTATGGTGGAAGATCTTCACCCATTACTCCGTTCTCTTCGAGGGAAGGATCCTCTTTTTGTTTCCCTGGGAATACTGCTTCATCAGCACATCTCTATGCTGTTCCACCGCTTGCTACCGCACCTGCTGGCCAGACACCAACTGGTCAGAAATTTTCCCAGCTTCCAAATCTCCGTCTTGCAAGCTCTTCGCCCAATATGCACGTGAGCGGGGTGACACCCCCCTCGGCGACTTTCTCTAGGTATCAGCCAGTGCCAGCTCCGACTGGATCTCCCAGTGTCATGACCGGCCCTAAATCATCATCTACAACACCTACAACACCTACTAGTGGTCGTCTGCACATCACCGTCCACTACGGCACCGACCACAAGTTCACCCTAGGTTTTCTGACCACGACACCATTTGAAGAAGTAGTGGATAAGATGCGGAAGAAGATCAGGATTTGTACTTCCTCGGATGCTAACGGGCCTCTGAGGATGTACTACGGAGACAACAAAGGAGGCCGAACGCTCTTGCGAACCACGGAAGATTATTGCGGTGCCTTGGACGTCGTCAGGACTCGAGGAAACCCAACGTCACCCGGACCCCTCGTGGTCTGGGTACAACCCGATGTTTAAACGCCGCTATTCGTCGAATAACTGGCCCTTGGTGGTATAGAGGAGCTCCAGTTGGGTGTTTAATTTGGATATACTATTTAACATTCGATTATCGTCCCTATCACCACCCACGTGTCCAGCTCTTGCTCGCCCGTTCCGTTCCCTCGTCATCTTTGCCTGTTATTCTCGCAGTTGCCGTATGTCGCGCACATCAGACCAGTACTCTACATCACACTCTGTCAATATGACGTGAGGATGTTATATACCTCTGCCTTTTAGGATGGATTGGACTTCTGCTATGGGGCCAAACCTGTGGTCTGTTGCATACCCCATCCGTTATTCTCTCTACGACATGCCCAAAACCCTGGTCCCAATAGCCATAGCAAGGGAATAATACTCCAAGTCACACATCATAGGATTTGATTTTCTCTAAGAAATATCATACAACGATATTGGTGTTTGTTCTTAGAACGCGCGCATCTATATATGTGGATTTTGCAAAGAGACTTGGCAAGCAGAATCACCATAGAGACATTACCCAAGAAGGAGAGGATAACACATGAAGTCAATACCCTACTTCTTGAGAGTGAAGGCCTGTCTGGGGAGTCTAGGCTCTTCCTCCGTGTAAACCTCACCCGCGTCCTCCCTCATCATGTCGTTGATCCACCTGCCGTTGGGCTTCAACCAGTCACCAGTAGCAAACTTGGTCGCGAGGTACATCCAGGCAGCGGCGTTACCCCAAGTACCGACCTCGTCCGAGACACTGTTCTTTGCGAACTCGCACATGCGCTTGTAGAGAGCCTTTTCTGTCCAGAGATCATACAAGTGCTTTGCAACAGCAGAGGAGTCGCCGACGTCGACGAGGAAACCGTTCTTGCCATGCTGGACTTGGAGGGGGATACCGCCAGCACGTGTGCAAACGACAGGTTTGCCTTTGTGGATGCCCTCGGAAACCTTGACTTCGAAGCCCTCGCGGGAGGAGAGCTGGAGGACGATCTTGGCGCTCGACATGAGGGCATTCAGGACTATTCAAAATGGTGAACACTGTTCCTCCACGTTTCATGGGATTGAAATACGAACTTTGGTCACTCGGAGGAATGCGCATGACGACGATGCTGGAAACCCTTGAGAGGCAGCCTTGGAAAAAAGTGACAATACGTACTCAGCCGCATATGGAGCATACTGCTCAGTCTCGAGCAAGGCGAGAACCTCAGAGTAGATAATAGTCGCATCGGGATCATCGATAGCACCGTGACCGCAGATAAGGAGTTGAGGAGTCTGACTGGCGGGTAACTTCATATCGAGCTTGCGGCGGAGCTTGACAAACGAGTCGATGACGACGGGGATACTAAAAGACATGGTTAGTAACTTTCAATAACCAGGAGGTGAATACCTACCCTTTGGCAGGATCGAAACGAGCTACTTGGATGATGTAGTCACGAGCAGGCCAGTGCAGCTTGCTCATGCGGATCTCAGAGCATGCGGTACGGAATACACCCATGTAGTATTGCACGTCCCAGTGGGCGAGGGGCTGCCGGGGATTGATCAGGCTCTTGCAGGGTATTTACCTCTATGGACACACCTTGGAGAGGCCGTCGAGCCAATCGGTGGTGGCACCCATCAATGTGACTTTCTCCGTGGGGACAGTGTCGGGCACGAACTTGTCAACGGGATGTGAGATGAAGAGATCGGCGTGTTGGATGTTGTTCCAGAGGTAGTCCCAGACCTCAGCTTGAGGAGAACCCTCAATGTGGATGAGGTCACTGCGAACCTGTGTAGCAACAACCGATCAATCATCGGATTCCTCGGTACATGATCAACAGCGTCCAGGGGCATACCTCGATATGGGAACGGTAGATGATTGGAACGTTCGGTCGGGCCTTCTTGATGAGAGGGATGAGTCCTGGCATCTGCGGGTCATCGATGAAGATGACATCTGCGCCACCGGCGGCCTAGTCAAGCACATTGGTATTACCAAAACATGGGATAAAAGGCGAATAAGCTCACAAGGGGACCACCTTCAGAGAGCCAGTAGCGCTCAGCGTTATAGGTGATCCATTGGGTGAATTGCTCCTGCTGGGGCAGGGTCAATCGGAGGTTGGCATCAGCGACACCCTGGAGGATGTTGTGGTTGTTCTTGGTGGTCCTGAACACTGCAGGAGAGGGAGAGGGGATGTACTGGACGCAAAAGAGTTACTTTAACCCGCCAGGGTTGGGGGAAAACGCACCCATTTAGCGTCGACGGCGAGCAAGCGGAAAAGGCGAATAAGAGCGTGGCGCATCAGTGCAACACCTCCACCCTGGGGAGTGGAGCTGAAGAAAGCTATTTTGATATGCTTATCGCGAAGGATTTTGGCGTATTTGTGAACCGCGTTCCACGTTGGCTCACGGACGCTCGAGCGGTAGTCCTCCACAGAGTCGACGATACGAATGCGCCCGCCAGCATCGACGTCGACTTCGTTCCTAAATTCAGCAAATAAGATATTTGGCCGCGATCAATTCGCTGGAAGACGTCGAAAACGCACCTGAAACCGATGAAAAGACGAGGGTTGTGACCAGAGGGTCCGAAATAGAGGACGGCCTTGCGAACAGCCGAATCGGCCTGTTCATCGACGGCACGGAGCTGGGGAGTTGGGGTTTGCTGAGCCTGGACGTTGGTGACAGCCACGCTCAAGAGACCGCCTTGAGTGGCCAAGGCAGATGCGCCAGGACCAGGCTTGGTTTCCAATGGGGTTTCGCTCCTGGGAGTAAGAGGGAAGCCGAGGGGATCAAGTTTGGCGGCGGGGCCCTTTCCAGGGGTGAGGCGCTGGGTCGAACGTACATGGAAGACCTATGACACCACCAAGAAGGTTTAAGGAACTACATTGGACGAGTTCCGGGTTCAGACGCACCAAGGGGACGATATCGAGCTCACGCCAAAGGCGACCACAGAGATCTGGGACAAGCTCGTAGAGCTGTTCGGTGACACCGGCTCCCACAAACTTCATGAGGTGCTCTGTTAAAAATGGAGATCAGATTAGGCCCTGGAGAAGGGGGATCGAAGGCGCGAAGGGGGCTCACTCACCATTGGAGAAGGCTGTGATGCTAGCAATGATGAAGTCTGATATGACCTTTGAATCGACCTTTTCGTTCTCAAAATGGACGTGCCGGACCGAATAATCGGTGGTGTAGGTCGAATCGTGAATGGACATGCCGATCTCGATGTACGTCTTGTCAGCGGCGAGATTTCCGGCGATACCGAGATACATGGGCTAGAAGCGTCCCACTCGTTAGTGTGATGGCGGCAGGCGCGTCGCATTGAACACACCTGCAGGCTCTGCCATGCCGGGGCCTTGATCGACTCGCCGGGGTGCTCGACACCAGAGAGGCGGCGCTTGATCTGCTCGGTGGCTGGCCGGGTGATAAAATCCTCTTCACCCTCTTCGATGGCAGAGTCCTTGTAGGCGGAATCGTCCCCGCCGACCTCTTGGGTGAAGGGCTTCAACGCGTGGAGTCTAGGCATGACGGTAGGACTATCTGCTTGGGTCTATGTACGAGATAGACAACGTGAGACACGACGAGCACGCGCGTTCGTCGTCGTGATGGAGCAGTCGGAGACCAAGAGGTGCGGGGACAGATCGAGGATGGGGCAGGTTAGGCAGGTTTATAAGGCTGTTGGGAGGATTGGCTGGCTCAGAGATGCAAGATCGATGTCAGATACATCAGATACACGTTTGTGCCGTGAGGCTGCAAACCCCCCGCCCTCTGCGCCCCTCCCCCCTTCCCTGCCCTTCCTCTGCCCCTCCCCTGCCTCAGATGACCTTACCTCTCACTCCCCATCAGTCACTCGTCTACGTAGAACCATTTCCAACGCTCCGATCTCACTCCTACGTCGTTTTCTCCGTGTCTCGTACCCGCCTTACCTCTCGCTTCCAACGGCTCTAAAATGCCGATGTACCCGGCCGACAGCCATTACGCCTGGAATGTCACCAAGTTCCGGTTTGCGCTCGTGTCAAGAAAGACAATTTATCCAACACATGACTCTCCAGAACTTGTTATCTATCCGAGTCGCATTCAGTCTTTGCTACTACCATGCAAACACTGGTACTCACCTTCGGCTCGTTCAAGCGATAACATTCCTAAGCGTTGATGGCGTGAGCCTCTATGCAAGGTGTATCCCCAGGCTCGTCGATGCGAGAGGGGCGGGTCAATCGAGTCTGATAGTCAGTCTGATAAATAGTTGCGTTAGTGATAGCCGACATCTCTAAAGGTGATCACCTCACTCTGCACTCCTGCGGCTGTGACTCGGCGTTTCCCACAGCTACATACAACATACCGAAAGTTATCGTGAGAAGTAAATGTCATAAGTACCCCCTCAGTTGCTGGCTTCCGCTAGAGTGTGGCTCAATCGCACTTGGTGCGAACGTGGTGGAGGACAGCCGAAGGCTAAATTAGTTGATATCGCTTCTTCACGCGCTGGACGAAGGTCCATCGCAGTACTGGTATAAAATCATCTACCAGTATAATGAGAGGCACAGAAATCTCACTGCACGTCAAACGACGGCCACGGAAGTTTCCCGATGCGTCGGGCTAAAGCGGTTTCCCCGGACCTGAGCCTGTTTGTACTGCATAGAGAGCCTGAAAGTCATCCTCTCCTCCGACGTAATGTGAACCTCGCTGGGAAACAGGCCAATCGCTCCAGAAGGCCGCAAACCCGCAGAGTTGGTCCAGAAGCGATCGAAAGGTTTACCAGATCAATGGTGGCATGATTACAGTTTGCTCAAGACTGACCATGGCTACAGGAAAGATCGCGATGGTTGCGGTTGGACCCAAGAGGTCGGGTGAATTGGTGGCGGGGGCTTGATTCCAAAGGCAGGTCAATATGTGACCCCTGGAGCTGCTTCAGAGGGAGTTTGGCTATATATCGAGGACCTGCATCCGTACCCAGTTGATCAGCGCGGCACCTGGCAGGAGTCTAATATAACCATGATACATTATCACAAATGTACAGGGGTAACACTCTAACAGAATCAAGGGAAATGAATATAGCAGTACCTGCGGTCAAAACAGGCACTTCGTATTGAAGCAACCACCCAATACAGTATTAGCATTAAACGCCACTTATACCCAGTACTAAGGGAACAGATTCAACTTTTGCAATCTGTGTTCCAAAAGATTCGGCCCTGGCCTCGCCACCGTCAACGGTCCTGTTACTTGCCGGTATCATCAACCATGTAGAGGTACCCGGTAAATAACAGCGATTTATCGAGAAAAGGATTCCACTACATTGACATGATGAACAAACGCAACACGACCAGAACTCATGATGTTCCATAGGATACAGAATAGCCAATAATGTAGGTAACGAGTGTAAGGTACGGCTTGCGGGACTGGGGCTACAATTGGTGGGTCAGAAGTCGGAAGCAGGGAGGGGTATGAGACATTGGGGGTTCACGGGGGGAAACGTAAAGCGCATAAAGCGCGTTCAACGGCGGAGAACGGGAGAATATTCGAGAGATGGCTCATTCTCAATGCGGTGCTGGTTGATTTAGGACGCTGTCGGTGTAGCCGTAGCCGCAGAAGTATGGCCTACCTATAAGCCGAGTCAGTATTATAAATTGGTTCGACATGATGCTCACGACTCACAACAGTGCTAATAATGCTACCATTCTCAATAATCACGTACGAGCTGAACGGCAATGTAACGTTCGCAGTTTGATGGGCAGGTAGATAGTAAACATCTCCACCGGTTTGCTTATTTTTTACCATAACCGCCGCGATGGCACCTAAGATACCGACGGTGGCCAGGAGGGCGAGGGCGACAAGAAACCAATACCTGCACAAGAACCTACGAGTGGCAGTAGGGGTTCTTCTGTGCCTATGGCCGTTGGTAGAGAGGACGGGAAATGACTGCAGGCCAGCAGAGGGGTGCTCGTCCACAGATTGGGTTTGCGAATGCAATACTGGAGCAGAGTAGGTGGCCTTTGGCAGCTGTGGCAGTGATTCGGGTAATGATTCGGTCGGCGACGTCTGTGGGGAAGAGTTGGCAGAGCTCTACAATTGGGCTCTCGTCAGACCTCGTCCAAAATTCACAATAATGATTGAAACACACAAAGGATGATCTCCTATCTGTTTCCTTCCCCTTTTCCAGGGCGGAAGGATCATACGAGGTAATGACCGGGGGGGCTGCGGGCTTAGATTTGCTCCAGAACATGGTCGTTCTTCGGTAGGAAGGATATGTGGTTTGAAGCTAAGTAGAGCCAACTGGGAGACCAGAGGTGTTGTGAGTGGACGCGGCGGGCTGCGCGACATTTATATCGACCCAAGTAAGTTCATGCGGACCCATATTGGGCGGAAAGTGTGTGCGGCGCGACCTATTGTTGAACGTTCTGAGCAATCAAGTATCTCACGAGCCAACTTGTGATTGGGCACCAGGTGGTAAGAAAGCAGACGCGGCGAGGAACCATTATTGTCGGTCCGAATTGGGTAAGAAAGGAAGAGTGGCGACGACGTGCCTTTTCAATTCTTGGGAACGGCGGAGGCTCCCAAAGACGATACGGATACTCCATTGTCTGTCGCAAACGCGTCAACTGAATATGTGCGCTGAAACCTTGGCTTCGCCACACATCAGCGTCAACCCCGCTCGGCAGGGGGCCTCATTCAAATCGGGCCCATTTATTCAAGCGAATGAGCGACTTTCACTTTTTGACCAATCTATATCGCTTATGAAAAAAAAAACAATAAATTAGCGAAAGCGCGCAGTCTCGTACTACATACAACGAAAGCATTCGCGAAAGTAGCTCCAACGAGTGAGGGCGAGGATGCCGACTAATATGAGCGTCCATCGCGATGCAAAAATTATCAGCGAATGATAATGGGCTTGCGCCCTTTTGTTTCCTCTAGTCGAGATTGTCGTAGATATTCCACGTCTGTAAGATCAGGGTCAGTCACTAACCCGACACAGCGAGCGACAACCGGGTTGTAAAACGAAGTCGCACCTTCCGCCATAGGAGACCCCAATGCTCCTTGATTGGACCGTCTATTCCCCATGCGACACCTCGGAACCACCAGAATGTGCCGACGATTGCGCTTGCGTATAAGCCGAACACAATCCACTTCGTTCGCTCCTTGAGTCGTCGAGACTTGAAGACAAAGTGGTCAAGGAGATGTCCGAACATTAGGATAGAGAAGTAGAGAGTCGGTAGCTGCAAGGGTCATTAGGGTATGAGAGTGAAGGGGGTAAGATGACTACGTACATAGTGGTGAATGTATGTTACTCGTCCCATGATGAGGAAAGGAACTAGAAAGCCCATTGGTAACACATTAAAACAGAGCAGACAGACATCACGCACCATAGTGAAACAGCCACCCTGCAAACGTAATCTTCGTCACATACAAGAAATGATCCCATTCACCTAAAGCACGTGTCAGTATAACCCTTTTATATGCGTATTTTCCTTCATCACCCACCGTGCTCCCAATCAGCATATTGCCTCTGCTTTCTCATTAGGTAAACGGCAACGACAGAGGCAGCCATAACCAAGCTCGCTGTTCCAGTCCACCACACAACAAGGTTCCCAATGAGGTAGTACTTGGTCTGAGTATCGCCCCAGCCGCACATGCGCAGCCCGAGGTGGAGCCAGGGCCAGTCCGAGGGGGACGACGCGAGAATGTCTTCCTTGTCCGGATCGGGGATGAGCGCATTGTTTGAATTCATCATCGCCACGTTGAGGTGCCAGAAGTCGCGCAAGAAGGGTGATCTGTACAGCTTAACGTCGCCGGGTTGGACTGTGCGTCGTCAAACGGATTGTCAGTCTTAGTATTAACATCAAGCGAAGTAGGCGATGGGAAGGGGGCTTACGTCGTTCATTCCAGTGACTCTCAACATTCCAAATGGAGTGTGGGTCGTCGGGATTATTCACTTTATCACAACTAACTTCGATCTGCTTGAACCCCCAGGGCGGCAAATGAACATTGGGCGCAACAAGGTAACACCCAAGGTTTTTATGCTTGAGCCGCACACGCGTCGTCAGGCTGCGTACATTGGGAACTTTTTCTTTGCGGCCAAGGACGAGGTCGGAGTGGATTTCAACGACCCAGTGGTCACCTGCGTCCCCGATGGTAGCATTTCCGTACCCGGAGACCTCATGGTTTTGCTTCGTAACGGGTGCAGCGACTGCATGTGAATGTAAGTTGCGTGACGTTGGTACGTGGACGAGGCGGATGGTGTCGCCGTGCTTGAGGTACTGGGTATCGACAGCGTCGGCTTCTTTCCAAGGTGGAGTGACGAGCCATTCGTTATTGTTGTCCTTGTAGTGGTAACACGTCACCTGCTGTTGCTCTGAACCTACGGGGTACGTCTGGACGTGCGAATGTAGTAGGCCACCGCCATACCCTGTGTTCTTGAGGGTGATCTTCGAGCCAAAGGCGACCTCGAGCGGGTTGCGCGAAAAATCGTTGCCTTCGAGGTTCGCTTGGAACAGGGAGGACATTTGAGAGTCACCAGGGCCGGAGTGGTTGAGAATGAGGAAGTGGAGTTTGAAGGAGGCCATATAGATGAGCAAAGGGAGGAGAATGAGGCATAGTGCGCGGGCAAACCAGTGTTTAATGTACTCCATCTATGTGAACATTAGCATGGCTAAAAGAAGGGGTGCGGGAAGACGTACTTTGGGCATCCTAAGGTCGCCGAACTTATTCCAGAGGTCCTCGATAGTGTATAAGCCGATCAAGGCTGTGACGAAGAATCCCACCCATTTGACACTAACCACACAGCCGATGTTGATGCCAGTAAACGCAAGCCATACCCACCAGTCGAGGGAGAATGGGCTGAAGGAGTAATGAGTCACCCATTATGGAATCCCATTGCATGCTAAACATACTATGCCTGCTCATTGTGGAACCGTGTTAAACCGAAGACCGTAGTGAAGGTAAAGAAGAGGAGCATTGAATCCAGTAGTATAAACCTTGATATTACAAGCCATGCCATATCTGCACACGAATAAGCTTTCACGATGTGATAGTGGTCGATGTGGACGTACCGCACAACACCATCAAGGTCACAATATGCGCGCCCCGGTTGCTGAAACCGAGTTCCTTCGAAGTGTACCACGCCAGCGGGACCATGAGTACGCCAAAGCTGGCGAGCATAACCCGCATCGCGACGTAGGGCACGTCCTCCTTGTACTGCTCTCCGGACTTGAACTCGAAGTGTCCATTGTAACCGGATAAAAGGCCCACGAGACCAACGATCATCTTTCCAAGCGGGGGATGTACGTCGAAATAGAACTCGCGCTGCAGAGAACAGAATTCAGGTGAGCTTGCTAGTCGCGTCCCGTTGGCTAGTAACTAGGCGTACATACCTTTAAGTAGTAGCTTCCAAACTTCCCAAAGTGAGCTTCGTCCCATATTACATGCGCGGACTTTCCTATTGCATGAAAACGAGTCCAGCAGGAGAGGAGGGTGTAGACGGCGGCGGGGAGATGTTCCATGAGGTCCTCCTGGAAGCTCGTTGGGGGTGGTCTGGGAATATTCCTGAGGGCATTTGAAGTGCGCATCTTTGCGTATACTTCCTTGCCGCCGTCGTCTTCGTCGGCATAAATATAACCCCCACCATTGTGGTAGTTATTGTCGAGACCACTGGGACCAACTGGTTTGTGTCGGTAGCGGACCTCGCCACCGTCGGATTGCATGTAGTGCAGCGGCAGTTCTTCTGGTGGCTGCTGCGAATAATTATGGGTAATTTCTTCAAATTCTGAGACTGGCGATGGCGGTCCAAAGTCAAGCGAGACCTGCTTCGGCATCAACTACAACCGTCAATAGCGATGGCTAGGACAAAGGATTCGCGCGCTGGTGTGCTGGCGGATGTGCTGGAGCCAAGGTGTGGTCGAGGGTTTTCTGCCGCGTCTCCGGGTTTATGCGCTCACTCCCAGAAGGTATACCAGTGTCAGGGGAGAACGCGGCGTGCGTCCCTGTTTCGCCGCGTCAAGCGAGGTGGCTGGGGTAGACAAGAGCTCTGGTGTTTGCGTCGAGGTTGATGGCCGGCAGAGGTCTTTCTCAGATTTCAGAGATGCACGCTAACAGTCTTATTTGCTCAATTGTATCAAGAAAAGCGTACCACTCTGCACTCGGGTGATCAAGGCAAGGACACGATTCAAGCATAGAACATACTCCATAGCAAAAGCAAACACGAGGTTACAAGACGACGAACACGAACATACAATACACATTACTAGGGTGGTAGTAGCTCCAGGCGGTGGTAGTACAAGATAGGCCCAAGGAGTTAGTGACACCTAGAGTTCCCTAGATGTCCAACTAACGACCCATCTGACGACTCAGAATCATCAGAAAACCCACCCTCTGAACCCTCGTCATCGTCATCCTCGCTCTCCTCGTCCGACTCGTCCTCCATTTCCTCGTCATTGTTCTCAATAACGAGCCACGCATCCTTGCACACCTCCCAAACGAGATCGAAGGCCCTCACAAGCTCCTCATCGCATATCCCTAGCGCGAGGACGTTCTCCCAACACCGACGCACATGTTCCTTGTGCTCCTCAAGGAGCTCTAATGACCACCCTACGTTCTCCGCCAACCGTGAGCTGTTCGCCCAGAAATGCTGAAAGGTGAGACCCTTGAACCGCGCGCGGTCGACTAGGTCATACGCCGGTGCCATTCCACGGAGGACTTCGTCGTCTGCCCAGTACTTGACTTTGCGGCCGTTACGTGGGGAGAGGAGCTGCTGCACGAGGCGGGCCTCGTCGCGCATGTACAACCACTCCCATAGAATGTCAAACCCACGCGGGTAGGGCAAGGTGATAGGAAGCGTTTGGAGGTCGTTGGCGTACGGCGGAGTGCTGTGGGTTATGGGCGGGAGGTTGGTGCATTGCGATGCGAGTACGATTGAGTGTGCGGGGTAAAGGAACACGGCCGACTCGGACCAGGATGGGAGGGCGATACAGTGGGTCGGTGGGTAGCTGTTGCCCGAGTCTCGGTCTTGATAACTTGATACTTTTATGCGTGCTGGTATACCGGAGGTAAATTCCGGGTCAATGATTTGTGATGAGGCTTCGTGCCATAGCCTACCCGGTCAAGGTCAGTCTTAGCTGGAACGAGAGAGAGGGCGACCGACCTATGTCGTAGTGCACGCAGTTCATCCTTGACATATGCGGAGGGGAGGTGGGCAATATTTGCCGCGTCTAGGTTCCGCTGGGGTATTGGCCTGAAGTAAAGAGGCGGAAGACGGTCGTCCTCGGGGTTTACGCTGCTGTAGGGTATGAATGACATGATCTTCGTCGAGGGTAGTTAGGTGGTGGTGGCCAAGTCGCGCCGCGAGAGCGAGCAAGCACAAGGTGAGGGAATTTGGGAAAGAATATTGTCGGAGGACTGACGGAGCGCAACGGGGAGCGGTCGTTAAATCCCTGGCAAACCACGCAATAGTATACCGTAAATGAGTACGAGCATGCATGATCGCCTTTTGTCCGCGATTCGAGCAATGTAATGTTAAGGCCATTGTTCGCCCGGATGGAGGAATAGACACGCGGACACCTGGGAATCCACGGAAAGCGAGACAACACAACCCTGAACGACAGAGAAGCCTAATAATGGCAGATGTATGTTCCCCGCCCCCAACTTGGCCAACCAAAAGACCGTCCGCACGACCTAATCCGGTGGACGATTGCAGAGCTCAACGCGGACGACAGAGATCGACGAACGGGGAGCCACGGGGAGCCAGTCCAAACCGCCTGTCTGCTGGCAGGCCGTCTGGCTGTCTGGCTGTCTGGCGACGACTCCCCGAATGCGCCGCCGCTTGGCTTTGCAATGGGATGCAACACAAACCCAGGAGAAGCTTGTCCAGTTTCGGATCTCTATCAGCAACTGGACATCCACTGGGTTCCCCACTGGGTTCTGCCCACGCTCACCGACCCATTTCTGATCTCCGACCACACCCGGTATCCCTCTAAACTCGACCAGAAATAGATGGTCCCCGCCCGAATTTTCAAGCAGGCTGAAAATGAACCCGAAACGGTCTTCAAAGCAACAGCTACTCTTCCTCATAGTTCTTCGCCGGCTCAATCCAGGGTCGGATTTGGCCTTCTACCATTGAACTTAATGCTCTCCTTGGGGCAATGAGAATACTTTGGGACTGGTATGACATGAGTTGACGTCTGCAAATGTGACGAGCATTCTCTCCTATGTTGTCCTGGCTTCGTCTTCACAGTCAATAAAGGGGGAGATTTCTTCACATGAGTTGACATGAATCCTCTGTTTGTGGTGGTGGCGGGTGGTCTTCTGTTCAATTCAAGGTTGCTAGTACTTCCCTCCTGAAACACGGGGAGGATCAGCCTGTTGTTCACCGTGAATTACACATCAGAAACACCACCCACAGCGAGCACAAACGACAAGAGCCACCACGTCAAATACGCAACCAGGCAGCGCACCATACCTGTAAACCATGTTGTAGATAACATCCCCTCTTGTCATATCCCCTGCGCACGGATTCGTAGGCTGCTGGCCAGGTGATGTCTTGGTCCTGTAATGTGTATCCCTCTCAACGTGAATTAGGACACCGTCTAAACATTCAATCGCACTACTTCATATAGAATGAGAATATTATAACACCCAAATTTGCTATCTTTGACTCCTACGTCCTTACCGTTTGTTGGGATTTCACGTTACGTTCGATTTCGGCGTCCCACAGTAGGACCAATATCGAGCATGCGAGTCCTTATATACCCGAACTCCGTTGTGCCCCATATGGTTGCGCCGAGCTCGAGAGACTGAGAGCTTGTGTACCCATTGTCTGAACCCTGACACAGTTTGAGAGTATATATGAGCAGCCTTCGGGACATGTTTGGAATAGGAAGTATTTTGCGATTTCTGGAGGTTTTCCGCCAATCTTATACCCTTAGACAACGTAATTCGTGATAACGATCGGCTGTGAGTAGAAAGTGAGCGCTGATTTGACTCCGTGATTGAGCAAAGAGAAAGAACCAAGTTAAGACCCAGGTGTATCCGATCGAGACTCTGAAGTACCGAGCCGAGGTTGGCTGATCGGGAGCCCCGCATCATCGGTATACACTGCAAAAAATTCTCACATAGGAATCCGGTGTATTCCACAGAAGTTTTTATGTTCCATGTATATCACAATGATTCCACTCCGAAAAGGACGCTGAATTCCAGTGTGTGTCGGGCTGATTGAGAGGCAGTGGGGAAGAAGAAGGGACATACCCGAGGAGTCAAAAAACCAAAAAAAAAGGCACTTTTTGGGAACACTGAAACCGTTCAGTGCACCAGTCACATGGAAATTCATGCAACATTCAGTGTGGGATCGAGGAACTTTAGGTCAATGGATAAAGGTCTCGGAAACATTTAGTATTCATTTCCATCATCTTCTACATCGTCTGGAATGAATATCGTGCAAGCCCTCCAATGAGTGATCCATTCATGTTCCTCCAGGTCTGGCACACAGAACTTGTTCCACCAACCCTCATCCTCCTCATCACCATAGACCCTCTCTTCCTGATATCTAAGGCCGTCGTCAGCGTCTTCAATGAGCTCCATGCTGGCATCATCGAAAATATATGTGGGTCAACATTTTTGGGTGGCACGAAGGCGGCGGGTCGATCGGCAGGTAAGATGTGATCCGATCCACTACTGTCACTTGAGATAGACAGATCGGCCAAGTGTTCGTCCTCATCGAAGCTGTGATCATCCTGCACGAGCTCCTTGACTGCTGTGGCATCCCATTTGGCACAATTTTGGACATGTTGACCGATTCTAAAGCTGGTGTACCATTTAAGACATGATGTGCATTGGTGGTTCCTTGACTGCTGGCGGCGTCTAGGTGGCATTGCAGAGGTGTCCAAAGTTGACTTGCTGCTTAGACTCAACCACCACCGCTCCCTTCCTGCCCTACCAAATGGCGCCCCAACGTACAAGCCCTGATCTCATTCGTGAAAACAAGAGAATGAGGGCTCAAGTCCAAGAGCTTACCCAACAGCTCAAGGACACTTGAGAGGATTTCGAGAAGGTGAAAGGCAAACTCAAGCGCATGACCAAAGCTTATAAGAGTGAAGTTTATCTATATTGATTACACGTTATTTCATCGTCATTACGCGTCTCCGGGCCATGCTGATGGCTGTCCATAATTCTCAGAGGAAACCGGCAAGGACACAAAAGCCAAGAAGAAAACCATTCCAAAGCCAAAGGGACAAGCGGGTCGAAGAACAAAGACCTATAAAGGTGGTCGTGTCGCGTACGGGTTCAACCGGTTTGAGGTAATGTAGCATGCAGAGGAGCCCATCAATACCACCACCTACAACATATTAAGGGTACGTGACCTTCAAAACATGTGCATGTCTCTGACATTCTTTCAGACCTATGTCGGAGGCTTGACATGGAACATTACCCAACATTTGCCAAAGTCTCAACAGCTGTTCGCGGGTCTATCGCCATATCTGCATTTACTCACAACCTTATAGACGAAAGGTACTTATCATTATCACCATTCAGTGAGCATTTCCATCTCACCTGTGCAACAGCCTCCAGCACGAGGAGAGTCAATAAGGAGAACGGTGAGTCGATTTCATTACTAGATACTATGACTAACTACACTTTATCCTATAGTAACTGCTACACGTCGCTCAGTTCGGACGCAAACGACTTCACGAAGGGGACTCAATTAGCCACTCCCCCAAGCCCTCTTGGTCGCCCTCTCCTCTGGTCCATTCTTCTGTTGGTCTCACTCGTCCCTCTCCTTATGCTACACGTCGCTTAGTTCGGACGCAAATGACTTCGCGAGGCCCCCATGGTATGCCTGCTTCCCCCCAGCCCTCTTGGTCGACCTCTCCTCCAGTATATCTTGTGTTCGTCTCACTCGCCCTCTCCTTATGCTACACGTTGCTCAGTTCGGACGCAAACAACTTCGCGAAGGGGACTCTATTAGCCACCCCCCGTGGTACGCCTGCTTTCCCCCAAGCCTTCATGGTCGTCGTCTCCACTGGTTTATTCTTGTGCTTGCCTCATTCATCCCTCTCCTTGTCTCGTGGCCCCCCCCCCCCCGCCCCGTGCATCATTTCTTGGTCCCATCCTGTCCGCCTAGGCCCCATTGTGCACGGACGCTGCGAGCACTATTTGTATTGTACAGTATCACTGATACGATTGTTTTACCACTTTAAATCAAGTTCTGAGGTGACAAAGCCTATTACACTGAACTTCGCACTGGAATTCAATGGTTTATTCTAATGTACAGCACACTGGATTTCCAATGTACATTACACTGGAAAAATCAAAAAAAACACTGCCGGTATCGAATGTGATGTGCACCGGATCCAGGTGTGATTCACATTACAACTTTCAGAGTGATATCAATGTGATTCACATGGGAACCCGATGCATATCACATCGGATTTTTGTGTGAGAATTTTTTTGCAGTGTATAATAGGGCGCATGAATATCTATGCGGCGTCTCAGTGTCTGAGTACTGCGTCCACGAACTCTGCATAAAGCTTTTATTTCGACGTGATTACCTATTTCATGGGACTCCCATTATGGCCATTTTAAGTTGGAGGGGTGTAAACAGGCCGTAATCACCCCGTGAGAAAGATAGAAGATGACTACTGGAGCTCCTGAATTTGGGTGGCTCACCTGAATCACTTAAACTCTCGACCAATTCGCTCCGATCCCAAAATTATCTCGGGAAGTCGTTCACTGACCAGTCGTAGTTATATTGTGTAATGATACGTTGTGTAGCCATTTATTAAGCCAGTTGTTCACTCAGCACGTAACCCGCTTTGAATGTCGCGATGTAGCATCAGCCCTTCGCTACTCCGTTCGTTCAAGAATACAACGCTACGGGCTCTACTACCCCACCCTGGACTTGACAGGCGATGTACTATACAACTCACCCTGGTGATTTCTGCCACTCAGCACATCTCCTCGGCAAACATCAATGGTACAGCACCGCTCGCTTCGGCTACTTCTCTACACTAGATGCAAGGGGGCTGCGGCGTATCCATCTATATACCTCCGAATCAGCACACCCTCTCATGTGCCCAATCCACTCTTCAAAGTTAACGCCTCGCTGGCAGTCGCACAAGACTGACCAAAGTTGAAAATTCAGTCGCATTGTTGTTCAATCTCACAACCTACTGCAATTCTTTGACAGCCCTCGACGCCCGTTTCGCGGGAACTGCGCCTCAGTGTAAAGTACTACTGCCTCTGTACTGCTATGGAAACTCCATTGGAATTAAGTAGTGAGCAAACCATAGCATTTGGATGCAGGCAAAGTCAAGGCCCTAGACTTTGTAGCCTTTGCTCACGGGCAGCCAATTATTCATACTTTCTTGATCTTGGCGACACTGCGATGATTATCGCCCCTTTCCCTCACCGGCACCTCGCACCACCACGTCACGGCACCTCGTGCAGATGAACCGAGACCCCCACAATGCGACCCAAGATTCCCCGGACCCCATTCTCCGGACCTC
>Ga0307513_10003454_pt1 | contig 21388 bp, 16 predicted proteins | sample 15_EM_MG_FD_202174 | JGI IMG/M metagenome (GOLD analysis project Ga0307513, IMG submission 202174) | Populus trichocarpa ectomycorrhiza microbial communities from riparian zone in the Pacific Northwest, United States - 15_EM | ecosystem: Host-associated > Plants > Roots > Unclassified | place... | reverse complement strand
GTAATCAATCATGTACTATAGAATCTATGTTGACTAGTTAGGGTTCTTAGTAATCATAATATTAAGTAACGACCCTTTAAACTAGATCTTCTTCATCTAAAAACAAGATACTAGAAATTTTTTCTTTTCTCATTTTAAGATTTTTAAATGTGTCACCGCGATGTATGGGTGCGATAATATGTATTAAAGACTTTTAGGATTTGGTCTTATGGACAAAGACAAAACATATCTTTTGTGTTTTCTGGAAAGAGAAAGTTAATTTAAAATTTTTTTTGATTTTTTTTATTAATTTTTTGAGTTGTTTTAAATAAAAGTTTCAGAGATAACCAGGAATTTTTAATATTAAGTCTATATCTTAAATAAATAATGTTTTTTTTTAAGGAAATAGACATTTGAAATAATTTATGTTCTTAATAAAGTTTATGAGATCATTTGGGGTTTTAAAATATTTTTTTGCATAAATTATTATTTATTTTCCTTTAACAATTCAGAGTACAAAAAAAATAGGGATATAATCTGCTTAACATTTTTTTTTCTTTTACAATCTGAAAACAAAAAAAAATTTAGTCAACGTCAACTCGTATCACGAATTGTGATTGTTTCTTTTACAATCTGAAAACAAAACAAAATGGTCATGATTGGAAGCAAAATGCCTAGTAAAATTGATTTCTTAATAAACAAAGACAAAGAAGATCAAGAAACCGGATCATGTACGGAAGAAATAGACAAACAAGAATGCCAAATCATACCCTTTTTTTTTTTTTTAGTTGAAAGAGTTATTAGAAATTGTGATTGTTTTTAAAGTATATTTTATTTTTAAATATATTAAAATAATATTTTTTTTATTTTTAAAATATTATTTTTGATATCAGCGTATTAAAATTATTTAAAAATATTAAAAAATATTAATTTTAAATAAAATATTTTAAATTTTTTTAAAAATATTTTTAAATATAAAAACAAACAGAAAGCCTGAGAGGTGATAATTGATATTGTTGCCCATTTTCTCCTGCGCAGTAAAGTAAGACTAATTAAGTCATACATGGAAGTGATGGCATAAAGCTTGAGAGGTGATTTCCAGGAAGCAATGATAATTGAAATTGCTTCCCGTTTCTTCTGGGAGTGCAAAAAGGGTTACAATAATTAATTTGCTGCAATAGCTCTTTCCAGAAGCTTCGTGGAAAACAAGTCCGATTAAAGTAATCTAAAACAGGAAAGAATCATTATCTATGAAAAATAAATAATGTTTTTTATGAAAGTGAAATAAATAATTTATGTGCTTAACAAATTTTATTAGGTAATATGGGGGTTTTAAAATTTATATTTTTCATTAATTATTATTTATTTTCCTTTAACAATTGAGAGTACAGAGTATTTTTTTTTTCTTTTATAAATTACAGATAGACCAAATTTATTCAACATCAACTCCTATCACGCATTAGGAGCAAAATTTTAAGGATAAACTATCAAACTCTATGGAAATTAATTTGATGGTTAGATTAAGCAAAATAAAATAAATGTCTTACTTAGAAAAAAAATTATATATCTATTTTGCTCGGTTAGTTTTTTCGACTCGGTTTATTTTATCTCGCATGAAAAAATTATTATTTAAGAAAAATAAATAAAGTTTTTTTTCAAGGGATCTGGCCTCCAGTCATTTTTGCTTATAATTATGGTAATAATTGCGGTAAAAGCACCTAATTATTGCTTACTGTTAGAATTTGTTTTCAAGAATATAATTAATGGTCAAATAATGAAATTAAATGTTGGGTCTCCTCACATTAAGAACCGAGTGTGATCATTGAGTGACACTAAAATGTTTCACCTTCTACTTTTATTGTCTTGCTTTAAAGTAAAATATTTTATTATGATTCTCAAAACAACCTGTGTTTAATCTTTCAGATTGAAGTTAATTTTCACAAAAACAGTTTACGAGTATATATATTGGTTTCCATTTAAAAAATATAGTATATGAGAAGTAATATTTTTTAAAATGAAAATACTATTTATTTTATTGAAAAATTAAAAAAACTTAATCTTAAATATTTTGAAGTAGCAAACAGCTTGAGAGGTAATTTCCTCGAACCAATAATTTCTCCGAGGTGGGAACATAGTGAAAAGTAAAATAAAAATCCAAGTCATACATGAAAGTGGTATACAGCTTCAATGGTGATTTTCAGGAAGCAATGATAATTGAAATTGCTGCTCATTTCGACTGGGCGTTTGGTGTGCAGGTGAGAATCTATTTATTTTTATGTTTGCACGTGCGTTTTAATTTTTAAAAGTGTATTTGGCATTAAAAAATATTTTTTTAGTATTTTTTTAATGTATTAATATCAAAATTTTCAAAAACAATTAATTATATTTTGAAACAAAACATATTTTTGAAAAAACATTAATACTAAATATTCAGAGTGTAACATTAATACAAAAAAATTTTCTTTTATGCTGATGGGGGAACATTTGGTATGCAAAAGTTTTTTTTTAACAAAAAAAAACAGGTTAATTATGCTTTAATTAACTAACAAAATCTTTTATTTTATATTTTATTTACAATTAATACCATTCTATCCTTTGTGATATTAACATTGACTTGTTCCGTTACTTTAGTCCATGTTGACTAAACATGACTTGTTATCCTTCAATTTGTAAAGGAAAAAATACTTAGGAAATAAATTTTGATTTTTAATTAAAAATAATTCAAAATGATAAATGATAAATAGTAAAGGATTTTGAATCTTTTTTCCCTATTTTTTTTTAATTTTATCTTTTAATATTTACTTGATCTTAAATTTATCCTTATAAATTATTTCAATTTGTTTTTTATGAGTTATCATAATTTCAGACAAACATTTTGATATTTGTTTTGTAAATAGTTTGTACTTGATTTATGAGCATCTATTTTTGTTATCATATAATTAAGTAAAAATATGTTTTTTAAAAAAAGTTTTTAAACTTGGTGGAGTCCATTACTCGAATTGTGAATGTAGCCAGTTAAGTCTCGAAGTCTGAGTCAATCTAATACATCTATGTCTCAATATTAAAAAAAAATCATCTTGAATTTTTTTACCAATTATCCAGATTATTTTTGTACCTATCAAATTAATTAGGTTATATTAAAACAGTTATTACATAATTTAATTTTAAATTTGAACAAATTATGAAGTTACATAAGAAGATTTCATTATTAATCTATTAATCCAAGTTTAATAATAATACTTGATAAATTTTTTTACCTAAATATTTTTTATTTGAGTCTTAAAGCAAAGCACTACCATTGTGTAAGAAATTTTATACGGTGTAAGACTTTTTCTACCATTGTGAAAAGTCTCAAAGCAATGCAAACCCTCTTTTGGATTTACGGGTCTGTTAGGGATTGTGACAGCGATAATAGTTTAAACTATTTTTTATTTATAAATACATCAAAATAAAAAAAAAATATTTTTAAAAAATTATTTTTGACATCAACATATCAAAACAATTTAAAAATATAAAAAAAAAATTATTTTAAACAAAAACAAAAAAAAATCAAAATTTCTGGGAACACGGTTTGCACTGCATTCCCAAACACTCTCTTAATCTTGAATTGCTAAGACTTCCAAAGGAACATGGTGTAAGGAATTTTAATTGCAATTGTTTAAGTTTAAATTAATTAATTTATTGTAATAGATAGTTTAATATGATCGTTAAATAAATTACATGCAAGATAACAAAAGTAAAATAAAGTTAATCTTGTTAAAAAAGTTATTAGCAAGCATAAAAAAAAATACAAAATTAAACTAGTAACTTAATCAAATAAATAAAGCTTTAAGATCTTAAACATAAATAAATAAAAAATAATAGCTTAAACAACTTGTTTAATATACTTATTTGTTGAAACACTTTGTCGCACATGTACAATGTTAATACAAACATCATCTCGGATCAGAATATTTGTGGTGATAAGTGAAAAAAATAAGAAAATATAGTTTTTTATCAGTAAAAAAAAAAAAAAATGGAGTCGTCAAACTAGTATTTTTATTACTAGAAAACCTAGTTAATCTCAGAATCTAGATAAAAAAACGATTGTGTATAGGAATAATATATACTAGTTGTATATAGAAATAATGTATTACCCCTTGTATACTTTATTTAAGATAAACTATATTATTTATTTGTTTAATATCAAATAAGATGGTTTTTTTATATGAAAACTAATCCAATACTTCTATAAAATGGAACATGATATTATGAGTTAAGCCTAATATGGCAAGGTAATCCTGCAACAAATGGCTGTAGTAGTACACCAAATTCCAAATGGGAAAAGTATGATATATATATTATAAAATCTTCTCCACCATATATATATTTAAAAAATATGCCCATTTATAAAGCAAGCTTGTCTTGAGGGATATACGTAGAAATAATAATGTTTTACCAGTCAAAATTTGTTACTTGTTATTTTTATTTTATTTTTACATAAAAAAAAATAACATGAAAAATAAATAAATCTTTATATATTTTTTGACCAATAAAAAATTGATATATAAGATAAGATATTTAAAATATTTTGTTATAAATATAAAATTCTATATAAATAAAAATCAACCAATAAATAATTTCCATTACTTCGACAAGCTTTCCTGTTGTTCATAATACATTTACTCCGGTTTACATATTACATGTCCCCGTACCCGTGATCAATTTTCAAAATCATTCATCATTCTCTCAATCTACATCTTCATATTTATATACTGTCAACAAAATTGTAAGTTGAATTTTATGTTGATTCATATATATATATAAAAACCAGATCAACTGTATATCCCCTGTTTTTCTGTTTTATTTTTGTGATAAAATTCATTATTATAACAAGACAGACTAAACGGTATCCATACCAAAATAATCCACCTCTCACATATCCCTCATTCCGACCTTAAAATACTCTCCACTTGGCCACCGGAACTTTGGTCTACTTTCCACTCGCTACATAACTAAGCATAGCATTAGCAGGATTCTCTCCTGGTAGAACCCGAACACGCCCAGATCTCCTCAGCATAGCTTCCTCCTGTGAAATTTTGTTAGCCAAATGGTTTGATCTCTTCTGGTAAAATGATTTGTGAAAGACAAGATTAAAGGTCAGGTAAAGAATGAAAAAAGATGTTAAAATAGTTGCATAGCTATGTTTTATGTCCTAAATTCGTAGCTGTAGAACAAATGTCACAAGCCTTCACAAGATGATTAGCACAAAGTGTCTAAAAGGCTACCATGTATCTAATAGCCCACACACCACCACCATCATGAAGAGAACAGACAGACACGTATGGACCTACGATTAAAACTTCTTGAACAAAGAAAGTCAAGATATAAATGAAAATTGTTCCCTATGCATTCAAGAATCCCTTGCCATATTCTGCTATATAATTTCTTCAGATGTAACAACCCAATTGCTGGAAGAAGTCCTACAAAGTGGCTTCAGCCTTTTCAAGCTTCGTTCATCATGATTGTAATCCTGACCTCTTTTCACAGTGGCCACTTCATCCGGTTTTTCAACTATAGCAGCTTCCAAGTTCTCGTGGAACGTTCCTTGACCGTCCCTCAAATCTGCCCTTTTTACAACCAGATGTACCCCACACTTCTCTACTATGGCATCCTCCTCTACTTCCACATTGAGTTCTAATTCCACCCCACCTTCCATTGCACATGGAAGGACATCAAACGGTGCATGGCTTACCCAAGAATGGCTACTCGAAATAAATCCAATGTGCATTGACCTTTCCACCAATTTTTTACCATTGCTCTTATTTCTTATAATAGCAGAAGGATATAGATTGAGAAATCTTCTTTCATCAACTGCGAAGACAACCCAAACGATCATCGCTAGGAGTTCATCACCAAATGAAAGTGCTGGCAGATGAAATGATAATGAAGATCCATCTCCACGATGGCTGAACCATTCCGGGATCTCATCAGCAGGGAAGAAGATTTCATCACGCTTACCCTTGCACAATGCCTGCGTTGCAAGGAAAGCTAAAATTTAGAATTTAAACGTTATAGTATACGTGCTAGTGTAGTGTGTGTGCAATTGAGAAGCAAAGATTACCTGAACAAGACTCCTCTTGAAATTATTTGATAAATTGTTGCAGCATTCCATGTGAACAAAGGATGTGCAGTCACTCCCACCTTCTATGCCATGAATCTCTCTCAGTTTTTGGCACCCACGTAATTTCAATGCACATTTGTTTGATGGAACTGCTACGCCTTCCATTGATGTGCAATTAGTTGCATCCAAGAGCAACAAACTTGAGGGAAGCTCCGCGATTGATTGGAGATTTTTGCAGTTTACAACTAACAATATCTCTAGCTTCGGAATACGGCCAATGCCAAACGGCATATAAAGGAATTTGTTTCCTGATAAATCCAACCTTCTGAGAGCTGATAAACTCTCAAAAGCAACAGAAATGGAACCTTCAGACAAGCCATGGTAACTGATATCTAGTTCTCTCAATGACGTCAAGCAACCGAAAGAAACTGGCAGCAGAGTTTTGGAGTCTGTGTTTCTTGGTGAAAACCATGAAAAAAATGGTACATGCCAGGGTCCAGATGGTGAATCTAGTTTGTCATAATTGCGTCCACATAGTGATAGCTTCTCGAGTTTCTTAAAAAAGACAATAGAAAGGGGGAGTTGCTTAATTGAAGTTCCATCTGCCAGCAACTCCCTTAAGCATTCCATATTACCAATGTGCTCAGGCAATTTCTCAAGTTGAGAGCACATAGTAATGTCAAGGGTTTCAAGAAGTTTTAACTCACAGATGCCTTCTGGAAGATTCTTGAGTCTACAACATCCCCTCAAGTTTAAGTAAACAAGCCCCTTCGAACGTCCAATAGATTGATGGAGCTCAACTAAACTTGAGCAACCCTCAAGTAGTACTTTCTCTAGACTTGGACTATGCAAGTTTGGAGTTCTTGAAAGGAATTTGGAATGGCTGAGATCAAGGATTTTCAACTTGTTGAGGAACTGTTGAAGCAGTGACGAAAAAACAGAGGAAATTTAGCACAAAAAATAAAAATGTAACTGAGAAATTTAAAGTTCATCAAGGACGAATTTGTAGGGCTTATTGCATATTTCGTACCTTGATCTCCTTCCATAGTTCTTTGATGTTACTGTTCTGAAAATCAAGGATAACTATGTCTAGTAGATGAAAATCGGATGGTAAAGATCTCAAAGGACACTCATGCCAGCAGAGCCATAACAACTCTTTGGAAAGATGTTGGAAGCATCCAGTGACATATACTCCATTGATTTGGAGTAGCTTTAAGCATCTCATCTTTGTAAATGATTCTGTGCTCAAAGTTGCAGGTTTTGAAGCTCGTACATCTAGAGCAAGACCCTGAACAAATTCTGTTCCCTAAATACAGAAAAATTGAACACGGCATTAAAAATCATGTAAAATGTTGCTATCAAGGATACATAACCCATATACATAAGACTGTTTTTGGGTACAAGACAAGGCATATGCATACAGTTCTTACCTTTTTATTATAGAGGACATCCAATGCATCATCATGAAAGCAGATTCTGCTGCGATTTCCAGGATGGTCAGGTGACATTTCACGGATTATCTCTCTTCCCATATCTCGTAATAGATTATTCATGTTTATCTCCTTTTTTGAATCAATTGTAATGAAAGACCTTTCGATGAGATTCTTAATAGCAATTTCTGTGTTGAAACCATAACGGGCATCTAGTATCGTTTTTACATATTCCTTGTCTCTACCAACAAAAAAGCATGCAATGTCGAGGAATATGCTCTTTACTGTACCACCACCCAATGCCTCGAAACTTATTCTGAGCTTTTGCTGTATTTGATCGGGTGGGATTTTTTTTAAACTGTCAATGAGACTTTCCCACTCGGGCTTCTCTCTTTTAAACAAAAAAGAACCCAAAAGTTCAAGAGCCAAAGGATGTCCTCCACAGTAGCTCAACACATCATTCGAAAGCATCGCATAATCTTCTATTGGTTGGGTGTCCCTAAAGGCATGCCGACTGAAAAGCTCAAGAGATTCAGCGTGACTCAATTTTGCAACACGATATTTTACATTCACTTCAAGTTGAGTTAGCAAATGTTCGTTTCCAGTTGTAATGATAACTATACTACCAGGACCAAACCAACTTCGCACTTCCACCAATTTATGTAGTTGTTCTGGTTGATCCACGTCATCAAGAACGGCAAGAACCCTTTGGTCCCAAAGTCTTTCCTTAATCATATTCATTCCTTTATCAACATCATCAATCTGCTTGAATTCACCTAATTTGAAAACACGTCGAAGAAACTCCTCCTGTAATCGAACCCGACCATTAGGCTGTTGTGACATTTCTTTGACGTTGAAAAGAAAACACCGTTTCCCAAATCCATGATAGAGTTTATTGAATACAGCTTTTGCTAAAGTTGTCTTGCCACATCCTGACATCCCATGTAATCCCACAATTCTAACATCCTCCGTAACAACAGTAAGCGATTTGATAATGTCCTCCACCCGGGAATCAATACCTACTGTTTGATTGGAAAAATGGAAGTAATTGTGACTCAATTTAACAAGAATATCTCCCACAATATGTCTGATAAATTCCGATTCATGCCTGTTCAGTGTGAAACAAAGTCATCGATGATCAGATAATTCATATTTCAAATTGTTCAGAATTAATTTGAAAAGGTCTAAAAACAAAACGACATACATGTTTGCATGTATAAGAGACCACCCAGCTAGATTTGCAGCCTCTGTTAGAGCTACTCTCCACTTAATGACCCTATCAGTTTCTCCATTGAAGCGTTCTCCATGTCTAGCAAAAGCATCAGCGTAACTCCCAGTCTGTTTTCCAACATCTGAAGGATCAATATCATAGAACACGGGAACAACAATCTGACCCATCTTTCTTCTCTCAAGAATCGTTACAAGTTCATCAAGACACCATCTAGAGGAAGCATAGTTCTTGGAGAAGACCACCAAGGATATCTTTGATTCTCGAATTCCATTCATGAGTTTTGGGCCGATTTCTTCTCCTCGAAGGAGTTCATCGTCATCCCGAAAAGGACGGATTCCAGCTTGGACCAAGGCACTGTAGAGATGATCTGTAAAGTTTCTTCGAGTATCTTCTCCTCTAAAGCTTAGAAAGACATCGTAAGTCCCTCCATGTCTAGAGGAAGAAGAAGGAGAGGCTCCGGATAAGGTGGACATGGGACCTATAGATAGGAAGACGGGGATTTTTTTGAAGGAAATGTAAGGTATGAAATTGAGCAGTAGTGGATGTTAGTGCTGGTTATATTATACATTTACACAGAAAATGGGGGTTTTTCAAACACATGCACAAGGTTGGAAGTGAACAGAGTAAGTTGTTGTTGTTGTTTACTCTATGTGTTTTTTTTTTTTTTTTTTGGTAATTGAGTCCCTTATTTGTCTTAAAAATCGTAAGTTAAGATTTTGACTAGAAAAAAAAAAGCAATTAAATTGTAGTGAATAAATGAGAATGACCATTGAGTGACTTTGATCCTCTATTTTTCTAATTTTATTGCTTTGCTTTAAAATAAAGTATAAAAATAATATTTGGTTTGGATTCTAAAAATCAGTTATTTATCTTTTTAGAGTGGAAGTTCATTTTTATCAAAGAAAATAGTTAAAACATATATTAGCTGCCAACTCAAAAAGCATGGCAAATAAATGGAAGACTGCTTATTTTATTTAAAAGTAAAAATAACCTTAAATACTTTAAACTTAATTAACTTCAATTATTTTTATTTTATAAATAGTATTTAACTAATATTTAATTATATAGTCAATAGTATTAAATATTTTAAAATAACTAACTCGATCATTTTATTTTGAGTATATTAGATTTCAGCTTGTATAAATCTTAATTAAATTATTTAAAAGTTTCATTAGCTAAAAAACAAGCTAAGTAATGTTATTGTTAATGATTATCTTTTACTTATATTTTATTATATATTTCTTTTACAATAGAAAGAATTCATTCTTAGACAATCCATTTAGTTTCTTAAAGATATTGTTTAATTTAAATTACATTCTTAACAATAATTTTAATTTAAATGATTTTATTAACAACACAATATAGCAGTTTATTACCAAATAATTTGATGTATTTCATCTCGCAACACAGCACATCAACCATGGTATAGAGACTAAAGGATTTAATATGAGCTTTTTAATTTAAATTATTGTTCTAAAAATATATAGACTAAAACATAATTTGCTCAAGTCAAAAGGACAAAGTCATACCTGATGAAAATGGCTCAAGGCTTGATTGGTGATTTTCAGGAAGCAATGACATTTGAAATTGCTGCCCAGTTCTACCTTCTGTGCAGTTTCATAGAAGCAGATTATTATTAAGTTATTGTGAAAAAATAATGATAAAATCTATAAATAAATAAAAAAGAGGTCGAAACCCCCAATTTATCCCATTAAAGTATTTTGTTTTTATGAAAAAGAAAATATAATTTTAAGTAAAATATGTTCTTGACAGGGAACCCATACCTGCTGGTTTCTGGGAAAAATTTAATTGATTGGGATTTAATTTCCCACACAGATATCTCACAATTTTTTGTCGAGGGAAGCCAGCACAAAAAATGAAAAGGGAACGTATGGTTTGCCTAGATGATCTTATGGATGCAAATTAAGCCATCAACAGAGAAAAAGAGAAGAAACCCACCGTCTGAAATGATAAACAAGGATTATAGAAATACGAGTGGATCAGATGATCGGCGAGCAAAGGGGAGGGTTATGTAAGAGATCTAGAGTCCATGGACATGAAGATGAAGATGAAGATGAAGGCGAAGGGTTTCTCTCTTGGACACTGATCAAACGTTTAACTTGAAAGTGTGAGAATGCCAGTTATAAAGGAAGACACGGACAGCAAGGAATTCTTTGGTTCATTGGGTATTTGACTACACACACGAGGGAACCTGTGTTGAAGATTCGAACCTGTTTCCTTAAAATAAAAGGAAGTTAAGAGCAACGATTTTTTTATTATTATTAAATGGATATTTCAGACAGTTTGTGTTTTTTAACTAATTTCACTAATTTTAAAATTAATAATTATATAAATCTACAATAACCCTAAAATTTATAATACTTAAATTAATAATTTCTAAAAAATAAATATAAAACTTCATCAGTTGAGTGTGAACATTCATAATTATGAATAACAATTTTTCAAACATATGCTGGCGATAAGAAGTTAAAAATAGTAAGTTATTATTATTGTTTATTCTCTATATTTTGTATGTTTTTGTAATGTAGCCCCTTAATAACCGGACGTGTTCTAAAGTAGAACATAAAAAAATTAATAATTCAACATGTCAATTTATATTTATCTTGATTAATTATTTAATATGTTTAACTTAGCACAATAAATATAGCATAATAAATATTATACACTACAATTTCAAACACTATCTAAATAATATAAGTTAATACATTAGAAATTGTTTGTTTTTGTATTTTAAAAGTATTTTTTAAAAAAATTATTTTGTAAATTGATTTTTTTATATTTTAGATAATGTTAATATAATAACATTAAAAAAAATTATTTTAATATATCTTAAAAAAAAAAAAAAACATATTCAACACTATCTAACCAGCAAAACGCGTTTTCTTGCTGTAATGAGTTTACTTGATATGACATAAAGATTCTTATCTTAAGAAATAAACAAGAAATCAACTATGGATCAGAATCTTCAAGACTCACACGGTTGCACAAAACATATTCAACAATATCACGTTTGGTTAGGTGAGAATGTGAAAAGGGTTCTTTATAAAAAAAGGTGAAAAGGGTTACAATAATTAGAATATAATTAATGGTCAAATAATGAAATTAAATGTTGGGTCTCCTCACATTAAAAACTGAGTATGATCATTGAGTGACACTAAAATGCTTCACCTTCTACGAAGAACAAGAGGGCGGATGACACGGGGGGAAAAGACAGAAAAAGACCAAGTCATACCTGAAAGTGACAGACAGCTTGAGAGGTGGTTTCCTGGAAGCAATGATATATGAATTATTTCCTTTATTTTTAAAATTTTATTGTTAATTGCTACTAATTAAGTTACACGAACTTAGGATAATATACTAAAAAATTAAAAAAAAAAATCTCCCCCCAAAAAAACCGAAACCCAAGCTTTAGAATAACTAAAGAAAAATAGAGTAGAAAATGCTAGAAAAACACAGGAAAAGAGGCAGGAGAACTACTGCTTGGTGTGGAGAACTTCTCTTCTTCAACACCTTTTAATTTATACTGATTTTTTAAAATTAAAATTGAAATAAAATTAATTTTTGAAATTATCAAATTTAATTCTTGTCATTTTACCTTAATTATCAGCCATACAAAACTAAAAACCTCATAGTTTTTTTTCCTTAAAACCAGACATTTTCTATTTAAAAATAAAATGTTCATATAGAGAAAGGTTGCTATTCAAATTGTTTAATTGTGGACTGAAAAAAAAGTAATTTTTTATATGCATAAAAATTATTTTACAATAAATTCAAGTCTAGATTCTAAACCCGAGCTGAGCTCAGTGAGCGTGTAATTACTCCCCTTTGATTTAAACATGAAGAAATGAAGAATAATAGGAGAGAAGAAGAAGAAGAAGAAGAAGTAAGCTATAAATTTTCAACAAGCAGTTAGCTAGAAATATGAGCTTTATCATTTAAACCAAAAGGACTAACCGATTCTTGCTCTAAGAATATAGGGACTAAAACATAATTTTCTCAAGTTAGAAATACAAATGTGGTGGCTGAAAGTGGCTTTCGGCTTGAGAGGTGATTTCCGGGAAGCAATAATAAATTTGATTTTGCTGCCCATTTGTGCCGGCTGTGTAGTTAGTGTTTTTTATTGTTTCATGATAAAAATAAATTTATTTTTTAAATAAATTTTTATATTTTTAAAATAAAAATATATAGAAAAGATATATTTTTATAAATAATATTTTTTATTTTTAAATCATCCTTGTAAAAACTTTTAATTTTAAAATTATGTAACTAAGACTTATAAGGGTAAAAATAATTACTATCATAATTTTTAAATTTAATTTGAAGGTCGATCTAGGATAAGATTCGAGTCACAAATTAAAAATTTCATATAATAATAAAAATCAAGACAATTTCATTTGGATAAAACAAAAAAAAAAGGAAGATAAAATAGTTGCATTGCTATGTTTTTTTTACCTAAATTCTAAATTCTTGATTGAAGAACAAATGTCCTAAGCCTTTTTTCACAAGATGATTAGCAGAAAGTGTGTCAAAGCTACAGGTGTTCAACAATACATTATTCCAAGCACTCTCACACACTACCACCGCCGTGAATAGAACAGACAGAAACATATATGGACCTACGATTAAGACTTATTCAACAAAGAAAGGCAAGATAAAAATGAAAATTGTTCACTATGCATTCAAGAGTTGCTTATCATAATCTGCTATATAATTTCTTCAGTGGAAGCCCTTGACTGTGATCACGACCCCTTTTTACAACCAGATGTACCCCACATATCATTACCATTGCATCCTCCTCTACTTCCACTTTGAGTTCTAATTCCCCCCCACCTTCCATTGCACATGGACGAACAACAAACGGTGCATAGCTTACCCAAGAATGGCTAGTCGAAATATTTCCAACGTCTAGTGACCTTTCCACCAATTTAATACCATTGCTCTTATTTTTTATAACTGCAGAAGGATATTGTAGAGTGAGAAATCCTATTTCATCAACTCCAAAGACAACCCAAACGATCATCGCTACGAGTTCATCACCAAATGAAAATTCTGGAAGATGAAATGATAATGAAGATCCATCTCCACGATAGCTGAACCATTCCGGGATCTCATCAGCAGGGAAGAAGATCTCATCCCGCTCGCCCTTGCACAGTGCCTGCATTGCAAGCAAACCTAAAATTAAGAATTTAAACGTTATAGTAAATGTGCTAGTTGCAGTGTGTGTGCAATAGAGAAGCAAAGATTACCTGAACAAGACTCCTCTTGAAATTATTTGATAAATTGTTGCAGTCTTCCAGGTGAACAAAGGATGTGCAGTCACTCCCACCTTCTATGTCATGAATCTCTATGAGTTTTTGGCACCCACGTAATTTCAATGCACATTTGTTTGACGGAACTGCTAGGCCTTCCAATGATGTGCAATTAGTTGCATCCAAGAGCAATAAGCTTGAGGGAAGCTCCGAGATTGATTGGAGATTTGTGCAGTTTACAACAAACAATTTCTCTAGCTTTGGAATGCGCCCAATACCAGAAGGCAGATAAAGGAATTTGTTCCCTGATAAATCCAAATTTCGGAGTGCGGACAAACCCTCAACACCAACAGAAATGGAACCTTCAGACAAACCTGGGTAACTGACATGTAGTTCTGTCAATGACGTCAAGCAACCAAAAGAATCTGGAAGCAAAGTTTTGGAGTTTTCATTTCTTGGTGAAAACCATGAAGAAAATTCTTCATGCCAGGGTCTCGATGGTGAATCTTGTTTGTCATAATTGAGTCCGCATAGTGATAGCTTTTCGAGTCTCTTCAAATCGAAAATAGAACAGGGGAGTTGCTTAATTGAAGTTTCATCTGCCAGTAACTCCCTTAAGTATTCCATATTACCAATGTGCTCTGGCAATTTCTCAAGTTGAGAGCACATAGTAATGTCGAGGGTTTCAAGAAGTTTTAACTCACAGATGCTTGCTGGAAGATTCTTGAGTCTGCAACATCCCTTCAAGTTCAAGAAAACAAGCCCCTTCGAACGTCCAATAGATTCATGAACCTCGACTAAACTTGAGCAACCCTCAAGTATTAGTTTCTCTAAACTTGGACTGTGCAAATTTGGAGTTCTGGAAAGGAACTTGGAATAGCTGAGATCTAGGATTTTCAAGTTATTGAGAAACTGTTGAAGCGATGAGGGAAAAGAAACAGAGAAAATTGAGCACAGAAAATCAAAATATAACTGAGAAATCGAGGATAACTAGGCCTTATGACATGTTTCATACCTTGATCTCCTTCCATAGTTCTATGATGTTACTGTTCTGCAAATCAAGGATAACTAGGTCTTCTAGATGAAAATCGGATGGTAAAGATCTCAAAGGACACTCATGCCAACAGAGCCATAACAAGTCTTTGGAAAGATGCTTGAAGCATCCAGTGACATTTGCTCCATTGATTTGGAGTAGCTTTAAGTATCTCATCTCTGTAAATGATTTTGTGCTCAAACTTGCTGGTTTTGAAGCTCGCATATCTAGAGCAAGACCCTGAACAAATTCTGTTCCCTAAATACAAAAATAAAAAACAAAAAAAAATACGGCATTAAAAATCATGTAAAATGTTGATATCAAAGATACATACCCAATAGGTATAAAACTATGTTTTTGGGTACAAGACAATGCATACGCATACAGTTCTTACCTTTTTCTTATGGAGGACATCCAATGCATCATCATGAATGCAGATTCTGCTGCGATTTCCAGGATGGCCAGGTGACATTTCACAGACTATCTCTCTTCCCATATCTCGTAATAGATCATGCATCCTTATCTCCTTTTTTGAATCAATTGTAATGAGAGACCTTTCGATTAGATTCTTAATAGCAATTTCTGTGTCGAAACCATAAACGGAATCTAGTATCCTTTCGACGTATTCCTTGTTCATACCAACAAAAAAGCATGCAATGTCAAGGAATATGTCCTTCACTGTATCATCATCCAATGCCCCGAAGCTTATTCTAAGCTTTTGCTGTATTTGATAGCGTGGAATTTCTTGCAGTTTTTCAATGAGACTTTCCCATTTGGACTTCTTTCTTTTGAAGAGATAAGAACCCAAAATTTCAAGAGCCAAAGGATGTCCTCCACAGAAGCTCACCACGTCATTTGAAAGCTCGGCATAATCTTCTATTGGATAGGTGTCCCTAAAGGCATGCCGACTGAAAAGCTCAAGAGATTCAGCGTGACTCAATTCTGCAACAAGATATTTTACATTCACTTGAAGTTGAGTTAGCAAATGTTCGTTTCTAGTTGTAATGATCACCACGCTACCAGGACCAAACCAACCTCGCACTTCCACCAATTCATGTAGTTGTTCCAGTTGATCCACATCATCAAGAACAACAAGAACCCTTTGGCCCCGAAGTCTTTCCTTAACCATGTTCATTCCTTGATCAACATCATCAATCTGCTTGAATTGAGCTGCTTTGAAAATACATCGAACAAACTCCTCCTGTAATCGAACCCGACCATTGGGTTGTTTTGACATTTCTTTGACATTGAATAGAAAACAACTTTTCTCAAATCCACGAAAGAGTCGATTGAATAGAGCTTTAGCTAAAGTTGTTTTACCACACCCTGCCATTCCATGTAATCCCACAATGCAAACATCGTCTGTAAGCAATTTGATAATCTTGTTCACCCGGGAATCAATACCTACTGGTTCGTGGGAAGAAATGAAGTAATTGGGATTCAATCTAACAGACAGATCTCTCACTATTTGTTTGATAAATTCCGCTTCATCCCTGTTCAGGGTGAAACTAATTAAGTCATAAGTGGTAAGATAATTCAGACTTCATATTGTTGAGAATTAATCTGAAAAGGTCTGGAAACAAAAGGACATACCCGTTTGCAGTATTCCCGAGATTCCACCCAGATAGATTTGAAGCCTCCCTTAGAGCATCTCTCCACTTAATAACCTTTTCTTCATTGAAGCGTTCTTCATGTCTAGCAAAAGAATGAGCGTAGCTCCCAGTCTGGTGTCTAATCTGTGAAGGATCAATATTATAGAACACAGGAATAACAATCTGACCCATCTTTCGGCTTTCAAGAATCGTTACGAGTTCATCGAGACACCATCCAGAGGAAGCATAGTTTTCAGAGAAGACCGCCAAAGACATCTTTGATCCTTGAATTGCCCTAATGAGTGCTAGGGGGATCTCTTCTCCTCGAGGGAGTTCATCATCTCGAAAAGTACGGATTCTGGCTTGGACTAAGGCATTATAGAGATGACCTATAAATGTTCTGCGAGTATCTTTTCCTCTAAAACTTAGAAAGACATCGAAGGTCCAACCATGTCGAGAGGACGAAGAAAAGGCTCCGGATTCGGGGGACATGAAACCTATAGAAAGTATTCAGCAACGCAAGGTATCAAATTGAGCAGCAGAGTAGTTTAGTACTTCTTACATTATACATTTACACAGAAGATGGGAGGCAGGTTGGGGTTTAGGAACTAAATGAATTGAGGGTATTAATATTTGAATTTGTTCCATAGAAAAAAAACTATCAAATAATCATTAGATCATGCCTCCATACATGAAAAGGAGGGTTTTTCAAAACATATGCACGCGGTAAGAAGTTAAAAGAGTAAGTTATTATTGTGAAAATCACTTATCTAACTTTTTAGAGTTGAAATTAATTTTAAAAACTAGTTTAAAAGTATATTAGCTTCCACTTCAAAAGGCATGGTAATTAATGATTTTTTGAGAGAGAAGACTGCTTGTTTATTTAAAATAAAAAAATCCTGAAATATTTTAAACATAACTAATATTTAATTATACATAGTGATTAACTAATATTTAATTATATATTTAATAATCTTAGATATTTTAAAATTAATTAAACCAGTTATTTAATTTTGAATATATTAGATTTTAGGTTGTATGATTCTTAATTAAATTCTTTAATGGTTTTAATTTACTGTAAAACAAGCTAGGTAGTTTTTTTTTTAATTATTGTTTCTTTTTTACTTATATTATTTTTATGATATTTTTTTCTATTTGTCATAGAATGGATTCAATATTACTTAAACAATCCATTTAGTTTCTTAAAGATATTGTTTAATTTAAATTATATTCTTAATAATAATTTTAATTTAAGTAGTTTTATTAACAGCAAAACATAACAGTTAATTACCAAACAATTTGACGTGTTTAATCTCACAGTATAGGCTCGATGGTATTAACATAATGGATTTAATATGAGCTCTTTTAATCTAAACCAAAAGGATTAACCAATTGTTGTTATAATTAAGAATATAGGGACTAAATCATAATTTTCTCAAGTTAGAAATACAAAATCATACCTGAAAGTGGCTTAAGGTTTGAGAGGTGATTTCCACGAACCAATGATGGCTGCAATTGGCGCCTATTTATGCAGGCTGTTCAGTTTCATGGAAGCAGCTTATTAAGACGTTATTGTTTAACGCCTAAGCAACGGTTTTGCGCACTAGCTTTGTGGAAAATCAATTGTACGCATAAAATACTCTAAACATTCTTATGCTACTGATAAATGATAAATTTAAAATAATTAATTAAGAAAAAAGAACGTATAAATGATTGATAAAATAACAAAAAGGTCGAAACTCCCAAATTATCCCATTAGAGTACTATTTTTAGGAAAAAATAAATAATAATTTTAAATAACTTATGTTATTAACAGGGAATCCAAACCTGCTGGATTTTGGGAAAATTCGAAGTGATTGGGATTCAATCTATCAGACAGATCAGTCACAAATTCTCGGATGAGTTCCAATTCATGCCTGCTCAGGGTGATAAATGATAACAGATTCAGCATATTTTTCAGAATTAATCTGAAGAGTTTTCAAATCAAAAGTACATACCCGATATCGCTGTTTGCAACATTGTAGAACGCCCACACAGGTACATCGCCAGCCTCCCTTAGAGCTTCTATCCACTTAATAACCTTATCCTCTTCTTCCTCGGAGAGTTGTCCACGCGAAGAGAAAGCAGAAGCGAGACTCGCAGTCTGTTCTCTAAATTGTGAAGGATCAATATCATAGTATAAAGGAAGAACAACCTGGCCCATCTTTCTGCACTCAAGAATATGTACAAGTTCGTCAAGACACCATGTAGAGGAAGGATAGTTTTTTGACAAGACCACTACAGAAATTCTTGATTGTTCAATTGCGTTCAAGATTTGCGAGGGATATCCAAACCGAAAAGTTTGGATTGCAGCTTGGAGTAGGGCAATATAGAGACGATCTATGAAATTTAGCGCGCGAGTATCTGCTCCTATAAAACTTAGATAGACATCGTAGGTCCATCCACGCCTAGAGAAAGAAGAAAATGAAGAGGCTTCGGGTTCCAAGGACCTAAGACTTCTAGAGAGAGAGGAAAATGCCATTTCTAGAGTATCTTCTTCTAGGGGGCCTCTAGAGGTGATCCAAAGGAAGAAGATAATGAAGAAGAGACTCCGGATGCCATGGATATGGAAGCTATAAAAAGGCACTTTTCAGCAATGGAACGTTTCAAGTTCAACGAGTTTCGAATCAAAAAACTTTTGTCGAAATAATTCAACACCAAAAATAATAAGGGAACGTATGGTTTGCCTATGGATGCAAATTAAGCCATTAGTACAAAAAAGAGAAGGAATCCAACTGAAATGATAAAAAAGAAAAATAGAAAAACGAGAGGATTAGAGGATCGGCCAGAAAAGGCAGGGTGACAGGAGAGTAAGGTATCAAATTCAGCTGTAGACTGTAGTGGATATTTCTGCTGCTAATGTTATGAAGTTAAAAGACAAACATGGAAGTGGCATTCAGCTTGAGAGGTGATTTCCAGGAAGCAATGATAATTGAAATTGCTACCCTGTTCTACGAGGCGTTTGGTGTAGGTGAGAGTGTATAAAAAAGAGGTACAATAATTAATTAGTTGCTTAATTAATTGCACAAAGTAAACATTTTTTTATGCTACTCCGGGGATTTTATGGAATATTTAGGCATCGTTTGTCACCATTGTTCAACAGCTTTTAAAAAAAAAATTAAAACGTCAAGAACCAAATAAAGCAAGGAACAATCAGTTAATCGGTGAAAGAGGGTCACTCACGCAACTCAAGGGCATGCAGTGGGGACGTAAGGCAACTGGGGTTGGTGCCGTCTGGCGCCATGGTTGCACTGGAAGCAAGTGGAGACGTTTCCCTGCTTGTTCATAATCAAGAAACCGGATCATGTAGCATAGTTCAGAAGCTTCGTGGAAAATTAATTGTAGAAATAAAATAGTGTAAACATTTTTTTATGCTACGCATGGTTTTAAAACTCAGGATTAAATATTTAACATGTAACTTTCTTAAGTGCTATGCAAAAATAACGACAGCAATAGATATTTAAATATTTAATTATTTATATAAGGGGGTCAAGAATTTCTATCACTCTTACCCTTTTCCTTTCTATTTAGAATCACGATATTTACATTATCAGAACAGTTTGTATGTTTCAAAACTAAATCCTTTCTTCTCTCTGACCACTGAAATATAAGATTATTATATATTTTTCATATATTACTTTATTCAATATAAATATACACAGTAACCTTCCTGCTCTTGATCTCATAATTTTTTTGTTGCCTAGGCTGAACCTCGAATCATGAAAGTTGAATCGACAGTCTGTCAGCTTGACAGCTTCTTCGTTTTCACATATGCCATCCTGGGTGGTTAATCCATTTTTCTTATCCCATCCTTGATGTATCTAGATAATTTGACTGTATAAAGTAGGTTATTTCAAGTCAAAGTGAAATACTTGTATTCTAAAATTCTAAGATTTTAAAATTTAGAAATGATTTGACATTAACCTAATAAATTGTAGTTAATAATCCTAATAGATTCAAGTAAGGTTAAATCTCGGAATAACTCTGATCTTTCAGGTGGATACGAGTTCTTTCTTTCTCTCTTCTTTTAATTTGGCTCAACGCGTGAGTTCGTTGACTAGAATTAAAGTTTTGCGAAAGCAAATGGTGAGTGGTGGACTTTACGAGGATTTAATTTCTTTAAAATAAATTGTCCGGACTCGGATTATTCGATGCAGTACACCGTGTTTGGATCTACATGCATATATTGTTTTGTAATGTGCTAGTCAATATATTGACTTACACATTAGCAAATATATACACACACACACACAAACTAAGATGGCATGTCAGTATATTATATATTAGTGAACATAGTCAACGTATTAAACTCTTAAACTACTAGTTATCTATCACATTACTAAATAAAACAAACTTCGTTTCAATTTTTTTTTTAAATCTTAAATTTCCGGAGCAACTGGTTACCCGCTTAACCCATAACTCAAATTTTGAGGTGGCTTACTCTCCTAAAGATTATTTTCTTTCTTAATCGAAATATATTATAGATATTCTTGAGCGAGCTAAACTTATTGATAACAAGACTGTAGATCATAGTTATTAAACCCGGTTCGGGAGTTGACCCGGCTAAAGGACCGGGTCCCGGGTTTTATGGGTTGACTCGGGTTAACCCGGGTCAACCCATAAAACCCGGGTTATTTAAGGGTAAGGTTAGGTTAAAGATAAGAAATGGAGAAGGGAGGCAGTGAAGTGGGATCCATGTGGCAGTCATGTT
>Ga0307513_10003453_pt1 | contig 21390 bp, 17 predicted proteins | sample 15_EM_MG_FD_202174 | JGI IMG/M metagenome (GOLD analysis project Ga0307513, IMG submission 202174) | Populus trichocarpa ectomycorrhiza microbial communities from riparian zone in the Pacific Northwest, United States - 15_EM | ecosystem: Host-associated > Plants > Roots > Unclassified | place... | reverse complement strand
ATCTGACTCAGAGACAGTGGCGGAGCTGAAATCAAATCAAATAAACCAAATATAAATCACCTAAACATAGGAGATCCTGCACTGCCCGCTCCTGTGTACCGTTACTGGAACATGTACACATGTTACAGCATCGTTGGAGAAGAATAAGGTGTTGACGTTCGTTCATGAGATACCAGAAACGAAGAAAGCAATCCCTAGGAAACTCATTTTACAGCGCAAGCTCAATCCGGTCGGGGAAACAGTAAGGTATAAAGCACGCTTGGTGGCTCTGGGTTTTCGCCAGGTTTGGAGGCTTGGATTTTACGGATACTTTTGCGCCGGTAGCGAGTCTGTCGAGTGTTCGTGTTGTGTTGTCGATTGCACCAGGAAAGGGTTTTGCAGTACGTCAAATGGATGTGGTTACGGCATTCCTAGGCAGCGAGCTGCATGAGTAGGTGTATGTGTCGCTACCAGTTGCGGTGTTTGGACGGGAGAGGCTAGCATGTCTCAATCGCAGTCCCTACGAATTAAAACAGTCTCCACGATGCTGGGACACCACAATCGCCAACTTTTTAATGACAAAAATGGGGTTTCGCCGAGGCAGGTTTGATTTCGGCGTTTATACCCACGACAACGGAACGATACTGGCACTCTACGTTGATGATATGCTCATTGCAGCAGCGTTGGGAGAAGTGAAGATCATATGTGATAAGTTAAAAAGCAAGTTGATGGTTGATCTTGGCACTGTGAGCCATTTTCTTGGTATGGTCGTATCGATGGATACGAATGGTCATATGATTTCCTTGACACAGGAAGGGTATATTGACCCGGTGTTGGAGCGGTTTGACATGGCGAATTGCAAACCCGTAGGAACACCGATGGAAAAGGACAAACCGGGCATGAACGGAGGGGGAGACAAACCGTGCGATCGCACTCTCTGCTTGCAGCTTATTGGGAGTCTTGGCTGGATTGCGATGGGCACCCGTCCTGATATTGCTTTTACAGTTTCTTACCTTGGAAGATTCAACGCGGATCCTAATGATCGTCACTGGCTTAGTGCGAAACGGGTCCTCAGATATCTTGCAGGCACGAAGAAGCTCTGGCTCAGCCTGGGGGGAGAAATGCCAGCAGGCGTACGTTTAGATGGATTTGTGGATTCAGACTTCGCCGGCGACGCAAGAACGCTGAAATCAACTTCCAAATACCTCTTTCTTCTCAGAATGGGAATGATTCAGTGGCATTCGAAACGTCAAGCTCTTACGGCTACGAGCACTGCAGATGCGGAGTTTAACGCGAGCGTATCGGCACTTCAAGAGCTCGTTTGGTTTCGAAACTTGATAAAAGAGATCAGTAGATCGGAGTTACCTGTTAGTACTCTATATAACGACAATAAAGCCTCACTTTCTACGTTTAAAGACACCGCCTATAAACCTCACAGCAAACACATTGGCGTTCGCGTTCATCAGATCAGAGAATTTGTAGAAGATGGAAGGGAGGTCATGATGGATTATTGCAGGACAAACGATATGGTTGCAGATGGGTTGACCAAACCCCTTGTACTTAGCAAGCATATTCTGTTTGCGCGGATGTGTGGATTGTCTTGATAGCTTTCTACTTTTACTTTGAATTTTTTTTTAGGAAGCTTATATAAGGGTGATACCCAACGGTGGAGTGTGGGGGAGTATTATATGGGCATGTATACGGGTGGCACCCGTCGGGGAAGTGTTGAGTGTAGTAGGGTACGGGCAACCACCCTAGTAGTGTTGTGGAGAAGATAGGACGGCGTTGAGGGTAAACCACTAGTTGCGCACACATGTTTGTTACTCCTATTTAGTTAGCAGCGGCGCACATCTGAGAATAGAACAAGTTCTCTCACATCCACCACGTCCACCCATCCAACAATAAATATTAGTCATGTAAAATCTGCCTTGCTCAGTCACGATTTATGACAGTACACCAAACTTGTTCAGCAAATTCCTACTCCTTTGGGCTAAACTCGGCTCTCACTTGCTCACCATATAGTTCGTTACTGGGCGGACGGGACCCTTTTCCCCACCCCGCCCCCAGCACCAGGTAAGGGTGGGGTCTGCCTTGTGAAAGCCCGCCCCGCCCCACCCTGTAACGACTACTAGCCAACCTCCAACCCAACCAGGCTCGATCATCCATACTGCATAGACATGTATTATTTCTATGCCTGGGACCTGCACGACAGTAGCGACTTCCACCCCCTTTTCGTTAACGGCAAAGCCCACCCTCATACCTTCTCATCAAAGTCCTTGGTCCACAGCGCCTCTACCATCTGACATCCTCTCATCTTCCAACAATCTTCATCAATTTCATCGTTCCATCGTGCAGTATTTTGAAACTGAATATGAATAACCCTTGTGTTTCTCGCATATACTGGAATTGTCTCGTGTTTTAAAAACTCTTTGGCGTATTGAACTAGTTTAACCCAAACATCAGATGTCAGATATAAAAGAGATTTGCACTGGCTATCAACAGTGCCACTCAATTTGTATGGGAATTATTTGAGATGTGACACAGTCGAGGATTTCCTACTCTTCATTTCCCTCATTGCTCTTTCCGTCTTCTTCACTCTCGCTCGTTCTGTCTCCCTAACAGACCATTTTGTTCCTGCTCCTTTTCAATCATTTACTCTCTCATATTCTTTTCTTTTCGTGCACTCCTTAGATATGAATCTATTCTTTTCACGGGCTCTATTGCTCCCACACCCAAGTGAATAAATTCATAGCTCACTATTCCCTACCTCAATCTTGTCACAATTATCTTTGGAACTTGAATTTTCTTAGTTACTTCTTGGCATTCGAGAAGCAGGGTAACCCCCATAGCAGAGTGTTCTTACACTTGGCGTCACCACCAAAATTGTTATGATTTTTTTGGGCGACTTGGTATGGGGTTTAATCTTCTGGAAACCACCGCAGAGCACTTATTTAGGCATATTAAGTCAGTCAAAAGTCGAGTGAGAATCATAGAACAACTTACATTGTGAACACCTCAATCTTGGATAGTGCGACAATGCGCACTGTATTCTATCCTCCATTCTCTCGAAAGTTAAGGCTGAAGAATCACCACTTTCAATATTTTAAATTCCAAAATCCCCGACTGTATCTATGGACGTTGCTTGACCAAGTAGCTGGTCACCTGCTTATTTTTACACTTCGACCGCGCAAACGATACACAGTGAGTGACGAGCAGTGAAACAAAACGCCAAACAACTTCTAAAGACAACCTTCCCACACTCACGGGTGGGGAAAATCTTTTCACTAACAACCTCAAGCTGTGGCTAAACGACGACTATTTCAACAACTAAGGCAAAGACAGGGGATATACATGACAAAGTCATCCTATCCTTTCAGGGGCTACCACAAATGTCCCTTTCACAGCTTGCTCCTTTCCCCCCCTTTCCGAACTCTCATGCGAACAAAATAAAAGAACTATCATCACTGCTCACATCCTCTGCACATTTTCACTTTAGGTGCAAATCCCTTTTACAAACTTTTCGCTCTCTTTCCGGCTTTCCTTACTGCCTCTCCTCTTCCCTTCCACGGCTGCCTTCCTGCACGGGAAATGCCTTCCACACACGCCCGAAGCCAAAACACATGCCCCATTCCTAAGCGCATTTCCGTAGCCACAAACAAGCGCGTCCCCGGAGGCTATCTAAACAACAAATGCGATATCGGGAGAATATAGCGAGCGGCATCATTTCATTTCCAACACATCTGACATTATTTGTTGACTAGCATTTTCTGCAATTAGATTTAGATTAAATTATAATAAATTTATTCATAGAAATATAGGAGTTACCCCGGGAAGGAAACAAAATAGAAGAACTCGGCTATACGACGTCCAACCCGTTGAGACAATTACCCAGGAGTCTACCTTATCCCTAACACCGCTTCTCGTATCCTATTATCAAAATTCCCACACAGTACGGATAAACTAGATATTTCACCACTCCACTGACACAAGGGAAACCGTACTTCTCTGAAGGAATCGTTATCGCATCGCGAGACATTACTGATGACGCCCGGCACTGTCCCTGTCCGGAACTGCGGCTTCCCGGGATTAAATTTCTACTAGTTAACCTCATCATATGTTTTCTATATATCAGTAAAAGAGCATGACAGGACAATGTCGCCAACAGGATAATGTCGCGCATGGCAAATCTGGTTGCAACAACCAAGAGCAAATCCGGTTTGCCTACTAATACTCTAGGGATGCGACATTATCCTGTCGGCGACATTGTCCTGTCATGCTCTTTACCGAGATAAGATTGGATTATGATACTTGTAGCAAATCCAGCTAGAGAATGGTCCCCTTGGCATACAATAGATTGTCTAGTATATTAGTCATCCATTCTCGCAGAAATAGAGGGCAGTGTGAGTTCTTAATACCCTTCTGGAATCGAGCCAAAATTTATTTCGCAACGGCCCCGCACCGTCCCCCGTTCTCCCTGCAGCCTCCCGCCTCCGGCCGTTAGTGTTGGAGAATTCTGATTTTAGGCTGCTCACCCCATACTCGAGTACATACTTTCGTTCCCGAATTAGATGAGACGTATCTACGATACTGTTAACTAGAGGGTTGCTTCGACAGCGTTCCACCACTGTTAGCTTCCTACGATTCAACACAACCACCCTGCATACCTGATACTAGTACAGCACCGTCAAACACCGATCGCCAGACAATGAAACACGAACAACAGTCAATAGCCGAACATCTACCATACCCGCAGCCATCAACTCGATCCGAGGCACCCAGCATAACTATACCCTCGGACAAGCAGCTCTTACCTCGAAAGTGTCTTCGCAAAGCGAAACAGAAGGATGACCTAGAGATGGAAAATGGGAGAAGAATCCGGCATGCGCAGGAAGTATGCCGGTGATGTGATAGCTAGAATCCCATAGTCATTAGGGTATGATAGTTAGTTTGGGGTACGACCGGTTTAGGGTCATGACTGCCACTTGTGCGGTTTTTCCCATCGTGTGGGTTTTTCCTGTTTAGTGCGTTTGTGCGCTCTCTTCTGTATTTAAGTCTGAGCTACCAGTAGAGAGCTTCCTGTATTGTGCATCGAACATCACACATACCACAACCACCACTTACGTGCTTTTCTCCTGGACTTTGCGCCGTTACCTACCCTACCCCAGTCATCATCGGGTCGTGAGCGAGCTGCCATTAGAGTGTCGCCAACATGATGAAGGTTCTCGGCAGATAGGGATATAAGGCAGCCTGTTCTTCCCTTTGTTCGTTTTAGTAGTTCATCTCATACTCATCGCATCTGTCTCTCACGGTTCTAAGGTCTTCACTTGTCTTGTCAAAGTCATTCGTTCTTGCATTCGATCTCTTTACTCTTTATTGTTCTTGCATATCTTTTGTCTATTATCGTTGTTCGTATCAATAAAAGTTTTGTGCCGTTCGGTAACTTAGGATTGAATCCACTGCGCCTAACCACCAATAATTGTTCAAAAGTTAGTGGGGACACCCTCAGTGAGACTTTTCTTTTCGAAAGACCTGGATTACCGTAGCGATTTTCCCCCGCCAAGCTGTCTCAGCAGGGAGCCGAGCATATCCACCGGTGATTGCTTATTCCAAGCACAAATTGGAAGTAAAAGTGGGTAATAGTTGTCCCCCCCCCATGACGGCCTTGTGGCACCGCTTATCTGCTTATCTATAACTAGTGAGCTGTTATCTCATCCTATCAGTAATTGTACAGTATTCTTCAATTCCCATCAGAGTGACGGTGCCCCGCATGGGAATGAAAGTTGGAAGTTGGAAGTTGGAACTCTTGGCGAATATTTGAGAGGGAAGGAAACCCCATCACAGCGAGAAGCTCGTGTCATTATGTACCGCATTCTCTGGTTTTATTCGCCTGCCGCTAGAAATTGAAATAAAGTAGCGGCTGAAGCAATACATTCAATACAGTCAGGAAGAGACCACAATAAGCCTGATTTTGGTCATAAAAGGCTAAGTGAAGGCGTTTTATTGCGAATTTGAGCCGGATTACGGGGAAAACTCTTATTTCAACGTACTAGCGGCAGGAGAGTAAAGCCAGGTAATGGGGTATTCCTTGCTTTTCCCAGGCGTTGCCTTGGGCATAGCTTCCAAGGCTGAGACCATCTGACTTGGCGCCGTCACTCTAATCACACATGCTCTCTTACACGGGGGCTCATCCCCACCTTAGATCTATCGTTGCAAATAGACACTTTCAGCAGATCCCTGTTTTGAGTTCGAATTCGAGTTCGAAAAATGATAGGCACACTGCCCAGATTACACTAGCTGTAAATTGAGTAGCTTAGAAGTTTGACACCAGATCGGGTACGCTATGCTATGATTTCCTGAGGATCACATCCATCTTGGTACTGAACTAATATATTTATGGAATAGCATTACTTGGCAATTTTGGAAACCTCGCTACTCGAGTAGAGGTGTCTATCATTTTTCGAACTCGAATTCAAACTGAAAAACAGCGATCTGCAGGGGGTGTCTAATGAGGCCTCAGGGGTAGACACACACTACGGTATGGCTCCACAAGGTAGAATCGCAATGGTGATCTTTCAATTTGGGCTGGGAGAGGATTGGCTGGAAGGAGCCGGGATGGCGGGGGAGCCCGAGGGGACGATTTCCACTCCTCGTGTCGATTCCCTGGCACCAAAGAAACTCTGAAAAAGTATGATCATATCCAAGCCGGAACTTCACAAACCCTACACCATTTTCATTTTTTTGGCTTGGCCCAGACAGTTGCTCGATGACTGTTGAAGGGGTGTGTTGCTCAAAGTCCGACCAGGAGTTGTAGATTTTGGACATAATTGGCCGGATTCAAGCCCCGCTAAATTGAGGAACAACCGTTGCTATCCTACGGTACCTTAAAGACCCCTAATACACTGTCCACCAGTTGGCCTCAAATTTCCCGATAACGGGTTCATAGCTATAATAGAGAGAGCAATAACAGCAGAGCCTCCGACGATGAGTTGGAAATACTGGCAAAGTTATCCACGATGGTGGCATAGTTATCGCTATTGTTCTGCTTGGGATACTTTTTGCTTTTCACCTCCGAACCTTAGCGAGATCAAGATGTTCATTCGCTTGGGGTCGGTTAAGGTAATTACTCAAACTTGGGGGGGCTAATCGTGCAGCCTTGCACCCGAGTCGACTGAAAATTGCCCAATCACCTATCAGAGCTTCACTACGCGAGCCCACCAAGATTTCTTGAAATGGCGGGCGGGTTCGAGTGTTGCATCCTGATGCTGAACCGTGTCACCCATTTGTTTGTTTTTTCGGTGGAACCAAAAGGAACTGGAATTTGATCCTTGATTATCCTCGTCGTGGGTACGGTGGAGATTGTATCTCGAAGTTGCTGCTTATGCGGGAGCCATGGTAGCCAGGGGAATCTAAGATACGAGAACACCTTTTGTTGCGAACCTTGGTCATGCACGGGTGAGAGGGTTATTGGGGACCCGGAGAATTTGCAAGGTATGCTTTCGGAAGTGAAAGCTTAGGGGCAGAAGGGTTTACAGCAAACGCATATTAGCATGGGAGGTGGTAGGGAGCGATATTCAACGTGCTTAGGGCGTGGCTCCGGGGGACTCGTAGGGGAAATATTCAGGGCCGGTCTCAGAACTAACGGCTTGTGAATTACAAGCTACCGTTAACGTCTTCCGCGCCGTAGCGAGCGGCCGGGATAGCGAGCCAGCTGCAAGTTTAGGCAATGTGATTGGCTGAACCTCGTCCAGATTAAACCCGTGGCTGGTATTTGGGTGGGTGGCTCGCTATGCCGGGCGCTTGCCATTGCGTGGAAGATGTTATTATACATTTCCCATAGCGGAACCCTACCATAGTTCGCCCAGTCTACCGATGCTCTAGTTATTAGTTAATCTCCAACAAAGCGGTGTTCCCTCCCCCCCCCCCACGGATCTACCCCCCGGTAGTGATCTGGTCGTTCCGAGGAATCATTAGTCGCTTCGAAAATACGCCATTTGATAAACTATCTAGCTCGGGAGATACGAATTTGGGCCCTTACAGGAATTGAATGGGGCGCTTCAGGCGTATGTATAACCTGAGGGAATCAATCGGTAAGTGAAAGAGAGGGAAAAAAAGTTCTCGTTAGATTCACGAGGCAACATTTTTCAACCCTGGAATTAAACAATATAATACTACTATTACGGTCGGCAACCCCTATGAACTTGTTAGAGTTGACGGGCAAGAATAGGTAATACCTTTGGTGAGTTCATTTGTTCTGGGTTAAGGAGGTTGACAGAAGGGCGCATGGTCATATCCTTCCTGTTTATTATTATTACGAGAGTATGTAGGCAAATGTGCTTATTGTACATGGAGTGAAATAGGCCCCTATGGGAAGCGATGGAGTGGTTAAGGTGGTTTCCTTTTTTTTGTATGTACATATGTTTTTGGTTGGTTTGGTGGCGAGAGAATGAAGTTTCCGATGCCCTTGCCTGGTTTGAGCGTTTTGCCATTGTGCCATCTATTGATTATCTTCTGAAGGAACTAAGGAGGTTAATTTCTAGCAATGATACCAGTACTTTGTATACGAGGTAACTCATTAAGAACACCAAGCCGACCACCGACATGACAGACAACAATAGGAATGAGATGTGAGAAAGGTTTTGTGATAGACATTAGAAATTAAGATGCAAATTGAGGAATCGACATAAAGAAGAAGCTATCTCTAATCACAGCTTGGCAGGGAAACTCCTTGGAAGAAGCCATCATAAAACGAGGGAAAATATGCGTGGAAACCTCTGAATCAAGGCTAAAAAAACCCTTCTCTTCCCCGCCGGACCTTAACTCTTGAGAATCACAGGTCGGTTAATCCCAATGAAGCGACTCTCCAAATTCTTAAGCTTTAAGATTGCAAAGCCCGCACCCTCCGGGTTATTAGACGTTATCGCTAGTCGGGGGTTTTTCGTCGGGGCTAGCTTTGACAATTGGCTCCTCAATCCCGGGGGGGTATACGAATGGAATGAGGGACTCGGTGTGGTTCCAGTTCCTTGAGCTTGTCCTCTGGTCCAGTCCACGATATAGTTGGGTGGCCAGCAGCGCGACCGAATTTATTTTCTCCCCGGGTAATATAGACCTTTTTCCGAACTCTGGATGCCCTAGGGCCCAACCCAAGGTCTTCTGAACGATAAGGAGAAACAGGAGAATAGACGGGACAGAAATAAGGATTCGGGCGGATAAGGTGACAACATCTCCACTCCGGAGGACGAATTGTACAACATCAGCTTCCACCGAGCCTCCCGGTCCTTCCGCGTGATTTTGCATGTCGCGCTTATCATATGTGGTTGTGTCGCGTAGGACACTCCGACTACTGACCCAAGCAGCCAACACCAAACGTTCGAGGTCGCTTTCCATAGTGGATGCGCCCGCATCCAGAGTGTACAAAGGAGCCGTAACATAAGAAGCCGATTTAAGTACAGATTGCCCCGCCCCACGACCTACCCTGACCACACGTGGGACTCGAAACTCGGACTCCTTGAAGGCCTGGACCCAGAGAGTGTGCAGTTTCAGGCCAGGCAACTTATCTAAGTGATCGGTAGCCGCCTCTTTGCCATTCAGATGCCACTTACTCTCTTCCCAACAACTGAGAACTGGTCGCCCGCGGACCACCTGATATGCAATGCGTGTGTTTCCCCTAGACTTGTCAGTAGCATACCATGGGTCTTGGCCAGGGGTATAGCTAGAGAGGCCGCCAGTGTTAATTATCATGGCGTAGGAAGTGTTGGATCCTGGAAGCGTGTTCGGATCGACCGCAAATTTCAACATCGGAGGGTAATCCATATCCGGTTGGTAATTGACACGAAGTGTGCTGTTCCCACCAAAGAGCCTGTAGGTATCTAGTTGTTTGGTTGAATTCGTGAGCCATGTGTAATCTGTGCGGCATGAACCGTTGACCCTAAGCTGTAACTTGGGATCACTCTGCAGCCCCATGTCCACCCCTGTGACGTTGTAGTTGTAAACCGCGCGCGCATTGCGACCGCTCGTTTGGACATCTACATAGACTCGTTTGCGGACTGTGACCTCAGAGGCTTCGATAGATCCGAGTGCACGGAGTGCTGAAGCGGCGAATAGTGAATTCAGTTTAGAAAGTCCAGCCCCGCTGTTGGTTGAAGTGTAGAGCTGGACGTCTGGGTAGAATATGGCGTCCTTTGCCGGAGGAGCGACGTTCCCCATCGAGAGTTGTACCGGTATCAGAATACCCGCGACAACATTTCCAACAGTCATAGCCAAGGCAATAGATACAAACAGGAGGCCCCACAAAAGATTGCTTACCCCACCCTTCTCGTTAGATGAGGAGGAACCTTCCAAAAACCCGCTCCGCTTCCCTCGGACAAGTGGTGCGCTCTCGATCGTGGAGCCTGTGTCGTTCGAGCCGGTCTCCGAGTGCAGGCCGGAAACCGCTTGATGGGACGGGTCACCCTCGGCTTCCGAGTCTGAGGAGGCCTCTTCCGGGTTACCCCCAAGCATGTATAGTATCAGTCTCTTGCAGAAGGTTGCCATTAAGGTCGTCGCATTCATCGGTTCGCCAGAGTTCCAAAGGGCAACCAAGGCAGTCTGACGGTTCGGGTCACCGCGGGTGGGCCAGAATGCCATTATGATGGCTAGGATCAGGTTCCATCCAATCATAAAAATCAGGATCACCAGGATGGTATACGCGGAGGTGATGCAAGCGAAAGAATTTTTGCTAACGGCAACAGCTGGGATCCCGCCTGAGTCTGTCGGCATCCGGAAAAGCTTCGTGATGCCTGTGACATAGGTATTCTTCTGGGGGTTGGTGTAAATGTCCATAATGGGGTGGGGGTGCGGTGTTAATGTAAGGAGATCTTTGTTATTCCCATTAGCTTAACTTGGGGCCCTCCAAGGGGGTTGTCAGACACGTACCAGGCTGTTCGCAGTATCGTTAAACGGGCCCCAGGGAGAAAAATAAACTTCGAGGAACAGTGGATAAGACCCTTCGGCCTAGAGGATTGCAGGGGCTGATTTTCCCGCTCTTGCGAATCGACGGGAGGGGAGAATTTATTCTAGCATTCCCAGTTAGGGCTGCCAGAGGAATCTACTCCCCGTTAACTTAAACTATTATCGATGACGCAAATCCAGGCTTCACACAAGTTGATTTTAGATGGTCGGCATGATCCGCTGGTTGTGCAAGGGCGCCCAACCTCTAGCAAAGCATTTTCTTTCACAGGGTGCCAGGGGACGAAAAGCTATTGGAACGCTTGGTTGGTGCCATACGCCCCGGGTCCCAATTGGCCAAACCAGCACTCGTCCTGCATAGCTCAAATTGAGCACCATATTCATGCCGCAGGTGATCTGCACTACTCGAGTACTCGTACAGTTCTCCCATACCCTGTCGAGACATTGTGGGTGGGTTTAAAATTTGGAACACTAGCCGAATCAGTAACCGAGATAGGAAAAACCATGTAGAGAAAGAGATGCACTGCTTAGAATACCGCAAAAAAATCCGCACCGCTTAGTATGGCCATGATGGAAAAGAGAGAACGATGGAGATCGTCTCCCATAACTTGGCAGGACATTCTGTTGCTGTTTAAAATTTGGTGCACTAACTGGTTAGGAAATCGGGAGGATACGCGGAATGCGGCGACGAAACTGGCGTAGTGAGGAACAGGGATCGATGACAGCGAATCCTGTGCAACCCTAACGTCGATTTCATTTTCTTTTTGCCCTCCAAATACCCCTGTTGGACGCCACCCCAGTTTCGTCACCACTACGGTGATGACTGTACTCGAGTACTGTTGCGGATAAATTTCGCCTTGGCTCAGTTACAATATCTTGTCTTGTTGAGAATCGATCAGCAGAGCTTGATCATTGATGATAGACCCTGCTTGTGGGAAAAAATATATACGGTGCTTGTCTTTCATTGGAGATGAATAGGTCGCGCCTATTACAGGGATGGTTGTGAGCTAAGGCAGAGAGGAGGGCCGAGTCTATGTTATGCAACGATCTTTCACTTCTCTCGTTTCCCCCGACAGGACAACAGTTGAGAGCGTCAACGGACGAAAGAAAATTTGGAACAGCGAGCAACAACAGGATCACCTGTACTTAGATAATCGGACAACCGGCCAAGGTTGGACTTTCTTTTTGCTTGGATTTTTTTTCTTTTCTGTGAGTTCGTCTTTGGTGAAGGTTAGGGAATTAGCTGAGGCGAGTTGAATCGATTGCGAATTGTGATTTATTTTATCAGGCGGGTTTTCTGATCTGTGATAGTTAGTAACTTGTAGTTTCCTCCGCTGCAGAGAGTAGATACTTTCACCGATTTTCAGCTTGGGTACTCGGCTGATACCCGAAGTGGTTCGCGTTATTTTTGACCCCCCGCGGTACTTGTACAAGTACGAGGCTGGCGACAAAAATGATGAGCAGTGTAAGGGGTTTCCACTGAGAATAGCCATATTCACAACCTTCTAGTCACTGATTTAGTTGAAGCAATTTGGGCTCAATATTCTCCCATTTGCCCAACAATTCCCTAGATTTTACTTCCCAACCCTTTAGAACTCTGTATCTAGACTGGTTGAGGAATTGTTAAGAGAGTTATAGTTGGTACATTGGTCTTGGCGCAATTTCTGACTATTTTGTATGGGAAATGGCAAGGCTTGGCGCTGTTTTCAACTTCAACTTTACAATATTGCATGCCAAAGTGTCCAATAATTCTTTAATAATCTGTAATCGCTTGGAGAGATATTTGAAAGAATTCTGGACCAGAATATCAAATTTTGAAATTTTTTGCATTCCCAGAATATGTTGAATGGAAAGCGTGGAGCAGCATGGTTTGGGTTGTTACATGCCATTCTGCTCACCATTTTTGTCGCTAACCTCGTACAAGTACCTAAGGAAATTGCGCAACCGCAATTAAACATGTCTCAGATCGCGAACAATTTTGCCCAGTGGCTGCACCTACCCCTCTTTTCTCCAACTTCAAGAAATTACGTTCCAAAAACTCTAAGCTAATCAACACCCTGCTCTCAACGTTCACCTCCGTGAAAATTGAAAAATGTTGCGAGCTTTCAAGAATGATAACTCCGCCACCCATCCTGATAATTCTTTCGATACCACAGGCTCTTTCAACAATAATGAAGGCTGTTTCAATAATAACGATAGATCTTCCAACACAAACTCTTTCAACAGAACTACCGTTAACTACACCACCGTCGATGATAGATCGGAAATACTGGCATGGCTATCTCCATTAGAACCACAGATACGGCATCGGGACATTGCATCGCGGCGGGTCGGCAGTATAGGAGCCTGGGTGTTGGAAGCGGAGGAATTCAAACGCTGGTACAAGGGTAGTGGCGGGGGTGGATCTTATCGGCCGACTTTATTTTGCGAGGGAAATCCAGGAGTGGGAAAGAGCCATATCACGTAAGAGAGATTCCACCATTGCTGATATCTGGAATATGATTGCTAAGTGGTTGCCATGTAGTTCACTTGTTATAGATAAACTGTGCGACGAGGCTACCGAGGGGGATCCTATGGTTGTGTGTTTTTACTTCGACTTTGCTGCCCGGAATGAGCAGTCACCAATAAATATGCTTGGCTCCCTGCTGAGACAACTCGTTAGCGGGGGGGGGATTCCGGAGGCGATAGCCCAGGATTTTCGAATGGAGAGAGGGGCTATAGGAGGTAGAAGACCCCAAATTCCGGGGATCTTGAAGATGTTCCAGACGATCGTAGCCGCGAAGCGCGCATTTATATGTGTTGACGCACTTGACGAATGTGTGCCAGAGAATCGAATGGTGCTCCTTGGATCATTAGGCGAGATTCTGCAGGGGTCTCCTAATACTCGGTTATTTGTGACTGGAAGACCACATGTGCGGAGTCAGGTGGAGAGGGAGTTGGGTGGAGCGGCAACGTTTTTATATATACGGGCTGCGGAAGATGGAGTCCTTAGATTTCTGCATGAGAAACTCAGGAAGGACACGATCCCAGATATGATGAACAGCACATTGGAGGAGGATATTATGCAAATAATTCCGGCAATAAGCTCAGAAACGTATGTAGAAACGAGACTAAGATTAAAGCTACCTCAAATCAATAACTAATGAATTTTGAACATAGATTTCTACTTGCCTCTCTCCACATTGAGGCAATCCTGAGAGGTGCCACCGTTGCTCGGCGGAGGAAAACACTAAAGTCAATAAAAGATGGGGCAGGGTTAGGGGATGTATATGGTGCCACACTAGGGAGGATAAAGGCTCAGGACGATGAAAAGGGGAAGCTTGCGATGGCCACTCTCACATGGGTCTGTTATTCGGAACGGCCGTTAAAGGTAGATGAACTGTGCCATGCACTGGCAGTGGAGATAGGCGAAACGGATTTTGATCCGGAAAATGTTCCTTCGGTGGGGGCACTGCTGGACTACTGCCAAGGCCTGATCACAGTCGACGCCGAGGCTTCCACTGTGCGTTCAATCCACCATACGGTCCAAGAGTACCTTTGCAGTCAACAAGGTCTCTTCCATAATCCTCACTCGACACTTGCAGAAACCTGCTTAACCTATCTAACCTCACGACAAGTCAGCAACATCACATCCGATTCTCTCTCAATTCCTCAAAGCGTTCCATTCCTTAGATATTCCGCGAGGTACTGGGGAACACATACCATCAAGGATTTCTCAGACCATGCGAAGACCCTTGCTTTGGAGCTATTGGATAAGTACGAAGCCCACATCTCGGCTGTATCCCTTCTGGAGCAGGTAGTGCACCCAAAACGCAGGGGAGGCCTCGTTCTTCTTCCGCTCTTCTCCGGACTGCACTGCGCATCGTTCTTCGGGATTGTTGAGCTTGTGACTGCGTTGATGAATACAGGGGGTTGCGACATCAACCAACAAGATTGTACAGGTAACACACCACTCGGATGGAGTGCTATCAAGGGACACGAGGGAGTGGTGAAGATACTGCTGGAACGACAAGATATCGACCCCAACAGCCTTAATATGGATTATCGAACACCACTCGGATGGGCAGCGGCCAACGGACACGAAGGAGTAGTCAAGTTGTTGCTGGAGCGGGAAAATGTCGACCCCAATCTCCAAGATTTGAGTCACCGAACACCACTCGCATGTGCAGCTGTTGAGGGACACGAAGCAGTGGTCAAGCTATTGCTAGAGCGAGAAAGTGTAGACCCGAATTTCCCAGAGAAGACTGGTAATGGACCACTTGGATGCGCTGCTATCCAGGGTCATGAGGGGGTGGTGAAGATACTGCTGGGACGGCAAGATGTCGACCCCAACCGCCCTAACGAGTGGGGTCTAACACCACTCGGGTGTGCTGCCTGTGCGGGACACGAAGCAGTGGTTAAGCTATTGTTGGAGCGGGAAAATGTCGACCCCGATCGCCCAAATATGAATGGTAATGGCCCACTTGGATCCGCTGCTATCAAAGGACACGAGGGTGTGGTGAAGATACTGCTGGAACGACAAGACGTCAATCCCAACCGCCCTAACAAGTGGGGTACAACGCCACTCGGGTGTGCTGCCTGTGAGGGACACGAGGCAGTGGTCAAGTTATTGCTGAGGCAGGAAAATGTCGACCCCGATCGCCCAGATAAGAATGGTAATGGGGCACTTGGGTTGGCTGCAGTCAAGGGACACGAGGGAGTGGTGAAGATACTGCTGGAACGACAAGACGTCGACCCCAACCGCCCTAATAAGTATGATCGAACACCACTCGCATGTGCTGCGCTCAAGGGCCACGAAGGAGTGGTCAGGCTATTGCTGGAGCGGGAAAGTGTCGACCCCAATCGCCCAGATATCGATGGCGATGCACCACTTGGGTGCGCCGCTGCCGAAGGCCACATGGGAGTGGTGAAGGTACTGCTGCAACGGCAGGATGTCGACCCCAACCGCCCTAATAAACTTGGTTCAACACCACTCGGATGTGCTGCTCTCAAGGGACACGAAGGAGTGGTCACGCTATTGCTGGAGCGGGGAGATGTCGACCCCAATCGCCCAGATATCGATGGCGATGGACCACTTGGGTGCGCTGCTATCGAAGGACACATGGGAGTGGTGAAGATACTGCTGCAACGGCAAGATGTCGACCGCAGCCGCCCTAATAAGGATGATCGAACACCACTCTTGAGTGCTGCTGCCCACGGACACGAAGGAGTTGTCAGGCTATTGCAGCAACGTGGGAGTGTCGACCCCAATCGCCCAGACACACACACTGGCACACCGCTCCCTAATACTGCTGGTGAGGGGTCTCAAGTCGTGCAGCGACAACAAGTCCCAAATTCCTTTGAAGCCCCAGATGTTCGTGCCAGGAGACAAGGAATGTGGGATGTGTGGAAGAGTCGCGTGTTTTCTTCAAAAAGAAAGAAAGCCTAATTCGTCGGTTAACACATTTTGAAAGCAGCTGCTGGCGGAGGAGTAGTATTTTTGGTGGTTTCAGCTTGAATGACTTCAATTCTACAGAATAAACCAAAAGAAAGGACTGAAGGTGGTGGCCGAACATGTAGGCGGTGTCTGCGACCCCATTTTGTGTGGGAAGAAACCTACGTTCTGACCTCAGCTCATGAATCATCACCAGTTCCGCGCCCTCTTCCAAACCCGAACAATTAAAAGATATCCGACTTATAGAACATACCCAAGGAATAGTTTACATCCAACTAAAACCCCTTCATTGACAAGCGTAATTCAGCCGTGTATAGATGTGAGTTGTTATAGGCAATAGAGCGCAGTGTATCCAATGGTGCGTACGTTACTTCTGTTCGGGTGAGATATGGTGAAGTTAATGGTTTGGGCTAGACAAAGTGCTTAGCTTGTCCCTCTGGGGGGGCTTCGAGTAATGGGGTGTACGGACGCCCATGTCGTATGGGTTTCTAGGGTGTGGCAAGGAGTCCCATCCGGCCTGGTTAGTCCTGATGGCTGTTGTTTAAATTCAAACCCTATTTGATAATAGCATTGTGACCTTTTAGTGGAACTACGAGATCCGAATGTCAGGAATTGAAGTAGGAACTGGGGGGGATGTGGGGAGTGTTGAACGTGGATCGTTCTGGACTGCTCACCATTTGCATATATTCCCATGCACGTTAGATTAGGAACCTTATCGCTCCAACCTGTTACACACTAAGTCTTCGAAAGACGTCTCACGACCATTAGCTTCATACCGATCTCCGGCATTAACCCAGCATATCTAGTGTGACAGCATCAAAACCTCGATTCATCGACAATGAAATACAAACTATCATCAATAGCCAAACAACCATGGCACCCGCCATTGTGCACTCAGTATTCAGCAAACCGGTTAACCACAACCTTGGTGCTTGGGTTTCGCCTAGGATGGGATTTGGCTGAGATGTAGGAAAGAGCCACTATGCAGAAGAAACTGATCAAAGATATGGCACGCGCTGGAAGTGTGCTGTGGAGGAAGGGTCTCATCTCGCGGAGGATATAAGAAAGCCTGTTCTTCCCTTTGCTTGTTTGTTTTCTGTCAGTCAATTGCATTCATTATTTATTCACTTGGTCTTTCTACTCTTTTTTGTCGAAGTGACTCATTACCGTACACGATTCCATTATCTCCTCTGGTTTCTTTGATAATGTTTCACTATCCAAATTGTTCGTACAAATAAAAGTTCGGCATCGCCAGATCACTGGAATCTATATTCGCTGCGCATAACCTTATAGTGTTGAATAGCGAGCTGGAATAGAGACTCCAGGTTTCAGGAGAAAACTAAGGTCTTTTGCTAGTTGTTCTGTACAGATGAGGCGTGCGAGAATGAGAACGGATGGATGGGCTCGGGTGAGGACTTTTATTGCAGATATGGATATCGAACTAGGAAAATATTTATTTAAAGTGATATCTTAATACTGGTATACCCTTGGGGGGCAGCAGTGGCAAGCGGCCTGGTCGGCCAGGAGATAGCCAGCAGGCTTGCAGTCCGGCCAGGCCAGGCTGAAGTGCGATAGACCAGGGGTTCATGGGCCGGTCTCCGGGGAAGCCTGCCGGCTTCACCGGTGCCTGGTGGTGCCGGTAACGTCATTTACCGGGATGTGGCCCATGACTGGGATCCGGCTCATACATAGCAACTGTTAGGTGGTACCAGATCTCTAAGAACAAGCGAGATGGGTAAGACTGAGGGACTTTATCGTAGACAGAGAAATTTCTAGGAAAGCTCAATATAAATGTGTGTAAAATAGTGATACAGATTTTCCTTGTAATAACTTATTATATTGACAAGGTCCCTTCTCCATGTGATGATTTTCAGTAAAGCTTGAGAGGCACTTCGATATTTATATCCCGCGTCGATAGAGTGCGCAGCCTACAAGCCACTACTAGTGTTCGTTACGGGGCGGGGCGGGGCGGGTTTTCACTCGCCAGGCCCCGCCCTTACACGGGGCCGGGGGGGATATTTTTCGGGTAATCCCCGCGGCGCCGCCGCCCGGGGACCACCCGCACTCATTCCCTGGACGGGGCCCCGTTTGTTACCACACATTTTTAACGGGGAGCTGTCCGGGGTATGGGTGGGGCGGGGGCCTGAGCGGGCACAGGGGCAGGGAATGCCAAAAAAGACAACCCGCCCCAGGCCGTTAAGCGGGGCGGGGCGGGGAAAAGGGCCGGGGGCCCGCGTTTTCCGGGGCCCCGTCCGCCCCGTAACGAACTCTAGCCACTACCATACTAACTAAGTAGCTGCTAACCATTCTGAACATTTCATATAGTGCGAACACCTTTTGACCCTGAATAAAATCGCCACATCATTAACTTCCGGACTGGAGTGCTCTTGATTTCTCTGGTGTGGCACCACGTCCCAGTCAGAGTTCACAATCCTTCTTCCGTCAGGAGGAACTGAAACTTGTCTGCATGCTAGACAGTGTCCTCATCATTGGAGGAACGAAGTGGCCAACTTCGTAATCGGACCTATCACAGTAACCAATATCACTCTAGCTACCTGCACTTAGGCTTCGGTCAGACTATCAGTCGGGATCGTACCAGTGGCACAATTCTCTCATAGTCCTTCCTTACCGAATAGTCCTAAATGGTAACGCACCATTAGTGTGAGTGCAGTCATACTCTTATTTCATTACAGAGTAGTGACGACGAAAAGGTCCCGTTACCTTTGCGACATAGCTTTCTGTGCCGTAGCGCTGGGTTGGTAACCTTGTGCGACGTTGACCGACTTCGCCCGGAACACTTGGATATTCTCGCCAGAGGTCCCCTCTCACATATCCTGCGAACAGCATCCGGTGGGACGGACAGCCACGACATACACAGTGTTATGAGATAGGTTCCAATGAAAGTGCCCTTTTGTATTGGGACGCAACTACGACGGCGTCTAGTGTTGGCGCGCCGCCCCAACGCTGGGGCCAGAGGGGGGTCTTAGCTTTCACAAGGTGAAGGTAGGGTGACCCCAGGGTACACAAAAGGAGGTGGAAAAGCTATGCTGTTCTCCAATATGCCTAACAGCAACGATTGGAAAATCAAATCTACTTTTGATTATCTCAACAAATAAATGAAATACTACCCCGAGTATCAAGCTACAGGTACTTTGAAATATGGAGAATTCAAAAATCTAGTTCTTATTTCCTGGTGATCACCTTTTATTCCAATATGGTAGTTTAAAGATTTCCTATTTCATAAACAAATGCAGTTTTTCATAAGCATAAAAAAATTGAAAACCCTGCAAGAATTACATAATAAAATGGATACAAGGATAGTATAAGTCTTAGATATTCAGAATAACCAGATTTCAATTTTCTTTATCATTATTTTTAAAAGCAACAGTGGTTACAAAAGAGGTAGAAAATACGTCCAAATTACATACAAATTGGATCAATTTTACTATATAATATCTACATATGTTGTTGGCCTATGAATTCATTATCTTCGCATAACCTTTATCATGACCTCCCAAGTCAATATATGAAGTTTGAAGTAAGATAAAAATATCCTTCTATATTTAATACAGGTTTTCAAAGGTGCTTGCTATAAAACTTAAAAGTTGAATGGTAATCATCAACTTATTCAAATCACATCATTAGGCTAACTACATGTGAATTACCAATAAGATCTGGTTTTGTAAACTAGAGTAGGCAGTCTGAGATGTAGTTAAAAGTGGATATCAATTATAAGAAGTTGTAGAAAGTGTCACAAATTGTGACTAAGCAAGGCAGGTTTCACATGACTAATACTTATTAGTCATAAGGTATGGGGGATGGTGCACTATGACGGCATTTGACTCATAGCTTTCACATGACTGCGCACTTCCGAGTAATCGTTTGATTGTGATTGGTTGATCGTTTCATGACGCACGATTGTGATGTCATATGATGTAAGGATTTTCGCACATGACTCATATTACAAGTCATGGGTTGCACGCATGCCACTCATTCGACGGCATGATCGCGTTTATGGGTTTGGATCGATTAAAGAGGCGGTGCGCAGTGGGCGCGTACGAGTCAGCTGATGGATTTCGCACTATGACTCATTATGAGTCATACGGGATATGTTACGCGAGGTTATGAGTCACCAAGGTTAGGGTTGTGGGAAGATGCCTATAAAAGGAGCTTGGTTCCAACCGAGAAATAGGCCACGAACCATCTCGCCTCCACCTCCGGCGATTGAAATCTCAACACCACGGGAAATCATCGTCACTATCCCCCACCCACCTCTCTTCCCCCATCATGGCTACTGCCTAGGGGTTGACGTTAAGCCATCTACCCTCCTCTCCTGAGGCGCGCTTGCCTCCCCTCCTTGGGGTTCTTGTTCCCGTTCATCGTTGACACCCGCTCATGAAGTTCGGTTCTCCCCCTTACCCCGCACTTCCTTCGCACCTCGCTTAGCATTTTGCACGGTCGGAAAGCTTCTCGCTACGCTCACGGTCGGCGTTACGGTGTCGGACTCGCGGTCAAAGTAGGCCCCGGCTTGCTGGGCTTGTACCTGTGATGGGGAAAGCCTCAGTTAGTAACATCACGGTCTCGTCCCGGTCTCGTCGTCGTCCCAAAAGCCCTTGCTATGGCCCGTTTGTCGGTGGTGGCTAGCCCGCTCGCGATCCTTCCTCTACCCCCCTCCCGGTCCTGTCCGCTGGCACCGTACTGCCCCATAAGCTGGCACCTTACTGCTACTTCAAATCCCGGCTGGCACCCTACTGCTCACCCCCCACCGGCTGGCACCCTACTGCTACTCACCGGCTGGCACCCTACTGCTCATCATCGTTGGCTGGCACCCCTTCTGCTCGGTGGCTCCGCTCGCCCCTCTCCCCCTCCGATCGTTCGGCCTCTCCTCGGTTACGCCTAGTCGTGGTTGTAACGGGGGCACTCTGTAGGAAGACGGATCCTAAGATTGCGACCGCACCGAAGACTCAAAGTAGAAGTAAGGATCAAAATAAAGATAAAGATAATTCAAAATAGAATCAAGCGGTAAAACTTAA
>Ga0307513_10003452_pt1 | contig 21393 bp, 16 predicted proteins | sample 15_EM_MG_FD_202174 | JGI IMG/M metagenome (GOLD analysis project Ga0307513, IMG submission 202174) | Populus trichocarpa ectomycorrhiza microbial communities from riparian zone in the Pacific Northwest, United States - 15_EM | ecosystem: Host-associated > Plants > Roots > Unclassified | place... | reverse complement strand
AGCGTTTTTGTTCATTTCGCAGTGTATTGTTTCACCGTCTATATCCAAAAAGAATTCATGCTTAATTGGCAATGACCTGCCTTTTGTGGGTTGTATGGTCCTAAACTCTAGGTTAGAGAATTTTGCACGCTAGGGCTCATTGCTCGCTATGAAGGAAAACATGTACCCCGGACTTTTAAAATGTTTGGCTTTTCAGCTTTTATTTTTTGGTTTTGGTTTTCAGTAGGAAGTATTGTCGGGGGACAAAGATAACGGCGGTTCAACGATCGATAGCAACGCACCCCTCCTCATCGGATAGGTAGTCGCTCCATTAGCTTATAGTTATAAATAAAAGAGATTGAACTCCTCATCACCCTGCACTTCCTACACCACCGAAACAAATCCCTCTAAATCAACCAAAACTAAACCATCTTATCTAATTATTTTTTTCAATAAACTATGCCTCCTATTCTTTGCAGTCATGCCAAAAAACCTATTGCCTCCAAGCATCTCTCTCAGTTTACCAGGGGGAGAATCTTTGGGTTACATGAGGCTCAAATGGGATCTGAGCAAATTTCCCACTACCTTAACATTCCTCCCATTACTGTCAGAAGGACAATTGCAAAGGGATATCAAGAGGGCAAAGAGAATGAAGGTAGAGGAAGACATCCTAAGACTACCAAGTTGCAGGATGAAGCCATGGTTGAGGAAGCTCTCAAAAATCGCCACACTACCTATTTTGAGATTGCTAAAAAAGTTGGACCCAATGTTTTTACCAAGAGAGTGAAGAGAAAAATTGCACAAAAGCATCTTAAAAAATGGGTTGCACAAGAGAGAGTGCATTTGGATAAAGACCTGGCTCAGGAGAGGTTGGAATAGGCATTAGCCCATAGGCATTGTATAAGGGAGATGTGGAGAAGGAAGACAATGTGGGGGGATGAGATATCTGTGGAGAGGGGTGGAGGAAAGAGGAGAAAATGGGTATTTAGATACCCAAATGAGAAGTAGAATAAGGATTGTGTTGAACCTACTGCTAGGAGAGGGGAGAGAAGGATTAGCCAGATGATGACTGGTTTTTTTTATGGTCAAACTCATGGTATTTTTTTTACCTGTTTTTCCTGATCCTTCTTCTGCTAGGGGTGGAGTTACTGGAAAGTCAATTATTAATGTCTATGATCATTATGACTTTCTAGGGATATGGGAGGACATTAAGGAAAAGGTTGGAGAAGAAGAGGTATTTTTTATCATTGACAATGCTAAGATTCACTTGCCTTTTAGGAGATGGCTCAGAAGGCAGGGAATTGCTCTTATGGAAATTCCTGCCTATTCACCAGATCTCAATCCAATTGAAAATGTTTGGTCTCTGGTGAAAGATAAGCTTCATAAGCACTATCCTGAGCTATATCATATGAGGGGTGATGTCAATGCGGTCAAGAAGGCAATAGAGGAGGCAATCACTGATTGTTGGGAACTTCTGGACCCAAAGGTTTTTACTTCTTTGGCAGAGTCAATGGTGGATAGAATAGAGGCAATTATTAAGGCTGATGGATGGTATACCAAATATGAATTTCTACCATGTATTTACATTTTTCTAATTTTTTTTTGGTTTTCATGATGGTGGGGTTGGTGGGGGAGGCCGTTGTTGTTAGGTGGTACCAAATCTGTAAGAACAAGCGAGATGGGTAAGACCGGGGTACTTTATCGTAGACGGAGATATGTCTAGGAAGGCTCAATATAAACGTGCGTAAAAATAGTGATAAAAATTTTTCTTGTAATAACTTATTATATTGATAAGGTCCCTTCTGCGTAACGTGATGATTTCAATAAAGCTCGGGAGGCACTTCGATATTTATATCCCGCGTCGATAGAGTGCGCGGCCTACAAGTAACCACCATACTAACTAAGTACCTGCTAACCATTTCAAACCTTTTCTCTAGTGCGAACACCTTTTGACCCTGAATAATATCGCCCCACCATTGACTTCCGGACTGGAGAGATCTTGATTTCTCTGGTGTGGCACCACTCTCCAGTTAGAGTTCGCAATCCTTCCTCCGTCAGGAGAAACTGAAACTTGTCTGCATGCTAGACAGTGTCCTCATTATCGGACGAACGAAGTGGCCAACTTCGTAATCGGACCTATTGCAGTAGCAGATATCACTCTTGCTTCCTGCGCTTAGGCTTCTGTCAGACTATCAGTCGGGATCGTACCTGTGGCACAATTCTCTCATAGTCTTTCCTTACCGAATGATCCTATATGGTACTATACCATTGGTGTGGGTGCGGTCATACTCTTACTTCATTCTTGAGTAGACACGACGAAAACGTCCCGTTACTTTAGTGACATCGTTTCCTATGCCGATCCGCTATATCTGTAACCTTATGCGACGTAGACCGACTTTGCCCGGAACACTTGAATAAGCTCGCCAAAGGTCCCATCTCATACATCCTGCGAACAGCATCCGGTCGGACGGACGGCCGTGATGTATACGGTGTTATGAGATAGGTTCCAATGATAGTGTCCTTTGGTGTTGGGACGCAACTGCGATGCCGTCAGCTGTTGTCGTGCCATCCCAACGCCGGGGCCAGAGGGGGGTGTTACCCTCACAGGGTGAAAGTAGGGTAACCCCAGGGTACACAAAAATAGGTGGAAATGCAACGCTTTTCTCATATGCCTAACAGTTGTCATTGCCCAAGATTTTCACCCGTTGATACCGCCGTTATTTTTGTCCCCCGACAATAGTGTGTGGTTTTTGGCTAATGCGAAATAACTTTCGTGTTTTTGTTGCAATGTTTTTAGTTTTGTTGGTTCGGTGGCGATTTGGTCGTTATAGGCCTCCGTACTAATAGGTAGTTATGTTTTCCTTATTTGCTCACCCTTTAACTTTGCCTTCACCTCTTTACCTAAGTTAAAATCCTGTTTTCTTTCTTCTATAGGCTCATGATAAATGTTTATATTTTTGTGTTTTGGTTGACTTGATTCCCTGCTCACGATTCCTGTCTCTCGTTATAGACCATGGTGTATATTTTTCTATAAAGATGTCACGTGTACACAATGTCTTAATTTGCCATAAAGTTCTGCAGTTTTGTCGAAATTCATTCCCCCCCCCACCTTGTATCACTTTTTACTGCATGGACATGTGCCACAAAAATACCACCAACCTCCCATGCCTTCAATAACAAGAGAAGCTATGAATAAGCTTTATTTTCCTTGCACAATCACTGATTCCTTCTCTCATAATTTAGGGTAAGTTTAATATCAAAATTCTCATTGTTTGATTCAAAAGAGAGCATTGTTCGTCAGTCCAATATCTCGGTTGTCGAGCACAGTGAGAATTGAAAGCTACCTCGTTGCACACCTCACGTTTGTGGATCAACCTTTTCATACTACTACACACTATATTAGGTAAAAACATACGCATCAATCTTCCTTACCCCTCTTTTTCGACCCTTTAGCCTCCCTTGAAGGTCAGCACTGTCTCCGGTTGCTTGACGGCCGTCTATTGGTGAATGGGCCCTAAGTAGTTTCACACTCGCCAAAACCCCGGTTGTGCCGTATTTTCGGTAAGCAGTAAAGTAGGTTATCTACCCTGCTTGCAAAGTTTAGACAATGTCTTTGGTAGTATAGTGGTTAGTATTTCCGCCTGTCAGTTAACTCTGAGCGCGGACGACCGGGGTTCAATTCCCCGCCAAAGAGAATTTTTTTACGTTGTCCCCTCCTATGTTTCCACCCCCAGGGCAGGTCACAACACCGGTACTGCAATTGTTGTCTATCTACTACCTAGAAACTTCAGGGCCGCTTAGTAGCGGTGAAAATATATTGGCTATTGGAACTAAACTTCGACGATGTGGCCAATCAGGGACATACAACTACTAGAAATCGGTTCCCCGCTCGGTCTCTCCGGCTTCAACACTCGTGACGCTACGTACTGAGTCTTTATCAATATCCTAAAACTTGGAACAGCCAATTGGGATGCGGCAAGGGATTACCCGCCCAGTTCTTCATTCGTTTGATCGTCAGCAGTTTCCTACCAAAGAGTTACCCGATTGAAACCTTTTTTAGAGGGTATATATGATCATCCTGTAATTTTATTGAGTCAAAACCCACTCCCACATGCTCTTTTCTTTAATCATAAAAACCAATGCCAATTTCAATTAGAGAAAAATTAATATTTTATCTACTTTGCGAAAGCTCTAATTCCAAAATTCAAAACTAAGTTGAGGGACATGTTGGGCAGTGTCATCAAAAATTATTAAAATCGGAAATCTTTCGCACCAGGTGCGATGCGAATATGCGCTTTTACAGTCCATCAGATAGAACAAACCAGATTTCCAACACTGCTATTGCAGGGGAAACAAGAGGGATGCGCAGTAACACAGATGAATACTCAACACTATGCAGAGAGCCACAGCAACCCAGAACGCAGGGCTCGGGTTTATAATCGAGGATTATGATAATAATTTAGTCTGTTGACTCTAGCAGGACGATTGTTCGACTGTTCTAGAGAATGCACGATAGTGATCTCTCGCTCTACTAACCTCATCAATAAGTTGATACGGTGAGCCAGGGTTCCGAATGGTCCGCGGAAGACTGGACGGGGCCATCTAGTCTAGTCGAAAGTCAAGTCTAGTCTAATAGTGGAAATTAAACCGACGGGATGGATTATCGGCACCTACTCGGCCAGGACTAGTCCGACCAGGCCCAAGAAATAGGTTATGCATGGCCATTTGACAGAATTAGCATCCATTTTGCTTTTTACTCCTTTTATCGTAATACATTACATGCAAATAAAGCTTTTCTTAATTAGGGCCCGTTTACCTAACCGTCTAGTTCGGACATTTTGGTGGGGAAACTAGACGGTGGCGTCTCAACCGACATCCTGTTCCATTAAATGTAGCAAAACAGTTTACCTAATTTTCCACCGTCCTATATTCTAGCTGCTAGACGGTCAAAACCTGACAGAGCTCAACAGGTCCTTTTGCAACCACCGTCTATCAACACCACCCATACATCATGCACCCAATCATAAGAATAGCAACCGATCGGCGCTAATTTTTTTGATCAATCAGCAATCCATTCTCGCATAACCCAGGGTGAGTCAGAGACAGAATTCCTATCTTCCGTTTGTGAGGAGGCGTTCTTGGTCAGTCCAATATCTCGGTTGCTGAGCACTATTGAGAATTGAAGCTACATAGTTGCACACCTCCTGTTGGTTAATCAAAATTTTCACACTAACGGTCCGTTTACCTATAAACAGCCGTCTAGCAACCGGAGACGGTGCCGACCGTCAAGGAAGGTTAAACGGTGGGAGGTGGGTAGGGTAAATGGATGGGTGCGTGTTTACCTAATTATACTGTCTAGTGTAGTTTAGTATGAAAAAATTGATTAATTGACGGGAGGTGTGCAACCATGTAGCTTTCGGCTCGCAACAGTGCTCGGCAACCGAGATAGTAGACTGACCAACAATGTCTCCTCACAGACCGAGGATAGGAATTTTGTCTCTGAACTGTTGATAGACGGTGGTTGCAAAACGACCTGTTGAGCAGCGTAAGGTTTTGACCGTCTAGCAGCAAGAATATTAGACGGTTGAAAACAGGGTAAACAGTTTTGCCACGTCTATCGGAATATGTTCCTGGTTGAGACGCCACCGTCAAGTTTCCCCACCAAAATATCGAAACAGGACAGATAGGTAAACGGGCCCTAAACTATACTAGACGGTATATGTACTTCTATTCTCATCGTGTATTCGGAATACGGTTGCTATAAAAGTACCGGAAGGTGTGTTAGAATTATTTGAAATATCGAAGATTTGATGTCTTTAATACAAAGAGGATAATGTAGCTGATGGTAAGTGAAAATAATGATCATTATGAAAATAGTGACGGCAACTGTGACGATAGGATGAGGGAAGGTGTTCATTCACCGTTGAGGGTAGCCTTGATTCCGCTTTTCAAGCACGGTGCAATAAATTCTCATACATGGGCTTCACCAGCTATAGCGCCGTTCACTGCAATCTTTCAAGGACCATGAACACTATACTTCAAGTTTCTATGGGTTCGTGATGGCTCTTCCAAAATGGGAAACAAATTTTGGTGCGGAGATGACCTGTGTGTGAACTAAGAGGTAATAAAAGAGAACAAGCTTGGCCTGGTATGAGAATAAATGATGTAAGGAGTAGAAATTACTACTAGCCATGTTTGGTCATAGTATTAAGACATAAATCTTTAATATTACCTGATTCCGAATACGCGATGAAAATGGAAGTAGGTAAACACACACCCATCCATTCACCCTACCCTCCTCCCACCGTCTAGCCTTCCTTAACGGTCGGCACTGTCTCCGGCCGCTAGACGGCCGTCTATAGGTAAACGAGCCCTTAAACTCATTGTTCCCGTCGAATATACTGTAGAATCTCAAGAAAGTTGGGGTGGAGATAGTGCCTCGCTTAGATTAGGGACAGCGAAAATAGATTCATGAATATCAAATTATTTTCTGTGTGCTGAATGAGTGATAATACATGAATATGCAATCTTTTTTGAAGACTAGTCTAGGACCAGTCCAGCTCAGACTAGACCACCCGAGTTAGTCAGGTCTAGGCATTGACGTCAACCAGGACTGACATACCTAGTCCTACCTCCGGGACTTGACCGGTCGGACTATTCGGAACTTTGCAGTTAGCTGCTATAAAGGGTGTCTACCCTTCACACTACATAACTGTGCGCCCAAGTAGAACATAGGCCGTTAGCTCTTTAATGAACCGGTATCTTGGGAGCTGCCAGTATGATTTTTATTGATTTTGAGGGATAGCCAGAGTTCCGAACAGCCAGTCCGTCGGTCCTGGAGGTAGGACCGGACGGACGGGCGGTCATAGTCCGTCTTTTTTTGAGTCCATGGACGGACTAGGGGAGCTGGAGGAAGGACCTGACGCCCTGTGGAGCTTTTCCTGTTACATTTCTTCAACTCGTATGCTCAGAAACGTCAAGTTTATGATTTCATCTCGCTCATGCTTTATTATCCGGCAAATCATGTGCCAAGTGCATAGACTAATAAGCAAGGAAGAATCTCCGGATCTGAGAGAGTCAATCGAGTTTCCTGGTAACTCTCCTGCAAAATCTCACCTCGGGCTGCAAGTCAACTTCTGTTGCATCTGTTGTTTGGCTTTGTTGCGATATCACTCTCTAACTTAGAGTCAAGGCAAAGAGCTTAGAGAAGTATTCGAAGAAAAATAAGACATCAAGCGGAATGATGTATTCAGTCTTATCTTAATACTCACAGCACTTGATAAACTATTTAACTTTCTTCTCTTTCTTGCGGGAATATTATTTATTATCTCGGTTAGAGGGCATCACCATTTATCACTCATACTTTGTCTGCTGTCCCCGGCTGTCATTACTCGGTCCCAGCCCAGCCGGCAGTCCTCTGAGTAATTTGCCCTGCACCGGACCACGGCTAGCGGTCCCGTCCTCTTGGCATTATCCCCGCCGTCACCCGTGGGGCCCCTGGACGGTTCGGAACACTGGAAGGAATGAAGTGGTGATCCTCCTTTTCCGACCTCGATCAGTTTGTGTTGAAACCTTGGTATTCAAAAAACGTCGTGGGTAAAAAAATAAAAAAAAGTAATTCTTCAAAAGGGGATGCGCCCAGTTCCCCAAGAGGGTGTCCCTCCCGTAATTTGTACAAGAAGTATGGGTGTTGTCTTAAGACTAATAAGGCGGGAAAATTGCTTCGGACATGAGCTCATATTGTGGTCCTGTCTCCGTACTAACAATTTCCACCTTCTTGGGGGTGCAGCAGTCCAGTAGCGCGGTTGGGGGGGGGTTTTGGAGTGTTGAGCACGCCTCCAGTTGATGTGCCCATTTAGTATTCATCTAGGCATTACTAAGACCAAAGGAGCTCAGTTTGAAAACCTCGCCTAATCGTTGAACATGTTTTCCTCGGAATAAATAAAGCAGAGGGGGGTGCAAATACGAAACTCTTGCAATGCACAAGTACTTCACGGCAAGAAGTTTTGTCATTGGGTATTCCTCGCATTTCTCTGGTTTGTATCATAGCTTTATTCAAGCTAAATCTCACTAGCCTCACTGGCGTTGCCTAGGGTATTGACCTGGTCAAGGTTCCTGCTGATTATGTAATCGCACACATTCACACAATCTTGCAGCACCACTCCGAGGTGCCCCACAGCTCAACGCCAGATTCAGCTCAAAGGCACATTCAATTTACACGCGAATTTAAGAATTACAAACCACCACCAAACCTTCATTGATGCTTTCAATCCTTCTGGCTTTCTCACACATTGTTTTAAGCCTTTGCAAATAAGCCTCCCGTTTTCTTCTTCTTCCTCTGTTGCCTGAAATTGATGTCTACTTTTATTCTTTCCTTTTACATTCATTTTCTGCTCTGCTTTAGTGGTCAACCTTATAAAGCTATGAGCTTCATGTGTTAAAACACCCCTGTGAGACATTCATAATCGCATACCCAACTTACAGTCTCAATATTGCTAGACTTTCGGGGTGTTAGGCATAAGGGATGATGAAGGCAATCCCGTGCGGGATTGCTTACTAATTCAGGTTGGTTCCCGAGCAATGATGAAACATTTCCCAGCCAAACATGAAACACTTTTCACGGGGGACGGCGGGGGTATAGTCCTTTGCGCCGGGCGCCGGGAAAATTTCGGAAAAGACGGGACGGGACCGCTTAACGCGGTCCACAGCAGTCCGCTTTCAGGGCAGACAGACTCCACCGCTTAGAACACTGAAGGCTTCGGTCTTATGACTTCTACAGTACCATTTGTTTATGCACGGTGGCGCCATCACTCTATTACAGCAAATGACTGTAGATATTTCCTAGCTACCACAAGAAGGGAGCTGCATGAATTCTGAGCCTTGCTCCTAGCTCATCCCAAACCCAACTACTCAGCTACCACAACCCCATCATCCATCAGGATAGCCACCAGTATCATCTTCCAACTAACATGCCAGCCGATCCCACTTGTTGGGTCCCTTTACCAGGGTTTAGCGCATTCTAATCATTCGTTAGCTAACATGGTCAATGAAATAAATATGACGAGAAGGCATACAATCTTCTAGTTTTCTCGCTTCAGCGTGTATCCAATCAGTGGATGTTGCTGTTCGCTTATAGAGTGTCAAGCCAAAAAGATCAATTTTCATAGTTTCCTTGTTCAGACTCTGGTAAAAGAGTATGATCTGTGTCTTGCTTGGCGAAAGGCAAGCGGCAATGGCGCTCCTCGGCGTCGGGTTGATTTGGTCGAATTTCTCAGGCGGATTTGGTCTGCCGTTAACGATCTCTATCATCTTGATATCACCGCCATTGGATTTGAAGATGCAATACAATCTAGTTCCATCGTCGACAGCAGTAAGACTAGTGTGAGGAGAAAATACTAGGGGCCGCCGGTCCAGCTCGAACCCGGGAATTTCGGCTGGCTCTTTACTGGTATTAGAGATGAAAATGTGAGTCAAATGTGAATGCTTACCGCCTCCTTGCGAATGGGCAAGCTTAAGGTTATCTAATTGGAGATACAGCACTGGAAGCCTAGCCTCGGACGTGCCTGCTGGGGCGACTAATATACCTGGCCGTGGGAGAACCGCTGTGAGGGAAGTACCGTAAAGAGGGGGGTCCCTCAAGTCTGGTGTAGTGCGCACCCATCTCTTGTCCCTCCCAGAGTAACTGACCATTTTGATAGCCGCGCTTTTGTCAGGAAGTTGGTAAGAAATGCAAATGACATTGTATAAGTCATTGCTAACGGTGGTTGCAGCGAGGCTCGAGTAATGAGCAGCTGCTACAGCAAGTTGAGAAAGAGTGCCTTCCTTCCAATTGGTCCCTCTCTCGCTAACCATATCACGTAGGGTGTTAGAGTCATCGACATAGAACAGATACTGCTTCATGCTTAGCATTGTGTGCTGTGTGTAGGGATGCTAGTATACCTACTCTTGTGTCTTTTTGAGCAGACTTGTTTGGAGTAAAGTCTGCTGCAGCTAGGGGAGTGAAGAGCTTTGGCGCGTTGTTGGTGATTCGGTCATTTTGGTAACGTCTGACAACGCGTGTGGACCTGTCGTAGGAATAGGTATCTACCGGAGCATCAATTCGTTCCAAGTTGCCCTCGAGTTCCAATAGACTGCCACTCTCTGTCTGAGCATAGGTGTAGATTTTATTGCCTGTTACAAGTGAGGTAAGAGAAGTATCGGGAAGAAATGAGCCCATGGTTGAGTGAACTTAGCTTCTTATTTTCTTGGGGTGGAAATATCAGGATACTGGGATCCGTGTGTTGTGTAGAGGAGAATCGGATACCTGTGGAAATTTAACTGTTTTGCAGCTGTACTAGAGGGTGAGCATAAATACGGCGAACATCATTTCAGCCAGGCAAAAATTAAGTGTGTGACCACAGGGACAGCCGATTTTGGAGCGATTTTGGTAGGTGGAAAATGGTCTGGGGAACTCTTGGCAAAAGGAGTTCACCATGCTTTACCCCATTATTGGCTGGTTGGCGTACGAGCCAATCCGAGCAGGTTCGCCGTACTTACCCTTAATCCCTGGTGCATATTATCCTGCAAAGGGTCTCCGCGTACCCCAATAAAAAAGTGAATTTCTGTGGAGTCTGAATGGAAGTGAATATTGCCTAAGAACCGACAATTTTTGGCTCTAGATTTCCCTGCCCATGCACTTTGGGTATCAGATAGGGTGTATCGGACGCTGCTGCATGTTGTCTGGTCGGTGCTGACGATGCACCATGTATTTGTGTTTTTATCAGGTTCAGCATACTGCAAATGCCTAATTCAAGGCTCCAGAATGGCTTGGGTATGAATTTAGCTGCAGAATTTTGGAATCAGCGATCCTGTTTACCAAATCGTGCAGAAATTTGAAAGGCAAGAGAATGATCATGCTGGGGCAAGGCATTGTTAGACGTGAATTAAAGTTCACTTTGAATATGGTGTATGAAAAGAATACGGAATCAATTCAACTCAACCACTGGCAGGAGAATGATTTTTCCGGCTTCGGGTGGAGAGCGGCTCACCCCTTAGAGTCTCAGCTGGCACCTTTCTCCCTCATGGAAAACACAGCGAACGGGACTTACGAAGTGAATCAGGAGACTCCGGCAACTATCGGGCGATGGACACAAGCACGCACCTTTGGCATCGCAGAAGGGGATATGCAGGAGAAATCTACAGTAAGACCAGCAATCGAAATCTGGGGCGCATCGAAATCTGCTGCGCATCGATACTGTGAGGCATCGAAATTTGTTAGAAATTGAGTATGTTTTCAAGTTAGGAGGAATAACTGAAGCTTGCCTTAGAGGGGACTATGATCGTTGCTACATCGATTTCCCCCGCTGCCTCGATTCGAGCAACAAACCCAAAACACCAAGGTATGTTCCTCCACGCGCCGGCTCCCCATTCTGTACATTACAGAGCGGCAAATCTTTGCGACAACTGTGATGATCCCCTTGCTCCTGGCCCATACCACTGCATCTCCGAGTCCTGTCCCCTGGGCTTTAAGGACACATGCGCGAAATGTTTGTACAGGACTACCGGCTGTCCTCATGCAAGAGGGTAGCCAGGAGGATTTGGGGCTATGGCAACACGGCTTGAAATAACTTTTGTGGCCATCACTATTGCTTTGTATGAGTTTTAAGTCATTAGCTCTATAATATAATACAAGCAATAAAAAGGTTTATCCTATTTAAAAATGCTATCCAACTACCCTGCGACATTCCACACGAGAACATAAGTCCATTGGTTGCAACTACACCGGAGGACAAAAGTGTATGAGTTTTTCCGTAGTGCAACCATGGAAGAAGAAAAAATCTTCGCATCCGAAATAAAGCTCACAAAGCACCGATCACCACCACCATGCTTCTATGAACCCTTCACATAGCATTCCTGCATGCCTAAGTCAAGTCTCTCTTAGAACTAGCAATTTCTTCTAGTAGAAATGGGAGCCGGGCTAGGAATGTGGAGCCCAAGGTCCACCACATACTTATCAGTTGATGGGCCTGCCGAGTAACTTAACTTGCTCTCTGGAGCAGACTTGCTTTGCTGTGCACTTATTTCCACCATTCCTCGGCCTAGGAAAGTATGTTCATACAAGGTAATGCAAGGAATCTGCAGCCTTATCAGTATTCTTACTTTAGCATACTGTATGCTGGGTTGTGTTGCTGGCACTACGTTGGATTTTGGCCTTGCCGGCGTTGGGGCGATGTTTTTTTTGGCGGTGGTTGCGTTGTATTGTACGAAAATTCATGCACTTTTGTCCTTCTCAGTAAGCCCAACCAGGAAAAAAACATAAGTCCATTCGTCGCAACTGGGCCAAACAAGAAGGAAAACATGAGCTTGTTCATCGCAACTAAGCCAAACAAGAAAGAAAACATGAGTCCATTCGTCGCAACTGAGTCCAACTAGAAAGAATCGAAATTAGCTGAGCGCGCGTTTTTATAACTAGATAGAGGTGCTCACCAAAGCGTTTCCAATTTCATCATGAACCTTCAGATTTCAAAACCCCAAGTCACTTAGTCCTACAACCCCTCCTTCGAATTCGTTCCTTCCGGGTACCCCAGTTTCCCATTGTTTGCTCGCTATCGTATCTGTCAAGGCCTGCTCATTCACTTCCAGCTCGGGGACATCTTCATCATAAACTTCCTCCATCTCAATGGTACGAGGCGCAGTTGAATCGGATGCTGAAGTCCCTCTCTTTGGCTTTGGAAGCTGAACACCTTGGCGCCAGCTGAAGAAATTATCCTTGTCCCAGATTTTCTTGATGCGCTGCAACTCCTGGTAATTGTTCCCAAAGTATGCTCTTTCATGAATGTTTTTCGGCAGTACCACGTCGGGGAAATTGATGAATGCGGCCCGTCCCATCATAGAAAATTTTCTCAATTTCTCCTTGAACGATTGCAAAAAGCCCCTCATATCTCTCTCCAACCATTTTTCATCCCACTGCATCATGATATATGTGTGGTAAACACAATCACGCCAGCGAAAAGCCGTGGCTTCGCGTTTCTTCTTGCTTGCCTCACCACCGGAATGGATCCATGTAACCTGCAGTAGAGCTTGTTCCCCTGGGAACAGTTCTCGGAAGGCTTTCATCTCTTCTCTGATGATGGCGGTGACACTCTCGCATATTTCCGGTTTGTTCTTGAAGACGAAGGAAGAATAGATAGTGTAGGACCTGTTCGAGGGAAAGGACTTGGCGATTTCTTCCGACCACTGAGACACGAGCGTCTCATGAAGAAATCGGGTAGATTTTTCGGCCAATGACCGCCGCTTGAGTTGCTTCGCTAGCTCGGGATGTTTAACGGATCTATCGATTATATTGTCGAAGCGGTCCTTGGTGCCATCGTAATAGACAATAAACCGAACTGCAAGTTCACTTGTGGTCTCCTTGAGATCGCACAGCCAGCTGCTGTCAATAGTCATTTGATTGTCCCAGTTAGTGGTATAGAAGTCCTTCATCGTAGTCATAAAATCATCCATGTCCTCTTGCTTCGGACACCAAGTGTACCTCCCAGCTACCACATCACCCTCCGTGTTCTGCAGCTTCTGAACGCTCATCTTCAGCCCAACAACAACACCAAAATTACCGCCACCGGCACCACGGAGCGCCCAGAATAGCCGGTCTTCGTCTGACTTTGGATTGCCACTGTCCTTAACCGTAACCTCTCTTCCATCCGCCGTAACAATTGTAACCTCCTTCAACGAGTCGCATCCCATTCCCAGGCTTCTTGTGAATGGGCCGAGGCCACCCCCAAGAATGAAACCACTTACACCCACAGTGGGGCATCGCCCACCATTGATAATATACCCATCGTGACGGCCACCGACCAATTTCTTGTATGCGTGGCCCCACAGAGCACCGCCTTGCAACGTAACGGTTTCCGCTTCAATGTCGAGGCTGACTTTCTTCATCTTTACGAGGTCCAACAAGATACCACTATCGGTAGTGGAGAATCCGGCATAGGAATGACCGCCATTCTTGATCGTAATTTTTATGTTCCGTTTTTTCGCTTGCTTGACAATGATCTGAACATCAGAGGGATGCGCGGGTTGTACAACGCAATCGGGTCTCGAAAAACGGTAGAGGAGATTAGCAACCGCAACGGAACGCTCATACTCCACATCCCCAGGTTCGTATACTAGGATTTCTTCAGATCGGAAAAGCCTAATGATTGAATCCATATTTGCTGAAGCCATAGTGGTGAAGCGTAAATGAGGTTATGAAGGACCAAAGAAGAATGAGGTTATGAATGATCAAAGGCTTAGGTCTTGTCGTTGTTGTCTTCGAGTCACTGCTGATTTCTCCAACCTTTATAGGTAGGTAGGTAGTAGAGACAGTTCAAGCCATAGTGAACCAAGGAATGGCCGGACCGAAATCTACTTTTACAAATGCACCTTTCTTACATGAACACTTTCATACTGGCCTACTGGGAAGCAATGCACGCATTGGAGACTTTTGGCACATCACTCTGTTCAGTTCGAATTCGAGTTGGAAAGTGATAGGCAAAACTATCATAGGAAGGTCTCAACCGTTGTCAAGGACAACGAGAGCACAACCAGCCTATTTCAGACCAATCAGTAGCGAAATGCCTACACCAGAGGACAAAAGTGCATGGGTTTTGCCGCAGTGCAACCACCGACACAAAAAATCTTCCCATCCGGAATGAAGCACACAAAGTGCCAATACCACCACCATTTCTCCATGAAACCCCTCGCACAGAGTCCTAGAATGCTCAAGTCAAGTCTCTCGTAGAACTCATAATTCTAGTAAAAACTATAGGCTCGCTTGTGAAACCTCTCGCCGTATACACAACAGCTCCCCATAGTTAGAATGAATACACGGCCCTTCCTTTCGCAATTCTTTCTGTTGTTACTGAAAATACCAATGACTATTATTAATTCCCGATTTTAGTTGATGTAAGGGTAGACTATTGTGTGCTTAATGGATCAGCTAGTGCTATCTGAATGGGAGCCAGGCTAGTATCATGGAGGTCAATTTCTTCAAGACCCGTCCATGTCCTCCGGTGTAAGAGATTTTACGGTATATGTTACACCCCGCTCAAATACACCCGAGGCCAGAGGTGCATGAGTTTTTCTGCGGTGCAACCATCGCTAAAATAAACATCACCTAAATACCAGAGAAGATTGAGAAGACCAGAATCGAACACAATGCCCGCAATTCGACATACCAGCACATGTCAAAGGAAGGATAATGAGAGGGCTGCTAACGGTTTCCTCAATATTGCACCGACTTAGTCTTCTCGGCTTCTAAAGGGTAGAAGGCAGGAGTCTAGTACTGGGATAGCAGAGAGAGTCCTCTACAGCCAGCGGCCTAGGTTACTCTGCCGCCACCAAAAGCGCATGAATTTTTTCGCATTGCAACCATCGAAAAAAAAACCCCTTCGCATCCGACATAAAGCACACAACACACCGATCACCACCATGCCTCTACGAACCCTTACATTGTGTCCCTGTATGCTTAAGTCAAGTCTCTCTTAGAACTAACAACTTCTCCCGGTGAAAATGGGAGTTGGGGTGGGATTGTGGAGCCCAAGGTCCACCACACACATAACGGCTAGCGGGTCTGCCGGGTAACTTAACTTGCTCTCTGGAGCAGACTTGCTTTGAGGCGCACCTATTTCCACCATTCTTGGCCTAGAAGAGTACATTTATACAAGGTAATGTAATGCCTCTGCAGCCTCATCAGTATTATTTCTTTGGCATGTGCCGGTATGTTGTGTTGCTGGCACTACGTTGAATTTTGGCCTGGCGGGTGTTGAGGTGATATTTTTTTTGGCGATGGTTGGGTTGTACGAAACCTGTACCTCACCAAAAAAAGTCGGTATCTCTCCGCTTAGACACCCGGAGATAAAAGTGCATGGGCTTTTGTGCAACGGAACCATCGCCAAAAAGAAATCTTCGCATTACGAATAAAACATACAAAGCACTAACTACCGCAACCACGTCTCTACGGACCCCCAGCGCGGAGTCCCAGCAGGCCCAAGTCAAGTCTCCCTTAGAACTCACAGTCCCAGTAAAGAAGATAGAGTCTCTTGCCAGGCTTCTGGTCATATGCACAACAGCTCTATCTCAGTCGATGGTGGCAGCCGGGTAACCTAGGTTGGGACCTGCTGTGGACCCACTCTGCCGTATTAGACTCCAGCCTAAATCCACCCTTTATAAGTGTATCCCTTGGACGGTGTGAAACAGTAAAATTCGCACCACACTCAGATTTGGCTACTTCAACTAAGTTTGGTTAGATGCTGCAATTTTCGATCGCCTGGGTGCTCAAATGACTTAGCACTATTAGCCACTCTTGGTTGAATGTAGCCAAATCTGGGTGTGGTGCGAATTTTACTGTTTCACACCGTCCAAGGGATAAGACAGAATTCGTGCAGGGCGGGGTAAGGCCTCTGGATCTTTCTCTGCATTTTTTCTTTGGCATGTGCTAGTATGTCGTGTAGTAGGCATTAGAGAGGATTCTTTGTCTTGCGAGTTTTAGGGTGATTTGTTTTTAGCGATGGTTGCGTTTCACAAAAACTCATGCACTTTTGTCCTCTGGGTTCAAAATCCACAATCGGATTATCGGCCCGTCAGTCCGCAGCAGGTTACTTTCGACAGGTTAACAGATTGCAAATACCAGTTAACGAGATCTAAGCTGTCCAGTGCGCCGATCATATACCGAGTCGGGAAAACTCTAATCCTCCCCGGGAGCTTTTGAATCAGAACCTGGAGATTACAGGGCTGCCGGAGATGGCGGATTTCAAGAGATTTCAGAGTATTTGGGATCTGCCATGGCATCCGTACGGCTATGCCGAACGATTTTCGAACTTGAATTTGAACCGAAAACTTGGATGTGCTGAGAGTCTCAATTCCGATATTGTGCTTACCATGACAGCTCGTGCTAGGGCTTACCGAGAGGCCGGTAGCTGGATAGTTCGACAATACACTCAATCCAATGGAGAATTCCATGGACAAGCAGCAATGATATACGAGTGCAGCCTATAGATACATGTATATTGGCCACGTGGGTCTGGTAAGAAGGTTTTGGTGAGAAAGGCTCACATAAAATGTCTTATCAGACTCATGTGACTATTGTATACTCGGGCATACTCGTCGTGTCCAGGTGATTTTAAGAAGACTGCTATTGCATACAGCCCAAATCCAAGCAAAAAGGGCAAATTTGGGTGGTATGCAAGAGCAGTCATTTAAAAACGATTTGACATCGCGAGTATCGGCCCACACTCGTACGAGTACTTCACCGGCAGTCCTACTCCGCTCCTCTTTTGGTGGATGTCCAGAGGGATCAGATGCATGGTGATTATGGTACGACTTGTCAATGCACTGGGGGTTGAGGCTAAGTGAGCCGAAGCTACTATGATTGTCTTCTAGACCATCCAGGCAACAAAGGAGTCGAATATCGCGAACCCCTCATGTCGAGAGTTCGCCTTACTTTCTTCTCTCACGAAAGATGGAACCAAGGTTAGCCCCCTCATGTGGTTACACAAACCTATTTTGGGCCGGTTAAACTCCATTTCGCCTCGCTCATGCTCACCCCGTTGTACTCAGGTAGGGACGAAAAAATCGGAAAAAAAGATCAGCAAGATTATCTGGGGAGTGGGGTAGCGAAGCAAGCACTTTGGAAAAGAAACGGGCTTGGCGGACATCAGAAAGCGGGATGATGGTTTAGGGAAGACGGATTTCACTTTACCGTAGTCTAAGGACATGTTTGGCAAAAATGGGACCGTTCCGTTGGGCGACCGTTTCTGCTGTGAAAATGGCCCATCCTCCGTTTTGAAACGGAAGGAAAAGGACGATTTGTATGGGGGGAACGGAACGGAACCGCCGCCTCCAAACAGGCGCTAAACTTGACCATCTGCTGCACATATAAGGTTAACGGGCCCCAAATTCTGTGTCTCCGCTCAGACCCGCACAGACATCTCGCCATACAAAATGTTAATCACTGTGTTCAGGTTCTACATGCCTGGAAATTGTAGCCACTTAGCAAGGGTTTGACAGACTTCTTTCTTTGACCAAAAGTTAGCGCAGATTGGCCCAGTAGCTGGAGAAAAAACAAAAAAGCGGTTACACACATGGTGATTTCGACGAATCGGACGATGCTTGACAGACTTATGCTCACACCCCTGTACCGTACTTGGACTTAGGTGTAAGGGTAAATGATCGGAAAAAAGTGGTTAGTCGCAACCAGCGGTTTTTCCGGTCACTTTTTGCTCGAGGCAGTTACACGACATTGTTAGCCTGCGGGGCGCACCGCGCGCGGCCCGGTGTTGCCCACCACGTGGCATTTGTTCCATTGGTCGGCATTTGCTCCATTGGTCAACTGCCCGGCCTGGACGGGAGATCTGAGACGAAGCCACTCCGATTGGCTTCGAGACCAATCGGCTGATCCAAAAGTCGGAGAGAGCAAACTCATCCAGCTAAGAGTTCGCCTCACTTTTTCCCCCATCCAAAATCCTCCGCCAAGATTGGCCTTTTATACGATGACACTCACCAAACTCTCTGACCAAATTTTGGCCGATGAGACTCAAGTCTGCCTTATTATTATTCAAATATTTTTCCATTTCGCGAGTTCGCCTCAAAAATGCTCACCCTTTCTACTCGGGTAGGGACAAAATGAGCGGAAAACTTATGGTAAGAAAACACGAGATAGGAGGATGATCGATGTGGCCGCTGGGGAAAAGCCATCAGGTTGTGAGGCATCTTTAACCCTAAGTGTTGCCCAGGTATGATAGCTGGGCAGGTGTGCTGGGAACTCATTTTGGCTGGCTTCTGGTTCTGACATTTTGGCAGTAAAAGTAAATGGTGCTGTTTCAACCGATATCGTATTCCAATCGATAAGGCAAGACTGATTACTAAATCATTTAGCATCTCTTATTCTAGCTGCAGGGTGGCTTAAGGCAGAACCCAGCTCAACAGGTCTAGTTCCAACCCCTGGCTATCAACTCGATCATGAAAACTATGACCTGCCATGCCTGAAATTACAAGAATCACTACCAATCTACCCCATTGGCCTTCTACACTGGATAATCATATTTCCCATAATTCAGTTCTCATTCAAAAACACAATTTAAGACTTGAATTTCAGTAAGGGCAGTATTAGTTAGTCTAGTATCTTGGTTGCCTAGGACTCTAGTGTGTTTAAAGCAAGATGACTTCACACCTCACGTTAGTAATGCAATTTTGACACTAAACCATAAAAGAGAGTATATGAAGTACCGGTAGATGCGGTAATCACTTGAGGTTCAGAGGTTGTCACAAGTGTACACCACATACGATTAACCTGTTGTCGATCTGGTCCTAAGTGTGCGCTAAGAGGTCATGAAACTCGGGCACGAACGGGGGGATTGATTCGGGGGCGGCCCGGAACGGGGCTGCGTCGTCACTCTGATATGGGTTCCTGTATGATAGGAGCATGGCCGATAGATATCGTAGTCACGTGCCTCATCTAGCCGTACCTGCATCCGGAAGGTTCGTTAAATGTTTCTTATCAGAGATACGTGACTGTTATATATATTAGCTGTGCTCGTACAGTACAGTATATTTTCATGTATTATAAGTACGAGTAGGAGTGTCGCTAATGAGGATTTTATTGCACTTGTCCAATCGCCACTCTCTATATGTTTAAACTGCAGGGACTTGACATTCTTTGTGCCTTTCTGTAAGTCTACTTCAGTTCACTTTAGCGCCATTCCGACTTAAACGAGATAATTCGGGTGGTTGCTCTGCCTCCTGTTAGAGGACAGATATATCAGGGTAACGGAGGAGCGGGGGTCCACTACTTAAATGCGGAATTGTTCCAGGTCATCCCCTGAACTTGAATCGCAGAGAACCCATATTTTCACTTCATCGTTCATCGAATACACAATGTTACGAGCGATTATTGGTTTGTTTCAGCAATCCAGCACGTTTGAAATATCAAGTTTACTAATTCTATGTTATGTCATTTTTCAGCTACTACTTGGAACCATAAGAAAACCCTCGGAATCTTCGTGGCAGGTTTCGCAAGCCATTGGGCTGTGAGTGCCCAAGCGACAAAGATCAAACGCCGCTGGAATGAGAGATGGTTCCCCTGGATGAAAAACCAGAGGAAAGGGTACGGCGGTTGAGGACAGTGCATTGACCAGCCCCACAAATACTAAGACTTGGTGGGAGAGATGTATTTAGCTACTGTGCGAGTCCCTCAAAGACACGAAGGTGTTCCAGCATTCTTGTCGCCTACCGGGGGGCAGTTGTGCTGGTTCTGGTGGTTGTGGTTATGGTGGTTTCCTATTTTTGATATTAATTCTGGGACACCAGTATTAGAGATTGTGGGGGGAAACGGTTGGGGTCTGCAACCGGAGGGTTCTGCTTTCATGATTACTTGAAAATAATTCTGGATATATACGACGACGGGAACGGGAATGCATCTTTTATCAGTTGGTTGGTTTGTTCTGTTCGTTTGCTCGTCAGGAATTCATGTTGTATGATACCAATAGCCCTCGTGGAAAAAATATCGGGTTACCCTCTTGCCTCTCTCTGCTTAACCACACATTGAATAGCTAGGGTAGTGGGGTTGTGGGGCCCCATGTTGGCATCCATTATACTAAACTCAATAGGCTCCCGGGATCCCGTAAAAACATCCTCAACCCTCCCTCCATTAATCATTTCTATCATGCAGACTTCATTATGGCACTTAGCTTAGCGACGACTATCAACGAGAAATTGGACCTCCCAGAGCTGCTTATTCGCCCTGCTAAAACAAAGGCTCAATACTGCCCCTACCGAGGGCAGCGGGAGCATGAGAAGGAGGAAGGGCACTTCCGATGCGGAAGAAACATCACAGAACTCATATTATGTGACTGAGCCCATATTTTATGTCAATACCGGTACACATTCCCCCTCGTTATCACGGTTTTATGAAGTCCGCTGGCTTAGACAATATGCAAGATCCACATTTCGGGCACTGATACACCACCACCCTGGCCGATGTTTTAAAACGCTTGCAAGTTCCCCTTAACCGGAAAGCGCTGCTTAGTGCGGGTACAAATGAGCATGGAATGAGAACTTAGCAAGCCGCCGATATGAAATTATTCTGCCTAGACAATGTTGGATTTTTTGACTGCTCATCACGTGCATATATTCCCATGCGGGCAGACTCTGAAACGCAACTACTATTATCCGTTACGCACCATTACTCTAACATCGTTCCACCAGTGTTAGCTCATACAACCTCTGACTACGATTCCGCATAAGCTAATGCAACAACATCAAACAACTATCATACGGCACTGAAACAGGAACACTCACGATACCCGAACGATATCCGAACGAGATCCTCGGCTTCACACCCAACCTGCGGCTGGCCGCACTACCATTACCTCGGAAACTCTGCTAGAACCTCGGATCAGATTC
>Ga0307513_10003451_pt1 | contig 21394 bp, 22 predicted proteins | sample 15_EM_MG_FD_202174 | JGI IMG/M metagenome (GOLD analysis project Ga0307513, IMG submission 202174) | Populus trichocarpa ectomycorrhiza microbial communities from riparian zone in the Pacific Northwest, United States - 15_EM | ecosystem: Host-associated > Plants > Roots > Unclassified | place... | reverse complement strand
TCTATTATTTCACTGCAAGAGGGAGCAGACTGACCATTTCGACATGCATGGAATTTCGGTCCACTTCACTGTAAACTGCTACTGTCTTGATGCCCAGCTTCTTTGCTGTCCGTATCACCCGACAAGCAATTTCTCCGCTGCGGTCTTGGTCAACAACGCCAGCAAGGGAGTAGCTGGTGGTTTGGTTACCGGTTGGCAATCAAGATTTTATCAAATAAAGGTTTCTTCGAGTGCGAAATGAGTCCGGTTTCTACCTTCTCTGTTAGTCCCTGCCTTTCGTCGTATCACAATTAATTTACCAGTTGCAAACGCACGCCCCGGTTCCTTTATCGAGCTGGAGGCTCTGTAGTTGTTCTCCAACATACTTCGAGCTATTGCCCCCGGTTGAATGACATTTGACGAAGTTGAAGCCGTTCGAGTGGTAACAGCACCGACTGTCCTGCCCATTGCCTTCGTTGTAGTATTTGTGGCCGCATGAGCGGAGGTAGAGACCGTTTGTAAGAGCCGCCGGCGTGCAGAGCGAGAGGTTGGGATCATAGTAGAGTGCGGGGAGGGTCAATAGAGGCGGGATTTGAATCTTGACCACAAGCCATGACGGGCGGATCATCAGACATGGCGTGACCTGCTCGAGGCTGATTTCTGAGTTGCATTGGAGGTAAAACGAGCTGTACAGGAGCCCATTTTTGGGTGCAGCTGCTCCTTTCAAAGCCGCAACGCAAAATAGAGACGACCGCTCTTGGACTCTCTGTAGCTGAGCCGCTGTGGACCAGTACATCGGATTCACCGTAAATGGGGCAAGCGAGGCTACCACAACACAGCGCGTCAGCCTCAAATCTCGCTTGACCACCGACTATGTCGGCTCTTCGGATCCTTGTTATTGGTAGCGGCGGTCGGGAGCATGCTCTGGCTTGGAAACTTGCAGCCTCACCCTCTGTGGAGGCGGTCTATACCGCCCCGGGCAACGGCGGGACCGCATCCTCTGCCAAACTGCAAAATGTCGCGATCGGCACGGAAGACTTCGGATCTCTGGTTGATTTTGCGGTCAAAAATGATGTAAATATTCTCTTAGGTGGCTTTCTAGCGCTTTTGATCTCGTACAAATGGGTAGATCGGATTGGTACTGCCTGGACCAGAGCAGCCGCTCGTGGACGGCATCGAATCGCATTTCAGAAAAGGTACTCCGCTCTCTTTTACGGGTCTTCGATCAACCTGATTTCGTCGAATAGTTGGAATACCTGTGTTTGGACCTTCCTCTCTGGCGGCGAGGATGGAAGGTTCAAAGGCATTCTCAAAAGACTTCATGGCGCGGCATTCCATTCCCACCGCCACATTCAAGGTGTTCACCTCCCAACAATACTCGGAGGCTTTGAAATATACCCAAACCTGTGGGCACCGAGTTGTTCTCAAGGCCAGCGGACTTGCTGCCGGGAAGGGGGTGTTGATTCCCGAGACCCCGGAAGAAGTAGAGAAAGGGCTTAAAGATATCCTTCTCGACCAGGTCTTTGGAGATGCAGGTGAGTTGAGCTCCTCGGACGAGTTCTGTGTACTCACCGTGATCCGCCGGATGTAGGAAACGAGGTGGTCATTGAGGAATACCTAACAGGTCCCGAAATATCTGTTCTAGCATTTTCAGATGGCTTCACCATTGTTCCTCTTCCTGCTGCTCAAGACCACAAACGAATTGGAGAAGGAGATACCGGTTTGAATACGGGAGGCATGGGTGCTTATGCACCTGCCCCAGTAGCCACACCGGAAATCATGTCACGAATTACAAGAGAGGCCCTCCGACCCACTATCGATGGGATGAGGAGAGAAGGTAGCCGATCGTTCATATCTCGCACAACTATTGATCCGTGTTATTCTTCAGGGTACCCCTTCGTTGGACTCCTATTCACAGGGTTCATCCTCACAGAATCAGGCCCCAAAGTACTCGAGTATAACGTACGCTTCGGCGATCCCGAAACCGAAGCTCTCATGCTTCTTCTGTCGGACGAGGTCGATCTTGCTGCAGTCCTTCTGGTGAGCGAGAGTGCATCTCCAGCTACTGGCGTGTGTACTTACGTCGTTTAGGCCTGCGCGGAGCGGCACCTCGACTCTGTCACAATCCAAACGAAACCGGGTTTCGCCGTCTCTGTCATTCTCGCCTCTCAGGGTTATCCAGGTTCCTACTCGAAAGGCAAGGGTATAACCATTGGCGATCTCCCCGAAGGTGTCTCTATCTTCCATGCCGGCACTGCATGCAAAGATGGTCAATTGGTGACCGCAGGTGGTCGGGTGATAGCTGTATGCGCATACGGACAAACCATAGAGGAGGCCTTGAATACAGCCTACAAGGGTGTGGACAAGGTCCACTTTGAGGGAAAGACGTATCGCAGAGACATCGCGCATCGGTATGTTCCTCCTGTACATTTATTCTCGAAGTATGCTCACGGGTTCAATAGCGCTCTCGAAGCTTCCTCTGAAAGCAAAGCCCCTGAGTCGCTCACGTACGCTCAAGCCGGTGTCTCTGTCGATGCGGGCAATTACCTTGTCGAGACTATCAAACCCTTTATCAAACAAACCCGACGCCCTGGAGCAGATGGAACAATCGGTGGGTTTGGCGGAGTCTTCGATCTCAAGGCTGCAGGGTGGGACGGGGACAGTTTGCTTGTCGCAGGAACCGATGGCGTCGGAACAAAGTTGAGGGTTGCATTGGAAGTAGGTAAACATGACACAGTGGGTACGTACATTTGTCCTTCCACGTTTTCTGGGCGGCCTTTTGATCAGAACATGGCGCATGACGGACAGGTATCGATCTGGTGGCTATGTCAGTCAACGACCTGATTGTCCAAGGCGCTGAGCCTCTCCTCTTCCTCGATTACTACGGCACGTCCAAATTAGACGTCAAGGTCGCCGTGGACGTCATCAAGGGCATTGCCGACGGCTGCATCCTGTCCGGATGTGCCCTCGTAGGCGGTGAAACCGCCGAAATGCCGGGGATGTATGCAGAAGGTGAGACTTCCTCGCTCGCTAGGCGTATGACAAAAAATTCTCATATTAGGCCCTTCTTCGTTCGTCTCTTAGGCGATTACGATCTCGTCGGGTTCGCACTCGGGGCGGTGCGGCGCGCGCAGCTCCTACCCCGGCCCGACACGATGCGCGCGGGGGACGTCCTCCTAGGCCTAGCCTCATCCGGTCTGCACTCCAACGGGTTCTCGCTCGTGCGCAAGATCATCCACCGGGCGGGTCTCGCCTTCTCATCGCCGTGCCCATGGACCACCCGCGACCGCGACCGCGATCCTTCGTCGCCGGTTTTGGCTTCGGCACAGACGGTCGGCGACGCGCTGCTCGTCCCAACGGCGATCTACGTCCAGCAGCTTCTCCCGCTCTGCCGCCACCGCTCGGGCTCAGGCTCAGGCTCAGGCTCAGAACCAGAACCCGACAGCCCGCCGCTTGCGCTCATCAAGGGCCTGGCGCACATCACCGGCGGCGGGTTCGTCGAGAACGTGCCGAGGGTGCTACCGGAGGGCCTGGCGGCCGAGATCGACGTCGCGGTGTGGGAGCTGCCGCCCGTGTTTCGGTGGCTGATGACGGAAGGGAACGTCGCGCCCCGCGAGATGGCGCGGACGTTCAATTGTGGGATTGGCATGGTCCTTGTCGTTGCGGCTGAGCACGTCGACGAGGTCGTCCGGCTTCTCGTCGAGTCCAAGTCCGAGTCGGGCGGCCACGGCAACGGTGCGGCTGTCCTCCGAATCGGGCGATTGGTGGAAGGCAGGGGCACACAACTCAAGGGATTAGAAACGTGGGCTGCTTGAAAAATGTATTTGGCGCGCCGAAATGAGAAAAAAACCTATTTTTCTCTGAGAACCGTCGTGGTCATCCATCACCCGGTCCCACAGAACGTGCAAGAATAGGCATGTGAGAGAGAGAAGATCGATGGAGAGAAGATGCCAACGTTCTATCATCAATGCGGCCCTGCCGTCCATGAGCCATGAGTATGAGTATTCGCCCGCCTAATACGGAAGGAAATCTACGAACGACCGTTGAGGCTATACGAGGGTTACGAGGGTTACGATCGTCGAGACACTTCCTGGGAACGAACAAATGTGGATTTCACACCCCCCTTGGGTCTCGATTACATATGTATTACAGTGGCCATTATGTCCCGTGACCGAACGACAAGCGGCGTAGCGGCGTCTAATCTACCCAGAGCCAGATAACACGACAGAAGGCAGAAGGCAGAAGGGGAAGTAAGCCACTAAGTAAGCCACTAAGTGATGAGTTTCGGTGCCTTCTTTACTTCCGACTTGGCCACGCCCTTGACGAATCCTTCCTGGTCCTCACCGGAGAGCTCCTCCAGTGTCCGGCCCTTGGTCTCGGGCAGCAGCAGGGTTGAGAAGATGCCGGTCAACATGAACAGCGCGAAGATCTCGAGGATGTGCGGGACGAATTTGTTCGTGCCGCCAATGTCCTTGAGCTGCGCGAACCCGACCTGGGCGACGATCGCACCGAGCTTGCCAGAGGCGGCGGAGATGCCGTGGGAAGTCGAGCGGTAACGCGTCGGGAACGCCTCGCCGGGAATGATGAAAGTCGTCGTATTTGGTCCTGTTAGAAGCAGAAGCAGAAACAGAAACAGAAGGTGGGTAAGTAAGCATCCAGCGGGCAGCGGCAGCGGAGCGGACGGAGGCCGGAAGCCGGTGCCACCATGGCCGCGGGAAAGGGGGGCTACGTACCGAAATTCTGGAAAAAGTTGGCGAGGCAGTACAGGAAGACGAATCCGTTGGTGGCTGCTGCGGTTGCGGTGAGTTTGTCGTAGGCGAAACCCATAATGACAAATAGGACGGTGAGGACGATGAAGCCCATGAGCTGAATTGGCTTGCGTCCCCAGCTATCCACGAAGAGGAAGGTAACCCAGTAGCCGGGGATGAGGCCAGCAGCCGCGAGGATCAAGTTGCCAATAGCGATGTTCTTGAGATTTTGGTAGACCTTGAGGGTCCCGGTAGCAGTACCGCCACCACTGAAGCCGATAGCAGTAAGTACGATGGAGGAATTGAGACCGAGACCGTAGAAGGCGATATCGAGGGCGAACCATGACCACGCGCAGCCGAGGAGGACTTTGAGGTTCTTCCACTGGCCGAAGTGCCTAGCAAAGTCCTTACGAGAAGCCTTGGGAGCATCCACACGTTGTACGACCGCATCGGGGTCGACGTAGAAGGTGCCGGTGGAGAGGAAGTTGTCGACATCCTCGCTGGCTTGCTGAACGTTGCGCTCGATGTCCATAGTAAATCGGGGTGTCTCTGGGATGGTTAACCGGTAGTAGAGGGCGACAACTCCGGGCAGGCAGCCGAGACCGATAAGGATGCGCCACATATTGTCGACATGGGCCAAGACGGCGGGATCATCGGCAAGAAGGGCGCTCTTGAACGCCTCTGTGATGACCAGAGCGACAAGAGCGGCGGTGAAGTTGCCCCAACCTTGGAAGGCAAAGACGGCGGTCATAAGACGGCCGCGAATCTGGGTGGAGGAGAACTCTGAAGAGATAACAGCGGACAATGGATAGTCGCCACCGATGCCCACACCCATGATGAAGCGCCATACGATGAGGACGCCAAAGATATTGACACCATGTCCGCTACCGGCAAGAGCCTGACCAAAAGTAGCGATGATGATGATCATAAGTTCGACACCATCTGTGGTGGGAATTCAGTGAGAGTTGGGAGTAAGGGTGGTGTGGGTGTGGGTGTGGGAGGAGAAGACGTACACATGCGCTTGCGCCCGACGACATCGGCGAGCCAGCCGAAGAGGAGCTGTCCAACGAGCGTGCCGACGGGTGTGGCAACCTTGATACCGAGATCTTGGTTCGCAGTGGTCTTTTGACCGGGACTATAAACATAGCCGATCATGACAGAGGCGATGTTAATGGCGAAGATGTCGTAACTAAAGTGGGGGATTTAAGACAATTAGTTGATAATGATGAGAAGAAGAAGAAAAAAGGAAAAACTGACGCATCGGTGAAGAAACCAACACCAGCGATGAGGGCAACTTTGGCATGGAACCAGGAGAACTCCGCGTTGTCGATTTCGGCAAGAGCACGCCTACGACGCTCTGCAAAGTCGTTGGGGTTGGTTTGCTGCTGCCTATTATTGGAGGTCTCGTCGATGGAGGAGGGAGGGGACGCTTGTTTCTCCTTGGAGTCGCTCATTTTTAAGAGGAGATCGGGTCGATATCGTGGTCGTGTGTAGGTGGAGGACAAGCAATGCCAAGATGACAGGCCAAGACGACCAAGACGATCAGAGTGATACCAAGGCGAAAGAGGTGAGCGCGCGCGAGCTTGGCGAATGATCTCTGGGCCTTTTTAACTGGATAATTTTGGAGATATCAACGAACGTGCGTCGGTCTGCGTCCATCGTTGTTGCGAGTAGCTCAGGCGAGGACGAACGTTCGTGAGTGAACCTTGTGGGCTGTCGCACGAACGTTAGACTCTTCCAGGCACACAGCCGAACACTGCTAGGGTCATGCCCTTACGGATACCCCCTCTCGCCCTCTCCCCTCTCCCCTCCTCCTTCGTTCCAGCCCCATTCTACACTGTGCCACGCCATGGATGATAACGATTTACCCTCGGCGGATTCCACTATCCATCTCCGAGTGAACCCCCATGTCCTGTCCTGGCGTGTCAGTCATAGAATTCGACCCTTTGAAAGAAAGGAGAGGCTGACAGGACCACATGGTGCATGCTGTCAGCTGTTGTCAGCTGTCCTCAATGAACGCTTATACAAATGCATTTCCCTTCGGCAATCGATAAATTGCCGGTAAAGCCAAGCTAGCCAAGTTGGCAGCACCGCATGGCTCCTATGGCACCTACCCCGTCCGGCCAGCAGGGTCCTTCCTGTGTCTAGCCCTTTTATTGGTCGTGTGCTCAGGTCTCAGGTCCACCACTCAGTGCGACCAGGGTTCCGCATTACATACATCCCTTGTGGCGGTATCTACATTTCAGCATCCCAGCTGCACGATGCGACCCCACCTCCATTGGGAACGAATCTCCGCACGCACCGTTTACCGAATCGATCGTCATAGATGCAGTGTTACTCACGCCTCTAGCGCAATGCAATCGATCTCAACGAGGACATCTTTCGGAAGCCTGGAGACCTCCACTGCTGCTCGTGCAGGTTTGGACTCGCCAAAGACCGAGGCGTAGATAGCGTTCATGGCCGCAAAGTCGTTCATCGATTTGAGGAATACCTGCATTTAGGGAAATTTTTAGTCTCGTTGCCCCCAAAACGAGTCCATAGTCCACGGCTGGCGAGTGAGTAGCTTACTAACTTACCGTCGTCTTTACCACCTTGCTCAAAGAACTGCCACTGGCTTCCACAACAGCCGTCAAGTTCCTCAATACTTGCTTCATCTGCTCTTCGAAGCCCCCCTCCACGACTTCCATAGAAGTTGGAGTCAGCGGGATGCACCCAGAGACAAACACGAATCCATTCGCCTTGATGGCTTGCTGGTACGGTCCAATAGCAGCAGGGGCGTCTGATGATCCGGTGATCGGATCAGCATCCGTCACAATGGTACAAATGGGAAAAAGGGCAGATGACGTACTGGGAGTCGAAACGGCGCTGATGGTCGACATTCGGGCTAGATAATAGTTCGGGAAATGCGTTGATCTCGCTGGAAGAAAAGTAACAGGAAGGATCCTGCGTGGTGTAGAGATTAAGGTCTGGCGCCCAAAGCAGCGGAGGGTAGCAAACATCCCGACAAAGCAATCAGGCCCAGGCCCACTGCTGTCTCCGCCCTCCGCCCTCCCTCCGCCCCCCCAACCACCAGTACATTTATTTCTCCGCCCGCGGACATGGCCTCAACAGACCTATCGGACCCAGATCTGCAGCAAGAGCTCTTGCAATTCACAATAGGGCTTGCCACAGAGGCGGGGGAGCTGATCCGACAGGGTTCAAACGCTATCTCGACAGTCGATGAGAAGAAGAACGCTGTCGATCTCGTCACTCAATGGGACAGGGCTGTCGAAACACTCGTAAAGGAGAAGATCGCAGCCAAGTATGGCCCCCAGTTCGAGTTGTACGTGTTTTCGTCCTCGCGCGTGGTATTGACGATTGACGTCCGCTCTGATCAGTATTGGAGAGGAATCGTACATGGACGGGACGCGTCCACCGTTAACGGATGCCCCCACCTTTTGCGTCGATCCAATCGGTACATTGACATTGACATTGCATTTACATCGGTCTGTTGTTGTTGTCCAGACACGTCAAGTTTAATTGCGCCCACAGATGGAACTACAAACTTCGTGCACGGCTTCCCCTTTGCGTGCATCTCCATCGGCGTCTTGCACAAGAAGGCGCCGCTCATCGGGGTCATCTACAACCCGTTCCTCGACCAGCTATACTCTGCCTTGAAGGGCCACGGTGCGTACCTCGACCACGTCAGGACCGGGGAACGCACCAGGCTCCCCATACATGCGTCCAGGCCACTGCCGTCGTTGAGCAAGGCGATTGTGGGGGTGGAGTGGGGTTCTGACCGGTCCGGGGATGCATTCAAGAAGAAACTCGACTCTTTTGCAAAGTGCGTACGGCGTGATCGAGTTTGGTCATCGATTGACCAGCGCCTCCCCCCCCTCACCCCTCCACACCAGGCTTGCTGCAGATGGTAAAGAGACTCCGGGCGGAAAGATGGTCCATGCATTGAGAAGCATGGGTTCCGCCGCTATGAACTATACCCAGGTGGCAACGGGTGGGCTCGATTTGTACTGGTACATCCACCACTATTTTGGGCATATCCTTGGGTACTTGCTCACTCACTCTGCAGGGAGATCGGGTGTTGGTACGTGCTCACCAAAGATAGACACCACTATCCACTAGCTCATTACGTCCTACGTACGACTTAGGCCTTGGGATGTTTGCGTATGTCACACGTTCTTTGCGGTGGTTTTGAGTAGCGCGCCAACAAAGCGTTTCCAGGCAGGAATCGTGATTGCACAAGAAGCAGGAGGTCTCGTCAGGGGATCCCCATCGACCCTGAACAATGCAAATTGGTTCACTGAAGAGTTCCTCTGGGGGAGAAAGTACGTTGTCATACGGTGCGTACCACTCTTTACCGATCCTATTATCATACGTCATCTGACTATTGCACTTCCGTGTATATAGGTCAATTCCTGACACACCAGTATGAGGCTATCTGTATTTGTTCACGGGCCAAGAAGTCTGATATGTCGTTTCGTGAGCAAAGGAGGAAACAGGTCACGACGCACAACTTCGGATCATACAGGAGTTCTATGACACGGTTGAAGATTGGACCCCGAAGTAGCTTTGGAGGGTTACTGTTCAAAGTGAGCACTAATTGTAGTAAGGTTTCTGAAAAACTCATACAACCAGGACGTACTAGGCCTGGCAAAGCTCAAGTAAAACAGTAAAGCATAGATGGTTTTTATAACACCCTGTCCACGAACTATGTAGACACGGGTCACACACATAGGGGCATAACAGGCTAGGCTCGCGAGATCCTCTGCACAAGCACGAAGAAGACCGAAAAGTAATTCGAAGATCGAACGAGACAAACCAGGACTTGAGATCGGTAGAGATGGGAGTGCAGATGTACACAAGCATGCAAACCGATAGAGATCGTAATAACACATGGAAGATCGAAGGTGTAAGCCGTGCGATTAGCGTGGGCTGCTGTTGAGCACGGCAACTCCGACCTGCTGAAAATCGCAAGGGGGTATCGCCGCACGTGTACAAGAGAAAGATTGGAAGCGCGGAAAGCGCATGAACAAGATGGAAGTGACAGTCTGAACTGGAAAGCAGGACAAGATGCGCTTTGAACAGTGGCAACGGGATGAACAAGGTCGACAAAGTCTTGAGGGTGAGCCTTGAATCTGATATCTAACAGCGTTGCTGTGGGTGGGTTTGGAACTTGTACCTGCGCAAGGTGACCGGCCGAGTGCGTGCATAGGACCGTGGTTGGCCACGACTGGTCCGAGCAGTGAATTTGAGAGACCTGGCGACAACGTAGCGGACCGCGTCGACGGAGAGCTTTGCAGCGTAATAAGAGCTGATTGCAGCAAATCGTACGCCACTGCCAACAAACCTGGCCGCTCTCGTGAGTCTGTTACTGGCGGCCTGAGCATCTCGGAGACGGCCTGTCCGACGATCGGGGCGGTTATTCTTCTGTGGTTCTGGAGAGAATGTTAGCTCAGTACTTCCGGATATTATTCATAAGCAAACACACTAGCCGGAGCAGGGACATTACGTTTCTCCTTGAAAGCGGCAGCAGCCTCAGCCACAACAATTTTCTTGCCACCCTGACTACCCTCGGGATGTTGCTCGGCCGTCGCACCTCGCGTTGCAAGTCCACTTGGTGGCAGAGATTCTTGGACGAGGAGCGCAGTCGGGCTACGTTTACGTCCCTGGCGATCGTATATCGGCGGGAGGTCTATTGGTTTATTTGACCTCAGGACGTATATTGCCCTGACCCATTCTATCCAACGTCTATTGAATATATCGGCAATTCTTTATGATGTTCGTCAATAAAGCGAGTCTTAATCTAAGACAGGGACCATACCTCTTCAGACGAGCGATCTCGGTATCCAGCGTCTCGGGAGGAGTAAGAGAGTCGCCAGCCACATGGGGGTTCATCCAAACGGTGACCACGGGCTCCCAGTGCAAAATACCTCCAGGAAGTGTCGGATCTATCTCACGATCCAGAAGACGGAACCTATCACAACGTTCCGATGGGGTCTCGGGATCAAATGCATCCCAACGTGCTTCCCGAATTGCGGTTTTGACCTGCGCGATTTCCGCAGCCATATCCATAGGTTTAAGGTCTCGCAGGACGCCACTCTTTTGAGGGGCTGAGGCCTCGAGCGCCTTCATTTGGCGAGCATCGTGTTTATAATACTCCTGGAGGCGTTTGGCGTCGTTCTTGCGCAATCGTGGAAAGCCATGAGGAAATAAGCTATAGTCTTCCAGGAGGACAGTTGTAGCAACTTGGACACGTATAGTCTTTGGGTAATGGTACGCCTCCCCCGATGAAAGCGGGAGTACTGGAAATACGGGGGGTCGCGTGATGGAAGAGTCATGAGAGGATCCGGGAGAAATGATAGGAACAAGAGTGTTGACATCGTCTTGAGATAACGTGGCTGGCCTGGGGCCAGCAATGGACAAAGTCAACTGGTAGCGACCACATTCGACGAGCTTGTGGGCTTCGAGCACCAAGCCAAGGTAGACCTTGCTTTGCTCGGGCTCAAGGAGTTCCTTGGTATAGTAATCGGTTATAGGGTCGCCGAGAACAGCGAGAGACGCGTGGGGATCAACCCTGAAAGCGACATACGAGCAAGGTTCGATATGCATGGTTCCCAGCCGACGAGACAGGTGAGTGGCACCACTGGGACGCGTCGTAGAGGTCATCATCATAGGTAACGCGTGAGAGGGGTTCGTGAGTGGGGGAGAAATGAGGAGGGGGAGCGTGGCGGGGGGATGAGGTTGAGAGTAACACAAACACAAACAACAAGCGGCCTGTCACGAGGACCACTTTCGTCCTCCGAGAACTTCTGACTTCGAACCCGCGCATATTTCGCCCCTATTTTCGCACATCTCTCCGTCTTTACTCAGCGGCAAGTCGCAGCAGGCGCCGCGGCGATAGTGAGAGAATTGTCTCGAGCTTTGCTTACCGCGAATCCTACTTCACCACTTCAAACATGCAGCGGAATTTAATGAGTAGAGGTATTTTGTGGTCTTACCACCCATTCCAGTGTTTTTGCTCACTTAAATCGCGTCACTTTCGCAGCTTTCATTCGACTTCAGCCTACTTTTGCTCAACCCATTTTCTGCTCATCACACGCCTCCTTCCATTCCTCAGCTTCAACTTACGAATCCACTCGTCAACGGGAATCTCGGCTGCAGAAGAAGACTGCCTGGGCACGACGTGTAGCTCTGGCAAGAGAACGGATAGCAAACGCCCCCCACCCTTGCCTCGGCCATGGACCAAGCAATGAACAACTATGGCTCCGGTCAGATTTGCGTAGCATCGTTCTTACACCTGCGAAGATTCAGGCTGCTCCCTCGGCACGGGTTAGTGACCAGGACGTCGTGCTTCCGACAAATTATCAGTATGGCGTCGGACCACGTGAAGAAAGGCTCCTGATGGAGGACCTACCAGCCGTGCGAATGCAGCAGCAGGTGTCCCAGGCCGATGCCGTGCGGGACGACTTTAAAGAGGAAGCAACGAAGGCATTCAATGTAGAAATGAAGAGCAAGGATCAAATGGCCAGACTCCTAGACCTGAAGAATGCTGATGCTGGAGGAATCTCGTTTGAAAACAGGTGGAGGATAATAGAGGCATTTGGAGCGCCAGGAAAAAAGAATGATTCGGGGCGCACTGAGGTCCAAGGCACGTCCGATCTTATATCTCGACCTACTAGTATTAACTTATACGCCGTTAGTTGCAATCTTGACCTATCGCATCCGCAACCTCTGGGCTCACGTTGACAATTTCCGGCGTGACATTCACAATCGTCGAAACCTCCTACTGCTGCTTCACCAACGAGCGGCGTTACTCAAGTACCTTAAGCGGACAGGTCGTGAGAGGTATAATGCACTGCTACCCCGACTAGGCATCGAGTCAGAGGCGGTTGAAGGAGAGGTGAATCTTCCTAGGAGTCTCTTCTCTCGACTAGACGCAAATCCCAATAGTGGAAAGAAGGGCAGAAGAAAGCTCAAGTGATTGGGCCTGAGTATTCATGATTTTGTCTGTCTCCTAAATACGTCGAGCCCTTTTAGCAGGATATGCTCCTCTTTTCAGTAAGCGTACTGACACCGCCCAAAAAGTCGGTATCATTTAAGGTCACGAAGCCCAAATACCACCCTCTCGACTTGTCAGTTGTCAAGATTACACATTGCCATTCGATTTGATGTGTCCCTTGCTGATATGCCTAAATATACCTTCGGCCTGAGCTGACCCCGGCTACTCTAACAAACGTACCAGGTCTCCGCTTTGAGCGCGCACATGAGGGGGTTGTGGACTGCGCACTGCGACCTGCGATCTATGGAGTACCTATAAAGGCCGTTACTCCTCAACGACGCGCGACCTCTGAAAGGGTGATATGATGCGGACTGTTGTGGGACCCGAGAAAGCCCTAAATGGTATTCCAGGATCACCATGACCTTCCCGGAATTTGACGCGACAGAGTGTTTGTATGCCCAAATAAACGCGATCTGAACCGCGCCTTTAAGAAGATGAACCAGCAGCTGGTGAACCTCCTCCTCGCAACGCTCAATCCAGACACCACTACACGTGTAAACGCAGAGCTCGGCCTTACAGAGACCCTTAAAAACCCAGGTTAGTGTTTTACCACCACAATAGTCGGCCACAAATCCAGTACTGACCAATCTGCTCGCTGACCACCAGAGGCTGGCGTGTCTTTGGCCAGTGTTCTTACTGCGCAAGACGCGGATGTCGCGTTGAGACAGATAAGTACCGATCCCACGCAACCTGCAGCGTCGGGGTTGACGATGGGGCTGATCGGCATCATGTGGTGCTTACTCTGCAGGTTCTATTCTTAAGAAGTATGTGACTGAGTACTGGTCGCCACAGTCGTCCCATTTTAAGGGGATTGCCCCACCACAAGTGAGGTCGCCCGGATGGTCGGAAGCTGGCATGGTTGACGCGTTCTTAACAGGCCAAAGACAGTATTAGAGCCCTAGTCTTTTCTGGTCTCTCCGATCCTAGTCGCAAGATCCGCACGAGCTGTGTAAGTGGTATCTTCTGGCAAGGGCCTATTCGTTTCCCCACCATTCCTATAGAAACGAATACCAAATCCTCCTCCCCACATGCCTCGTACTAATACTGGACACTTTTCCTAGGCTTTTGTTCTCTCGAACATTGCCAAATGGGACTGGCCAGAAGACTATCCAACGCTCCTTAATGACCTTATCGGTCTTCTTGGTTCAAACAACCCAAATTCCATCCACGGCTCGATGCACCTTCTCAGTGAATTCGTTCAAAACGAGCTCGCCGAGGATCAGATTCTCCCTGTGCTTCGCCAACTTCTCCCGATCCTCTTGAACATCCTCGGTAACCCCGCCGTTCACTCTCACTTGACACGAGCTCGTGCAATTTCAGTCTTCCGTCAATGCGTGACCGCTCTCAATATGGTTCGCAAGGAATATCCGGATGCCGTTAAGGAGGCCCTTACCACTGTGCTTCCCGAGTGGATTCAAGCCTTTCAGGTCCTCCTTGCACAAGATCCTCTCGCTGATGTTGCCAGTGCCACCGATTGGGACCCGCTTGCAGTTCGCATCCAAATCCTCAAAACTCTCGACGTCATTCAGACCAACTTCTCGGCTGCTGTTAAGCCCTTCGTTGAACAGCTCCTGGAGCTAACCGCTCAGAACCTCACGATACTCATGCCTATCTTAAGAACGTATTACTTGACCGGCGGCGGCAATCCTCCTCCCCCTCAAAATGCAGACGACCCGGACATGACAGTATCTTTGCAGCACCTGGCATGCCCTGCTCTCGACTTCATCTGCGAGGCAGCCAGAAAGCAAAAAAGCATCGTTTGGGTTGGAGATAACGTCGGAAATATCATCAATCTCGCACTTTACTGGGCACAAATGACTACTGAAGACGTAAGTTCTCGGGTCCTATGGTACAGGCCGAAGCTTAGACCAACCGGCAGGAAGAAACTTGGGCAGACGATGCCAACGCCTTCATCCGCGATGAAGAGACCGACTTAGAAGCGTATACCGCTCGAGTCGGTGCACTCGATCTGATCTCTGTATGTGAACCTAGTGAGGCTGGTGATTTTGGAGCTGATTTCCTGCACCATGGCAGGATCTTGTTGGCTTGGTCGGCCTCCCAGCTCTAGGACACCTCTGGACTGCGACCTTGCAACAGGTCGAAGCGCTTACTGCAGCGAAAGCGAGCAACCAACCAGATTGGTGGAGACCTCTCGAAGCGTGCCTTGCTGCGGTTGACTGCGACGCCGTGACCGATGCGATCGAGGACGAGAAGGACGCCAAGCGGCCCGCTCCTATTGACGTCGAACTCCTCTTGACCAAGATTCTCCCAAGCTTGATTAGCGATCCTTGTGAGTGGACACGGGGAGTCCCTAACCCGGTACCAACCTTTAACCGCGCTGTACAGCCGCACCGTTCCTCCAAGGCCGATCTTTCATCGCTGCCAGCGAATTCGCCAAGTTTTGCCCTCCGAACTTGGTTGGCGAATACCTAAATGCCGCCGTTGCAGTGCTGGAGTCAAGTGATGCCGCTGCTCCCGTCAAGGTGGCAGCTCTCAAGTCTGTGAGGAAGTGAGTCAAACTTACACCCTAATAGAGGGCCTTCTTTCTCACTATAGCCCTTAGCCTCTGTAGTGTGGACGATGACAAGGCCCTCGGACCCCTTGGGCCTCGGATCATCTCTGCATTGGCGCCTTTCGTCTCCACTGTAACCGAAGATGCACTAGCATTAGTTCTAGAGGGTTTGAGCGCTGTGATAGAAGTCGACGAGGGCAAATGGCTCACACCAGAGCAAGTTGCGACAATTGTGCAGATGCTGCTCGTAACTTTTGAGAAGAACGTGAATGGTATGTCGGGTAAAGTCATCGCTGTAGTTGCTATGCCTAAATTCTGCATTTTAGACCCCATCGCAATGGACATTCTCACAGAGTCATTCACTTCGCTTGCTTCTTCCAGCAATCAGGCCATTTACCAAGCCGCAATCATCAGCGCCGTTCCTGCTCTCATCCCCATGCTCACCAAAGAAGATCCTTGGGTTGTTACCTCTACTTTACGCATTCTTCGCGCCCTGTTCAATGAAGCAAAGCCTGGAGCCTTAGGTGATGGAGTAGTTGCCTTGCTCGGACACAGTTTGTTCGCAGTCATGGAAGCAGCGAAGGACAGGGATCTCCTCTCTGTGTGTGCTCCCTCCCGGCTCTAGACAGGTTGAACTAACACATATGAAGGATGGCGTCCAACTCGTCAGTACTATTCTACGAAAGGACACCGCACAGCTCCTCAACTGGGTAGACCCCGCCGACGGCAAAACCGGCCTTGATAAGGTCCTCGGGGTTGTAAGCAAAATAGTCGAGGAAGACGAGGAAGAGTCTGGTGGTTTAGGTATCGGTGATCTCCTCGTCAGCCTATATAGGCGAGCTGGCGATGCGATAAATAGCAACACGGCTTTGCTGCAGAGCCTGGTCAGGAGACTCAAATTCGCCAAAACCGCCACCTTTGCTCAGGTCGGTGCCAACCAATGCCCCTTCCTCCACCCATATTGATAGTATATTACAGTCTCTGATTCTCCCGTTCGCGTTCTTGATCAACAGTGGCCATCGGGAGACCATCTTGGAGTTGTTGGAGAATACTCCTGTACCCGACAAGGATGGATCCTTCAAAGGATGGAATGGGCTTGGTGTTTTGATCGAGTCCTGGTGCGAGAACGCGGAGACCTTCATTGGCACTTGGGCGTGGAAAACAGGGTACATCAAAATATTCTCTTCTGGACACTTCCCGACTTGAATTCGTATTAACTATGTGCTCATCCAGATACTTGGCCCTTGAACAGCTTTTCCTCTCACCTCGCCCGTCCCTCCAGCAACTCCCTGTTACGGGTGATTTGATCATCAGCGCGGAGACTTCGAATGGTGAGTCTGGTCCAATGTCGTGTATAGATCTGCTTCTGACTCGTTCATAGTCATCGTCACGCGGTCTCGAGCAAAGAAAAGTAGGTGAATTTGATGGCCTCACAAGATCCGCACTGCTAACCGCCTCAGTAGCTCCTCACCAATTTACCACCATTCCTTTCCCTCTTAAGGCATTGAAGCTGGTCATCAAGGCCCTTCAAGTTAACGGTGAATCGGCGACTCTGGCGGTGGCCAAGGACATCGTTGATGCTGGTGACGACGAGGTCGGTGTAACATTGATCCCTATACCATTAGATGCAAACTAAATATGAGACCCATGACAGGACGATGAAGACTGGGATGACGAAGACGCGATTGCCGAGGCGATCGCCCTCTCTGGTGAGTCAACCTCCCTCATGTTTAAGGTGACGTTAATACTGAGCGTGATGCACATTTCAGAGGCCGTCAAGCTCGAAGAAGGCGGTGGAGACGAAGCTTCTAGTGGCTTGAATGAAGCTGACCTGGCCAAGGACCCGATTATGCAGATCAACTTTACTGTGCGTATAAATTCCAAGATTCTCCGCAACTCTTTACAATAAGGACTGTGCTGATTCGCTTACCATAGGCTCACACGGTGGAGTTCCTCCGCTCGTGTGCGGCGCAAAACGTGAATAATTTTTCAGCCCTTGCAGACCAACTCTCTGCAGAGGAGCTCCTGGTTCTGAAGCAGGCTGTTCACGCTTAACATAACCCAACGCTCCTCTCCCTTTGGAACGATCTCAAAAATCCTGATCATCTTAATGCTGTTGGACGATGCAATCTTCTATGCCTCTTGTATCTCTCTTTACTAGAACATAAAACCAGTCTCCATCATAACAAATACCTCGGGAAGGATGCTTCGTAGCAACCAGTAGCATTGGGGATGGCAACAATGTATTCCGCGATGCTAGATTCAAGGGCATATCTCGCGAAGCTTCGTCCTCAATTGTCCACATGGTCATGGAATGGAACGCCAGTGACGCCAGACTGCGAAACATTGTTCCCCCTGGCCCTTATCCTACTACATGATTTTTGATAACCCAAAAGGGGTGTATTTACAACACTGTTCTACGGAGAGCGTTGCACTGCGCTATCTAATGTGCATTATACTGAACAATCGAGCTAGGAGCTATGGCATGGTTCTATAAACTACTCTAGGCTAGCTCGAGGCTAGGCACCTTCCTTTCACGAGCTGACAGCATAAATCGGTCTGAAGATTGTTCCGTCGTCGATGAGTGACTGTCGCTGAAAAGCGCCAGTGCCCTGAAATTCACGTCAGTTTCCACCTCGAACATCAGTTTGAGAAAAAGTTCAGACCAGCCGCGCCATAGGTTTATAATGTCCTTCTGACTTGCGAAGGTGAAAAAGAATATGATGCCGAAAGTGGAGAAACATAGGTCTGGTACCACACTGGACCAATCGTTAATTGCGAGACCTGCCAGCCTAGAGTAGGAAGGTATCAGATAGCTGCCACAAATCGAGCACAGAAAATCATACACGAGGCCCCAAACAATGGTTGCGCCAAATGCGATGACCCTCAAGGCGAGGGAAACATCCATACCCATACCACTCCCTATCACCTGGTTTCGGTAACGGCGAAGGTTAATAGCGATGAGTACTAGGGTCAGTTGTCAGATGCGCAGAGGGGAGTCGACTGTAACAAAAGGCCTACCCTCCACGACGCAGGCGGTAATGCAACAAATCGCGGAATATATCCCGAGGAACACAGTCAGACCCGTCTTATCAACGACGCAATAGAAGGTCTTCCGAGACACTGACGCTGGGTCACGGACGCCAATGACCACGACCGCGATTAGGCATATTATCCACACGACATAAGGGAGCGCGACCAGCTAGACACAAGAGAGTAAGCGATTATCCAAGGGCTCATAATATGCCGTGCAATGTACCAGGAAGACTCTTGTGGATGATCTCGAGGGCTTGTCTTGTAGAACGCTCCAGATCTTTTGGGAATCTTATCATGAGAGAGCATAGACACCCAGAAGGGTCGACATACATGATACACCAAGGCAATAGCACATGTCGCATTGCTAAGGAGGGTTTGTTAACATTACTGAAGAGAAAAGAAGGCGGCAACTCACAGAGGCGTTTGGGCCATAATTAAAGCAGAGCTGGTGAGGCAGACCGGGAAACTCGGTGGGGGACCCGTGACATTGTTTGTCATGTACCTGGCGATTACCACATAAGGAACACGTCAGGTGTCGACACTTGGCGAGCTTACAGAAAGCTGGAGGTAGGAAAGGCCGCAATCAACCAGGATATGGTCATGGACACCAATACTAGAAAATGGTTGAATTAAGGCGTTGCTGGGCGTCAGCACCGAAAATAATCACCAGGTGTTCTGGTAATCGAGTGAAGCATTATGGTCAGTGCGCCGAAGGGTTGTGACGGAGTATGCATACCTCCGAACATGCTTGGTTACACCAAACGATATGAGAAGCAAGACTAACATAACCCCGCTAATTTCATATAAAAAGAAATAAGCGAGGAGCTTTGGGTCGCCATCCAACCACATCTCGGGTGTCCAGGGACAATGCAAATACCCAAAGCTTTTACTTTCAAGGCTAGCTTGGGATAGCAAGTAAAGCGCACCGAAAGGTGTCGTTGGGGGTGGGGAAGGAAAGGGTGAAGCGGTCAGGGGTCAAGAACCCTACAACGACAGTGGCCGTTCTCCGTAGAACAGTGGGTCACCTCGCCCCGTCATTGACTGAATCGGCCCACCGGCAGAACGGCCTACCGGAAATCAGCGCCCGCTAGCTGACACATCGCCCATAGATTTGAAGAAATTACTTAATGATACGATGAAGCCCCCAGCTTGAACTAGCACACTGGATGGTACCCAGGCTAATCAAGGGCCGTGGGATTTGGATTTGGCTGAATGGTGTGACCCGTCAGATTGGCCCGTTTCGCCACGACAGTCTGGAGCTAATGTTGAGATATTGACCTCGAGCGACTCTTAGCTGACCAAGCGTTTATTTGTGCTGTGTTTCCAGGGGTTATGGTCATGTGGTAGTTACCATTGAGCGCGCCAAGGGTACCTCGGAGGGGAATACTAGCGCCAGCGGGCCTCTGGGCGCTCCTGCTGGCCCGCTGGGGTAACAGAGGGGGTAACAGAGAATGGCGGTGGGGCTAATCGGATTGTCGGTGGTTCTCGACTCCAACAGAAGACGCGAGAAGGTTGGGTGCTTCGAGAACGAGAACGCTAAGGCGTCAACGTGGGCGGAAATGATGCGGGGTATACACTGGTACTGTATCTGCGCAACAAGCGTTAGACTTCTACCATGCCGCTGTGCTGATCGTCCCACCAGTCGAGTCTCCAGTACGGGTAAGAGTGGGTCGTGTCATTTCACCTGAGCGGTGTTTAGGTTGGGTTGGATCCAAGATTGGGTTCGCACCCCCCCCGTCCCGCCGTGTCTCACGTGTCTCACGGTTAGGCAGCCCGGCCGCCCGTCCCGGAAATTCCGCAATCAAATGATTCGGCTCTTAGTCAACACCCAAGCTATTGGACCGTTGGACTCTCATCTGCTGGGTTTACCACAGCTAGAACTACGGCTGGACTACGGGTGAAACTATGGCTGAAATTCAGATGCGCCTGTCCCAGTTTCCTTATTATAGCACAGCTGCTGCGCTGCTGCTTGTACCCACACTGGAGAGCAAATCATTCTCACCTACGTTACCGCGAGCGTTCCGCTTTGTGGATATTCCATTTGATGGCTTTGACACCTGCCTAGGGTGTCCCCTTTGAGGGGGGGGTGCGATTCCCCTTTGCTCTCATCAATGGTATCTGAGCCAGACATTCTCACGTCACGTATCCTGGATAAGGGTCCCCCTCATCTATCCACCCAAGCGGTGATTATGATGCAGCTCGTGGGCTCCTAGTTTCCGTACAACATTCTGGGGGGTATGAGTGTCGAACACATGGCGAAACGGACAGAGAAGAGGCCAAAGGACGAGAATAAGCTTGACTTTCACGTCCTCCTCACAACCACCTCATGCCACTTTCAGTGATCGAGTCTGAGCAACACAACGGATGACAGTTAAGAGACAACTAGACCACCTCCATCTTCAACACTTGTTGGAGCCTGTGCACCCAGCACCAACTCAGTGAATAGTGAATGTGGGGTGTCGTGGTATTCTCGAGCTTCCACCGCCGGGCTCCGCCTTGGAAGCACTTCGCTATTGATAGACCTATGCTTTTGTTAGGATCGGATGTAGACGCGTCATACCTCGATGAAAGACAAGGAATAGAGTCGCTTACGCTAGTGCCCGCCCTTGTCGGTACGCGCGCCCTTAGCGGTACGCGCCCATGCGGCCCGCGCGCTTATCAGCCCGCGCCGTCCCAAAGTCCGGCCGGACCCTCGCGGTTCGATTGGCCCTGTGATGGTTTCTACTGTACGATTTCGAGATACCTCATTTGTAACGTAACGCTCTGGTTTTCATATTAGTAGAAATCTCCCTGCACGACTCCCCCCAGCCGCATCCTCCTCCCTATCGCCAGCCCCTTCGTCCCTGCTTCAGTTCATTCACTGTCGTTTCATTAGCTAGCCGATCTCTAGTACGTTTCCTGTGGTTTCCCTTATAACCCGTACAAGCATGTAGATTGTTCGCTAGTCTGATAATCGACTAAGACTCATTCTTGCCCTTTCCTTCACTCTTCCGACTTAGAATTCCCCCCTGACTTATTCTCCCTCTGTGTTCGACCCAGGACTCCGCGTCCTTCCTGTCCGCC
>Ga0307513_10003450_pt1 | contig 21400 bp, 18 predicted proteins | sample 15_EM_MG_FD_202174 | JGI IMG/M metagenome (GOLD analysis project Ga0307513, IMG submission 202174) | Populus trichocarpa ectomycorrhiza microbial communities from riparian zone in the Pacific Northwest, United States - 15_EM | ecosystem: Host-associated > Plants > Roots > Unclassified | place... | reverse complement strand
CCGGCAGCGCCAGCCGGTCTTTCTCGGCCGCCGGCCGGACGAGCCGGCCGACGAGGGCTTGCGGCAGCACTATCGCCGCCTGGTCGGTGCCGCCGCGACCGTACGCCGGGACGGCTGGACGGTGCTGGACAGTCACGGATGGCCGGACAACCCCAGCCACCGCGACATTCTGGCCTGGGCCTGGCACGACGGCGAGGTGCCCCGGCACGTGGTGGCGGTGAACTTCGCCGAGCACGGCTCCCAGGCGTACCTCGCGCTGCCCTGGCCCGCGCTGGCCGGCCGGTCGTGGTGGCTGACCGACCTGATGGACGGGCGGGTCTTCATCCGCGACGGCGCCGACCTCGCCGGTCCCGGCCTGTACGTCGACCTGCCCGCCTGGGGATTCCATCTGCTCGCCGCGCAGCCCCGCTGAGCGGCGCTCCCGCGCACGCCGTTCATCCGGCCCGAATGATGCCCGCCGCCGGTCGCCCGGTGAGGCTTCCCGCAGGGTCGACGGCCGGCCCGCGGCGCGTGTCACGCAACGGAGGTCCCGATGACCAAGGTGGAACCGGCGGTGCTCCCGACCGGCTCGCGCACCCTCGGGCTGCCGCAGGCCACGGCGCTGATTCTGGGCAGCATCGTCGGAGTCGGCATCTTCAACCTGCCGTACTCGCTGGCCTCGATCGGGCCGATCAGCATCGTCGCGATGGCGCTGACTACCGTCGGCGCGCTAGCTCTGGCGGTCATGTTCGCGGCGCTGTCGCGCCGGCTGCCGGCCGACGGCGGACCGTACGCCTATGCCCGGGCCGCCTTCGGCAACGGCATCGGGTTCACCAACGCCTGGTCCTACTGGATCACCGCCTGGGCGGGCAACGCGGCGATCGTCACCGGCTGGGTCTTCTACGTCGAGCACTTCCTCAACAAGGACGGGATGACCGGTTGGTCCATCGTCATCGCCCTGGTCGGCCTCTGGTTGCCCGCCGTGGTCAACCTCAGCGGCGTCAAGAACATGGGTGCGGTGCAGCTCTGGACGACGGTCATCAAGTTCATCCCGCTGGTGATCATGTCGACCGTGGGGCTGTTCTACATCAGCACCGCCAACTTCACCCCGTGGAACGTCAGCGGGGAGACCGACGTGCGGGCGATCGGCAGCGCCATGGCGATCTGCCTGTTCAGCTACCTCGGCGTGGAGACGGCCGCGGTCGCCGCGGCCAAGGTGCGCGACCCGGGGCGCAACATCCCGCGTGCCACGGTGCTCGGCACGCTGTGCAGTGCCGTCGTCTATCTGCTGTCGATGATCGCTGTCTTCGGCATCGTGCCCACCGCGACGTTGGGCGAGGATGCCAACAAGGCGTCCTACTCGGTCGCCGCCAACACGATGGCCGGCGGCGGCCACTGGGCCGGTGATCTCGTGGCCCTGGCCGTCATCGTCTCCGGGTTCGGCGCCCTGAACGGCTGGACCATGATCTGCGCGGAGATGCCGCTCGCCGCGGCACGGGACGGTGTCTTCCCCGGCTTGTTCGGCCGGCTGTCGGGGCGGGGCGTGCCGGCCGCCGGCATCCTCGCGTCGACCGTGCTGGCGAGCGTCGCGATGACGGTCAGCTATCTGGGCGCTAGCGGCGCGACGGTGTTCAACACGCTGGTGCTGATGACCGGCATCACGGCGGCCATCCCGTACGCATTCTCCGCCCTCGCCCAACTGAAATGGCGGTGGCGTGACCACCGCACGATGCACACCCCGCGTTTCGCGCGGGACGCCGCGGTCGCCACGCTCAGCCTCGCCTTCTCGATCCTGTTCGTCTGGTACTCGCGCAACACCGGCGACGACCGCTGGTACGTCGTCTGGGGCCCGTTCCTCATGGCCGGCGCCGCGCTCCTGCTGGGCGTCCCGGTCTTCCTCGCGGTGCGCAACCGGATGGCCCCACCGCCAGCCGTGCCGCCCTACCAGCGATCATCAGGGAGTTAGTCATGAGTTTCCGCGTCGACTCCGAGACCGGCCGGTTGCGGCAGGTGATCCTGCACCGTCCCGGGATCGAGCTGAACCGGCTCACCCCGTACAACATCGAGGCCCTGCTCTTCGACGACATCCTCTGGGCCAAACGCGCCCGCGAGGAGCACGACGCCTTTGCCGCCGCACTCGCCGACCGCGGGGTGACCGTGCACTATTTCGGCGACCTGCTGGGCGAGGTGCTGCAGATCCCGAGCGGGCGGTCGTGGGTACTGGACCGGGTGATCACCGAGAACACGGTGGGTCCCAATCTCGCCGGCCCGCTGCGGCGGCTCGCCGACCAGGCCGAGGGCCGGCGGCTCGCTGAGTACCTGATCGGTGGAGTGCTCAAGAGCGAGCTGGCCGGCTTCACGGTGAACAGCTTGCGCTGGGAGTTGCTGAGCGCTGACGACTTCGTGCTCACGCCGCTGCCGAACCACTTGTTCCAGCGGGACAACTCGGCCTGGATCTTCCACGGGGTGAGCGTCAATCCGATGGCCATGCCGGCCCGGGCGCGCGAGTCGGTGCACAGCACGGCGATCTACCGCTTCCACCCGAAGTTCGTCTCCGAGGACTTCGACTTCTGGTACGGCGCCGACGACCTGCCGCATCAGCCGGCCACGCTGGAGGGCGGCGACATCCACGTGCTCGGCCGCGGTGCGGTGATGGTCGGGCTGGGGGAGCGGTCCACCCCGATGGGCGTGGAGAACCTGGCGCGCAGCCTGTTCGCGGCCGGGGTGGCGAGCAAGGTGATCGCGATCGAGTTGCCCCACTCGCATGCCATGATGCACCTCGACACGGTCATGACGATGATCAGCGGGGACACCTTCGTCATGTACCCCTACCTGCAGGGGGCCCTGCGGTCGTGGACCGTGCTGCCGGGCGGTTCGGGAGCGCTGCAGGTGGTCCGCAACGAAGACCTGTTCGCCACCATCGCCGAGACGATCGGCTTGGACAAGGTCCAGGTCCTGATGACCGACGAGGACATCCGGGCGGCCCAGCGCGAGCAGTGGGACGACGGCACCAACTTCCTGGCCGTCGAGCCCGGAGTGGTCCTGGGATACGAGCGCAATGTCACCACGAACACGTTCCTGCGTAAGCACGGCATCGAGGTCATCACCGTCGCCGGCAGCGAACTGGGCCGTGGCCGTGGCGGCCCGCGCTGCATGACCTGCCCGATCGAACGAGATGCGGTCTAGGGAGCCGAAATGTCTGTCAACCTGCGCAACCGGAGCTTCCTCAAGGAGCTCGACTACACCCCGGCCGAGTGGCGCTTCCTGCTGCGCCTGGCCGCGGAGCTGAAGACCGCCAAGTACGCCGGGACCGAGTCGCCGCGGCTGTCCGGCAAGAATATCGCCTTGATCTTCGAGAAGACGTCGACGCGTACCCGATGCGCCTTCGAGGTGGCGGCGCACGACCAGGGCGCCCACGTGACGTTCCTGGATCCCGACAGCACGCAGCTGGGCCACAAGGAGTCGGTGGAGGACACCGCCCGGGTGCTCGGCCGGTTCTACGACGGCATCGAGTACCGCGGCTTCGCCCAGGAGAACGTCGAGACCCTGTCCCGGTGCTCCGGTGTGCCGGTGTGGAACGGGCTGAGCGAGGCGTGGCACCCGACGCAGACCCTCTGCGACCTGCTCACCATGCGGGAGCACACGGTCAAGCACGACAACGAGATCGGCTTCGCGTTTCTCGGCGACGCCCGCAACAACGTGGGCAATTCGCTGCTGATCGGTGGCGCCATGATGGGCATGGACGTGCGGATGGTGGCGCCGAAGTCGCGGTGGAACCAGGACGAGGTGATCAAAGAGGCGCGGCGGATCGCGGACACGACCGGGGCCCGCGTGACGCACACCGAGGATGTCGCCGCTGGCGTCCACGGAGTCGACTTCCTCTACACGGATGTCTGGTTGTCGATGGGCGAGCCGAAAGCGGCCTGGAACGAGCGGATCGCTCTGCTGCGGCCGTACCAGATCAACATGGACACCGTGCGGGCCACCGGCAATCCGGCCGTGAAGGTCATGCACTGCCTCCCGGCCTTTCACGACCGGCGGACCAAGGTCGGCGAGGAGATCTTCGAGCACACCGGTCTGGACGCTCTGGAGATCACGGACCAGGTCTTCGAGTCGCCGTACTCGATCGTCTTCGACCAGGCGGAGAACCGGATGCACACGATCAAGGCGATCATGGTCGCCACCCTGGGAGTCTGACGATGCGCATCGTCATCGCGATCGGCGGCAACGCGCTCCTCGAACGCGGCCAGCGGCCGGACGCGGCCATCCAACGGGCCAACGCCGTGCGAGCCGTCGCCGCGCTCGCCCCGCTCGCCGCCGACCACGAGCTGGTCATCACGCACGGCAACGGGCCGCAGGTGGGCATGCTGGCCCTGCAGAGCGCGGCGGACCCGGCGCTGGCGGTGCCCTACCCGTTCGACGTGCTGGGCGCGCAGACCCAGGGCATGATCGGCTACTGGTTGCTACAGGCCCTGCAGAACGCCCTCCCCGGCCGCCAGGTCGCCGCCCTGCTCGACCAGACGCTGGTCTCGGCGGCCGACCCGGCCTTCGCCGCCCCGAGCAAGTTCGTCGGGCCGGTGTACGACCGCCCGACCGCCGAGCGGCTGGCGGCCGAACGCGGCTGGACCGTCGCCGAGGACGGCGCCGGCTGGCGCCGGGTCGTGCCGTCGCCGAAGCCGCAGCGGATCGTCGAGACCCGGGTGATCCGGCTGCTGCTGGGCAGCGGGGCAGTGGTGGTGTGTGCGGGCGGTGGCGGCGTGCCGGTGGTCCGGGAGGAGAGCGGCCGCCTGTCGGGCGTCGAAGCTGTCGTGGACAAGGATCTGGCCACCGCGGTGCTGGCCGAGTCCCTCGACGCCGACGCGCTGCTGATGCTCACCGACGTGCCCGCGGTCATCCGGGGATTCGGCGGCCCCGGCCCCGAGCCGATCTCGCGGGCGACCCCGGCGGCGTTGCGCCGGGAGCAGTTCGCGGCCGGATCGATGGGACCCAAGGTCGAGGCGGCCTGCCGGTTCGTCGAGATGACCGGCGACCTCGCCGGGATCGGCGCGCTGGCGGACGCCGCGCTGCTGCTCACCGGCAAGGCCGGCACCATCGTCACGCCCGGCGGTGACTACGGCGGACCACACGATCTGCGACCGCCGCGGTGAGAGACACCGGCGCGGGCCGGATGGACGCTGGCCCGCGCCGGGCTGCCGGCCCGTCCACCGCCACCGTGGTCATCGCCCACCTCTCCGACCTTCATCTGGGCGCGCACGACGCGGACGCCGTCGAACGGCTCCCGGCCGACGTCGCGGCCTTCGGCCCGGCGCTGACCGTGGTCACCGGTGACTGGACCATGCGTGCCCGGATCGAGGAGTTTCGGCAAGCGCGCCGGCTGCTCGACCGACTGCCGCGACCGGTCCTCGCGGTCACCGGCAACCACGACGTCCCCTTGTTCGGCCCGCGCCGGCTGATCGTCCCGTACACCCGCTATCGCCGGTGGATCGTTCCCGAACTGGATCCGGTGGTGCACGGCGCCGGGCTCACCGCCCTCGGACTGCAGTCGACGCCGCGCTGGCGCTGGGCGAACGGCCGGATCTCGGCGCGCCAGGCGGACGACGTGGTGCGGACGTTCGGCGCCGCCCCGCCGGGTGACCTGCGCCTGCTCGCGCTGCACCATCCACCGCTGGCCTCGCACGGGCGCAGTCTGCTCGGCCGGGCCCGGCTGATCCGCGCGATCGAAGCCGCCGGCGTCGACTTGGTCCTGGCCGGACATACGCACGTGCCCGACGTGCGCGGGGCGACGCTCCCGGCCGGCGGTGAGGCGTACCGTCCGGTGGCCGTGGTCGCCGGCACGACGACCAGCGTGCGGACCCGGGGCGCGGGGCTGTCCTGGAGTTTGATCAGCGTCGCGGGCGACGCGGTTGTGGTGCGTGAGCGCTATCTGGGCGGCTCCGGCTGGAACACCGGGCGGCTGGTGCACTGTCGCCTCGGCAGCGCGGCGGCGTCCTGAGCGGTCAGCAGACCTCGGCCACCGCGGTGCGCAGGGTCTGGACGTTGGCTCGTACGACGGCGACCGCACTGCGGACCGCGGCCAGGTTCGCCACGTCGGGGTCGGCTTTGGCGACGGAGGCGCTGGCCGAGAGGTGGTCCACGGAAACCCGTAGCTGTTGCGCCTCGGCGGGGAACCGCGCCTGGGCGTCCGTGGCGAGCTGCTGGAGGTCGCCGTGCAGCCGGCCGAGATAGCTCCGCAGCTGACCGAGGCCATTCTCGGACACGTCCGTGTTCTGGATGTGGTCGACGGTGTTCTGCACGGTCGCCAGGCTCTGGCACACCGGCGGCTGCTCGCTGCCGCACCCGCCGGACGCCAGCACACCAAGCGCTGCCGCCGCGGCGACCAGCGCGGGGATGATTCGCTTCATGCCGGAAGGGTCGCGCCGTCCGGCGCTTCGGTGCCTCATCTGCCGGGGATGAACGCGGCGGCACACACGGATGCCGGCCGCTCCGAGGAACGGCCGGCACCCGCCGGGTGGGCCTACGCGCCATGCAGGGCTTCCTGCAATTCGGCCTCGGCCTCCTCGGAGAGGGACGATTTGAGCACGGTGCCGCCGAACTTGCTCAGCGCCGCGACCGCGCGGTCCGGCGTGACGCGCTCGACGATCAGGAAGAGCGCCGAGGTGCCCGGCTCGAGCAGCTCCCGCACCTGGGACTGGAACTGCTTGTTGACCGCGTTCTTGGCGACCTTTCCGGTCAGCGCGCCCAGACCGGCGCCGACGGCCATGCCCAGAAATGGGACGAAGAACAGCAGCCCGAACAGCATGCCCCAGAACATGCCCCAGGTGCTGCCGGCGGCCACCTCGTGGTGGCTCGTGGTCACATGGAACTTGCCCTCGCGGTCTCGGCTGATCGCCGCGATGGCGTCCGGCTGGATGATGAGGTCCTTGCTGAGCTGCCGGGCCTCCAGCGCCGCGGCGGTCGCGGTGGTCTCGTCGGGGTAGCCGATGGCGATGAGGGTTGCCATGATCCGCGCACATCCCTTCTGTAGTCGAACCGCCCGCACCTCCGGCGGCGCGGACCAGTCCACGCCGGCCGGGCCGCCGCGTCCTCATTCCGGGCGGATGAACAGGCCGGCTCCGAATGACCGGGCCGGGCGTCCCATCCGGCCGGGATGAGGTGTGCCGCGGCGTGCGGATGGAGCGTCGAGGGCGAGCCGTGGACCGCCGAGCGGTCCACGGGTGACCACACTGGACAGGAGAACCGCTGTGTCGACTTCACGACGGCCGACAGCCGTCCAGAGCCGCAGGCTCCGGCATCCCGCCGAGCTGCCGTTCTACGTGTTCATGGTGATTCTCAACCTGCTCATCGTCGGTCTCATCGTGAAGTTCGCCCTGGCGGTGCCGTTCCTGCCCGAGCGGCTGCAGGATTCCGGCTGGTCCGTGACCGTACGCTCGGCGCTGATCGGCCTGCTGTTGCTGATCCCCGGCTTGATCGTGATTCGCGAGACGCAGCGGGCGTCGGTCCGCGGCACCGCGGTGGAGCTGTCGCCGCACCAGTACGGTGCCCTCTACGAGACGGCTGATGACTTCGCGCATCGGTTGGGGCTGCCCCGCCGCCCGCAGATCTACCTGGCGAACGGCAACGGCGCGCTGAACGCCTTCGCCGCGCAGGCGACCGGGCACGACTACGTGGTGCTCAGCAACGAGCTCTTCACGAACCTGTACCGCAACAACCACGACGGGCTGCGGTTCATCCTGGGCCACGAACTGGCCCACATCCGCCTGCATCACGTCGGGTTCTGGTATCAGCTCTCGCTGGCGTACTCCGAACGGATCCCGGTGCTCGGCCCCACGCTTTCCCGGCTGCGGGAATACTCCTGCGACCGGCACGGCGCCCACTTGTCCCCGAGCGGGGCGACGGGCCTGGTGCTGCTCGCCTCCGGCCGGCACACCGAGCAGGCGGTCGACGTGGACCTGCTGGTCCGGCAGGGCCGGGCGCTGCACGGGTTCTGGGTCGGACTCGCCCAGTTGCCGCGGTCCCACCCGTTCACCGTGCGACGCCTGGAGCGGCTGTTCCGCCTCGGCCTGCTGCACACCCGGTTGCGCGAGAGCGAGCCGAAGACCTCCGTGTGACGGCGTGGAAGTCGGCGCCGAGAAGAGGAAGGCATCTCATGCCCGAGGCGACATATCAGGTCCGGGTCTCCGGGGTGATTCCCGCCGAGTTGCTGGCGGAGCTGCGAGATCTCACGGTCAGCGTGGAGCCGCCGGAGACGGTGCTGCACGGGTCGTTGCCGGATCAATCCGCCGTGGTGGGCCTGATCTCGCGGATCCATAGCCTCGGGTTGCACCTGATCGAGGTACGCAGGCTGCCCCCGGAGGATCCCCTGCCGCCGAGCCGCTGACCGCGGCCGGCCGGCGTGCTCATTCGGCCTCCGGCCGCCGCGGGCCCCGGCGCCGCGTCCATCGCCCCTCTGCCGCTTCGAGCGAGCGGGCCAGCGCCCGGTAGAGGGGATGCCCGCAGAGCACGCCGAGGGCGACGGCCACCATCGACCCGGTGGCACCGAGCAGATCCTCGCTACCCATGGCGGCGTTGTGACTGAGGTATTCGGTCATCCCGATCAGGCTCAGCGCGCCCGGCACGAGCAGCCAGAAACCCGGCAGGAACGAGACCAGCGCGGGCGGCCCGGAGGGCGCGCGCTCCACCAGATAGGCGACCACGGTCAGCACGATGGCGCCGATGAGCCCGCCCAGATAGCTGCCGAGCAGGAGATTGCCCAGGTACTGGCCGATCCAACCGGCATAAAGCACCAGGCAGAGCCAGCCGATTGAGCGGCGTGGACCCGAGTAGAGCAGGTAGCTGCCGACCGCGACGACCAGCACACCCAGCCAGGGCGCCCAGGGGCCGAGCGAGTTCTGCGGCGCATCCGCGGGCAGCTGCGACCGGGGGAGACCCACCGCCTGCGCGGCGCCGATGATGCCGAAGGCGAGCAGGAGCAGCTGCAGGACGCCGGCCACGAGCCGGCTCGACCCGGTGATTATCTCGGCCGCGGAGAGCTCGACGACGGCCATGGTCAGCATCGCGCCGGGCAGGAAGGTGGCCAGCGGGGCGACCATCGCACGCAGGTCCGCGTCCGCCCAGCCCGTCCCGGCCAGCAGGAAGGTGATCGCCGAGACGGTGAAGGCCGCGCCCACCGGCATGATCATCTGAAGGCCGACCCAGCGCGCCCCGACCAGCTTGAAGGTGCCCACCAGGACCCCGAACAGCGCGGCCAGGATCAGGTCGCCCCAGGTCGGTTGCAGGATCAGGCAGATGCCGACGGTGAGCACGGCGTGCCCCAGGACCCGCACGCCCCGGCCGAAGCGCGGCGGCATGTCCACGATGGTCTGAACCTGGCGGGTGCCGGCCGCCGGTGGCAGGCGCCCGCGTTCCGCCGATCGCAGGAGTTCGTACAGCGCCGCCGTCTGATCCAGCCGGAGCCCGCCGCGTAGCTGCTGGGTCGGCTCGAGGGTGGCGGCCCGCCCGGGTTCCAGCGACACCACCAGATACGTCGGCAGCACGCTGACCCGCGCGCTCGGCGCGCCGTACGCCGCCGCGACCCGCCGCAGGCGGTCCTCGATCTCGTTGACCGCCTCACCGGCCGCGGTCAGTGCGCTGCCCAGGTACAGCAGGAACTGTTGCAGCTCCCGGAGTTGCTGCTCGCCGGCTCCGTCGAGAAGCCCGCCGGAGGCCGCCGGCTGCGTCATCTGGCCCGTCGCTCCTAGTCGGCGTCCGCCGCGGCGGAGGGAATGGTGTGCGCGAATGCCGCCGAGGCCGTGGCCCGTTCCGCCGCGGCCGACCGGTGCGTACGGTGGTGGGCCATCAGCAGGGCGAGGGCGACTCCGGCGGCGGCCAGGACGGCCATCACGATCATCGAGCGGGAGAGGCCGGCGGCGAGCGCGTCGGCCGCGTCGGCGCCGGCCTTTTGCTGCGTGTCGATGGTGGCGGAGTAGACGGTGGCCGCGGCGGCGACCGCCAGTGATCCGCCGATGTAGCGGGCCATGTTGGAGATTCCGGAGGCCTGGCCCACCTCCGCCGGTGCGACCGCCGAGGTGGACGCCGACGACGCGGGACCGTTGGCGAGCCCGAGACCCGCGGCGATCACGATCAGCGGGACCACGAACAGCGCGTACGACCAGGCGGACTGAGCGAACGCGAGGGCGGCGAACCCGACGGTGGCGACGGTGAAGCCGAGCCCGACGGCGACCCGGGACCCGAGCTTCTGGGCCAACGGCGTGATCAGCGGGGTGATCAGGATCATCGCGGCCGCGGCGGGCAGCGTGGCGAGGCCGGCCTCCAGCGGGCTCATGCCGAACGCCGCCGGGTCCTGGAAGTAGAGGCTGAGTACGTACATCAAGGCGTTGATCGTGCCCGCGACGATCAGGATCGCCAGCGTGGCACCGACCAGAATGCGGTTGTGCAGAAGGGCCAGGTCGACCAGCGGTGCGGCGACGCGGCGCTCGGTCGCGACGAAGCCGGCGGCGCCGAGGACGGCGACGGCGAAGCAGGTCAGCGTCGCCGGGGACGTCCAGCCCCAGCCGCCGCCCTCGCTGAGCGCGAGCACGAGGGGGACGAGGACGACCGCGATCAGCACCGTGCCGGCGAGATCGATCGAGTGTGGCCGGTTCGGATCGCGCGACTCGCGGACCGTGAGGGCCGCCACCGGGATGCACGCGGCGGCGATCGCCGCGTCGATCCAGAAGAGCCCTTGCCAGCCGGTGGCGCCCACGAGCAGCCCCCCGACCAGCGGCCCGGCCGCCCCACCGGCCGCCGACGCGGCACCCCAGAGCGTGATCGCCCGCATCTGCCCAGCACCGGCCGAATCGACCGACAGGAGGCTCATTCCGCAGGCCAGGATCGTCGACCCGGCGGCGCCCTGAAGCATCCGGCCGGCGATCACGCCGGCGCTGCCGGTGGAGAGCGCGATCAGCGCGGACGAGACGACGAAGAGGGCGAGGCCGCCGAGGAAGACCCGGCGCCGGCCGAAGATGTCGCCGAGCGCGCCGGAGGTCACGATCGTGGCGGCGCCGACCAGCATGTACCCGGTCACCGCCCATTGCAGCTGGGAAAGCGGCGCGCCGAGATCGTCGCTGATCGCCGGGAGCAGGATCGTGACGGCGGACGTGTTCGCGTTGACCACTAGCGCGGAGACGCACGCCGCGACGAGCACGCCGCGCCCCGCGTAGCGACCGCTTGCCTTGGTGGAATCGAGTTCGGCCATGGTCGATCTCCCCCTGAGCCCCCGGAACGCGGTCATGAGCCCCGCCGGCATCCGGGTCACCCCCTGAACGGGATGCCGGCGGAGTACAGCCAGTTTCGAGGCGCGGGACGCACGGTGGCCTCCCCCGCGATGGATGATCCCCGGCCGTGCCGCGTCTTCAGGCCGCGACCTTCGGCGCGCCGCCCGCTGCCCGGGCGATCATCGTGATCGCCACCTCGAAGGCGGTGAGTCCGAGCAGCACGACCAGCAGGGCGGTCCAGGAGGAGAGCAGCAGAGCGAGCACCGCGGCGGCGGCGACGCCGGCGATCCGGAGCAGATCGAGATGCCGGCCGGTCCACCCGGGTCCGCGGGTGACCGTGACGCGGGCCGCCCGGCCGAGGCGCCCGGCCGCGCGCCGCGCCTGATCGCGCAGCCAGACCGGTCCCCGTCCGGGACCGACCAGATAGGCCAGCGCGGCGAGCAGGGCGCCGAGCCAGATCAGCTGGACACCGCGTTCGCGCAGGCCACCGAAGACGGTGTTCAGCGCGGCCGCGACGCCGTCGCGGTAGACGCCTTGCGGCACCTCGGCGAGGATCTCCCGGCGTACGGCGCGCAGCACAGCGGTGACCGCGACGGCGGCGATCACCAGCCAGACACCGAGTTGCAGGACCGTACGCCGGCGGCGGGCCGAGACGGCCAGCGCCGCGATGAGCAGGACCGCCGCGCCGGCCACCGACAGGACCAGAGCACGCTTGGCGCCGGCGACGGCTCGCTGCACCGCCCACAGTCGCCCGGAGTCGTAGACGGCGAACTGCGCGAAGTTCGCCGGGAGGGAGACCCCGAGTGCGTCCTGCACGCGGAGGCGGAGATCGTCGGGGATCGCTCCGCTGCTCAGGTCCGGCAGGCTCAGCTGCTTGCCGAACAGAGTCGGCAGCTGCGCGCTGAGCGCGCGCAGGACCTGGTTGATCAGCGGAAGCAGGTCGATGTCGACCCGGTCCCGCCGGGCCAGGACGACGTCGCTGGTGCCCTCGATCACGGCGAGTGCCCGCTGATGCGCGCGCCGGTTCAGCTCGGTCCAGAGGCCCTGGAAGCGGTCGCTGCGCACGATGTCCTCGACGGTGCCGCGGACAGCTTCGCGCAGCTGGCCGGCCAGCGGTACCGCGACGAAGGCGGCCTGCTGCGGCAGCACCGTGCGCAGCCGCTGTTCGACGTCGAGCAGCTGGAAGACCTCGGTCGTGGCGTATTGCGAAACCGCGGCGGCCACCTGCGGGTCGCGGGGCAGCGGCGTCACCGCGGCGACCCAACGATCGGTGTTCAGCGCGGTGCGCGCCGCCCAGACACCGACGACACAGGTCACGAGGGCCAAGGCCGCGGCGACGACGAGTATCGCGGCCGCGACCCGCCGGAGGGTCGCGGCCACGGCGGCACGCCTACCCCGCGAGTCCAGCCGGGCCCGCAGGCCGGCCAGTTCCGCTCGCAGCCGCGCGATCTCCTCGGCGTCCCGCGGCGGCTCCGGACTCCCGTCGGCTGCTGCCACGGGAGACGAACTCGTCGGGATGGTCATGGCTGGGCCTCCTAGGCTCTCCCGACCGTGACGAATGCGCCGCCGTGGGCGCCTCACCCGGGTGTGATGAACGCGGCGCCGGCCGGAGACCACCAAGCCGGACTCGCTCGTGGTTTCACTCGTGCGGAGTGAGGCCGGCCCGCGCCCCGGCGTGGGTGACTGATTCCAGACGCCGGGCGCGGGCCGCAATGCCGCGAGGTGCCCTCGGCGCCAAGCCGGCCGCGGCGTGGATGCCGCGGCGCGGCGGTCGCGACTACCGGAAGGAAACACAAGATCATGACAACTCTGGTCGCCATCGGATATCCCGACGAGACGACGGCGACGGCCGCGTCTCTGGAGGCGAACCGGCTGGCCAAGGACCTCGTCCTGCAGCCCGACGCGATCGCGGTCATCATCCGCGACCGCGAGGGAAAGTTCCACGTGACCACCAACCACCATGCCGTCGGCGGCGGCGCCACCTGGGGGATGTTCTGGGGCATGCTCTTCGGCCTGCTGTTCTTCATTCCCGTCCTGGGGATGGCGGTCGGCGCCGGCCTCGGCGCGCTGATGGGCAAGTTGAGCAAGAACGCCCTCGACAAGGACTTCCGGGAACAGGTCCGCGGCATGCTCGAACCGGGCACCTCGGCGCTCTTCCTCGTGATCGAGGCGGCGACCCCGGACAAGGCGGTGGACGCGCTGAGCCGCTACGGCGGGAAAGTGCTCAAGTCGTCGCTCTCCAAGGACGCCGAAGCCGAACTGCAGGAGGCGCTGCACGGCGGCGACGCGGCGCAGCAGGAGGCCGACCTCACCTGAGCACCGGCCCTGCTCCGGTGCCGCCCGCCGAGGCGGGCGGCACCGGTTTTCCGGCCGCGGCTTTTCCGGCCCGTGCGAAAAGTCCGGCCGGCAGCCGTAAGTTATCCGATCTGGACGATGCGCCGCCGAAACCCGTGTACGAGGTTGAACCAGGGCCGCACCACATGGGACAGGGGGTTCGGCGTGACCGTTGAGCTGACCAGGTATGCGCCGATACTGGCATCGAAGTTCGTTCCTGCCGGGGCACCGCCGTTCTGGGTGGCCCGGCCCGGCCTGGTGGCCCGGGTCGCGGCCGGGGCACGCGGGCCCATCACCCTGGTGACGGGGCCGGCGGGCAGCGGAAAGACCCAGCTCGTGGCGTCCTGGGCGGCGTCTCGGCCAGCGGACGAGCCGGTCGTCTGGGTCACCCTGGAGAGCGAGGACGATCAAGCGTCGACCTTCTGGACCTACGTGATCGAGGCGCTCCGGCGGGCCGATCCGTCGTGCCCCGACCTCGCTGCGCTGGTCCCGTCCGAGACTGTCGAGCGATCCGTGCTCACCCGGCTCACCGCCGTGCTGTGCGGCCGGCCCCGGCCCGTGCTGCTCGTGCTCGACGGCGTCTCCCAGCTGACCGGCCAGCAGTGGGCGACCGATCTGGAGTTCGTGCTCCGGCACGCGGGCCAGTGGCTTCGGCTGGTCCTGGTCGGTCGCTGGGACCCGCCGTTGCCGCTGCACCGGTACCGCCTGGCGGGTGACCTCAGCGAGGTCCGCAGCGCGGACCTGGCGTTCACCGCCGAGGAGGCGGCACACCTGCTGGCGATGCACGGCGTCACCCTCGGCGATCGGGTCCTGCGCGCGCTCCTGGAGCACACCGAGGGCTGGGCGGCGGGACTGCGGCTGTGCGCGAGCGCCTTGCAGGGCCGTGCGGACCCGGAACGGATGGTCGCCACCCTTTCCGGCGGCGACCGGACGATCGCGGAGTACTTCATCGGTGAGATCCTGCGGACCGAGTCGCCGGAGGCGCGCCGGTTTCTCCTGGAGACCAGCATCCTGGACAGCTTCACCCCGGAGCTCGCCGAGGCCGTCACGCGGCGGACCGACGCCCGGCGGATGCTGGCGCGGTTCACCCGGGAGAACGCATTCATCCAGCCGGTCGGTGCGGGCGCCGTCCGCTACCACCGGCTCTTCGGCGAGCTGCTGCGCGCCCAGCTGAGCTGGGAGGAACCCGATGAGCTCCCGCCGCTGCACCTGCGCGCCGCCGCGTGGCTGGCGCAGCACGGCGCCATCGTCGAGGCCGCGAGCCACGCGGCGGCGTCGGGCGGGTGGAACGAGGCCGCGGCGCTCGTTGTCCGGGAGTACGCCGTGGGACCGCTGCTGATCGACGGGACCCGCGGCCGGTTGGGCGGCGTCTTCCGCGCCCTGCCGGACAACGCCGACTCGAGCGAGGCGTCGATCGTGCGGGCCGCTCTCGCGGTCGCCGACGGCCAGGCCGACCTCGCCGCCGATCACCTGGCCAGGGTGGACCAGCTGCTGAGCGAGGACCTCGTCGGCTGCGCCGACTCGCTGCGGCTGGCCCGGCTGCTGGTCGCGGTCCAGCCGGCGCTGGCGGCCGGCCCCGGCCCGGTCGCCGAGGCGATCCGGGAGGCCGAGACGTTGCTGGCGCTGGCACCGTCCGAACGCGTCGCCCGCCATCCGGAGCTGCAGGTGCTGCTGCTGGCGGCGAAGGGGGCCGTGCAGAGCATGTCCGGTGCCGTCGAGGCGGCGGCGGTCAGCCTCGCCGAGGCGATAGCGGCCGCCGGTGCCGGCTGCGAGCCGGTCAAGATTGAGTCGCTGGGCCGGCTGGCGCTGATCGAGGCGTATCGCGGACGCCTGAGCCGAGCCGACGCACTCGCGCGTCAGGCGCTCGAGCTCGGCGAACAGCACGGGCTGGAGTCGGAGCGCCGTCCGGTGACCGCGCATCTGGCGTTGGCCTGGGTCGATGTCGAACGCTACGACGTCGAGGCGGCTGATCGTCACCTGCGGGCCGCGCGGCCACGCTGCCGACCGGGCGCCGACGGCGCGGCGGTCGCTGCGTACGCCATCGTCAAGAGCCGCCGCCTGCAGACGCGCGGCGAGTTGCGCGGGGCGATGAACGCCTTGCGTGCAGCGGATCCGCCCGAGCCCGCGACGCCGGCCTGGCTGGCTCGGGAGACCGTCCTCGCCCAGGCGCGGATGCTGATCACGACGGGAAACCTGGAGCGGGCGGGCGCGGTCCTTCGCCGGCTCGCCGATCCGGGTGGCCCGGACATCGCCGTCGTGCGGGCAGCGCTGCTACTGGCCGCCGGCGAGCCGGACCGGGCCGGCGAGATCGTCCGGGTCGTCGCCGACCTCGCCCAGGTGAGCACGCCGGTCGCGATCGATGCCTGGTTGCTGCTGGCCATGTGCGCGGCCGGCGCGGACGATGTCGAGGGGGCCCGGGAGGCGCTGCGCCGGGCGTTGCGGGCCGCGGCTCCGGAGGCACTGCGGCGTACGCTGCATCAGGCTTGGACGCAGTTGCGCCGGGTCCTGCGCGAGGACGACGAGCTGATCGTTCAATACCAGGCGCTCGGCGCGGGTGCCGGGCCTTCGGCGCGTGAGCTCGCCGTGCGCGACAGCGACCCGATCCTGGTCGAGTCGCTCAGCCGGCGAGAGCTCGAGGTGCTGCGCGGCATGGCGGCGATGCTGCCCACCGAGGAGATCGCCGCGTCGTTGTTCGTCTCGATCAACACCGTCAAGACCCACGTCCGCAGCATCCTGCGCAAGCTCTCCGCGGCACGTCGCAACGAAGCGGTACGCCGGGCGCGCTCGCTCGACCTCATCTGAGCGCGACATGGTCGCTCCTTCGCCGGGGGTGATGTCCGGCCGCGCGCCGGCGCGTTTGCTCGTCATGGGCGTGCCCGGGTGGACGGGCGGCCGGAGGAGGGCATCATGACGGAGACATCTGCCGCGACCAGCTCGTGGCGGGAGACGCTGGCCGGCGAGCGTACGCTGCCGTTCCCTTGGTGGGCCTGGCTGATCACCGGAGTCGTCAGCCTGGCCTTCGGCACCGCCGTACTCGTCTGGCCCGATCTGACGCTGCGGATCATGGCGGTACTCGCCGGGCTCTGGCTACTGACCACCGGGCTCGCCCGGATACTGGGCGCCTTCCTGCCCACCGCGGGTGGCCTCGCACCGCGGGTGCTGTCCGGCGTCGTCGGCGTCGTGATCCTGATCGCCGGCCTGATCTGCCTGCGTGAGCTCGCCACCCGGCTGGCGGTCCTCGCCCTGATCTTCTCCGTCACCTGGATCCTCGGCGGCGTGACCGCCGTGATCCTCGGGCTGCAGCACCACGGCTCCGTCCGATTCATCCTGATCGCGGGCGGAGTGCTGTCGCTGATCGCCGGCACCGTACTCGTCTTCGCCCCCGGCCTCTCGCTTGCCACGCTCGTGCTACTGACCGGCGTGAGCAGCCTGGCGGTCGGCGCGGGCGAGGTGGTGATGGCGTTCGCGCTCCGCACGGTTCGCCAGGCTCACGCCTAGCCAAGTCGATCCGCAGTGCCGCTCCCGGTGTCCGGTGGCGGCACTGCGCGACGTCAAAGATGGGCAGCGAGGGGGATGGTCGCCTCGGTCAGGGACCGGATGAACCCCTTCGGGCTGCTCGAGCCGGTCCACATCCGGCGCTGCCGCTCCGCGCCGGTGCCGTTGCGCCGCAGCCGGCTCAGCCCGGCGTGGACCTCGTCGACCGCGTCCGTGGCCGGCAGATACGGTGTGATCTTGGCGAGCAGGCGAGCCACGGCCCCAGCCGCTGCCGCCGCCGGGTCGGCCAGGCCGCTGTGCCGGATCCGTACCTGGCCGTGCGCCGCGGTCAGCAGCTGCGCGTCGATCAGCGCGGCCGGCATCGGTATCGCCTTGAGCCTGCGGCGTACGTCGTCCACCAGGCTGGCCACAAGAGCCCGTACCACGCCGGCGTAGAACACCGTGTCCTGGACGTCCAGGCAGGTGTCGCCGACCCTGATCTCGATCGTCGGAAAGCGCGCCGAGAGCCGGGCCAGAAAATAGACTCCCGCCGTGTCGAGCGCCGCCCCGGACACGATCAGCGACCGCACGACCCGGTCGTAGCGCTCCGCGCTCGCCCAGGCCCCCGGCGGCCGGAACGTCGGCCAGTGCAGCTGCGTCTGGTAGCGGAAGCTGGCCCAGCCCGTATCGAGCGCATCGGCGAACGGGGAGTTGACGGTCAGCGCCAGCAACGCCGGCAGCCAGGGCCGGAGCCGGGCGAGCACCGCGACGGCCAGCTCCCGGTCCGGCATGCCGATGTGCACGTGGCATGCGCACGCTCCACCGGCCGAAGTGGCGCCCGGGTAGCGGCGCGCCAGCTCGCGATGGCGCTCCTCGTCGCTCGCCGCGCCCAACGGCCCGCCGGCCAGCGGCGCCGCACCCACAGCGACCAGGCGCGCGCCGGCCCGTTCGGCGGCGTCGGCCGCGATGAGCCGGAGCCTGACCAGGTCGCGACGCAGCTCGTCGAGGCGGGTGCAGACCGTGGTCGTCGTCTCCACCTGATACGTCATGTATTCCGGTTTGATCCGCTCCGCCAGGCCGGCCAGACGCACCACGCGGGACGCCACCGGCGCCACCGAGCCGTCGTCCGCCAGCAGCAGGAACTCCTCTTCCACGCCCATGGTGAGCACTCGTCGGCCCCCTCAATCGCCGAGTGTTTCTTGTGCGTACGCATCTTGCGGAACGCGCGGCATGGCAACCTCGTGCGCGCCATCCGGCACCATCGGCCGGATCACGATGGTGCGCGCCACCTTGTCGTGCACGGCTTGGTGCCGCCGGTCGACCACTAGCCACAGTGCACCGATCGGAAAGCACACCAGCAGCACGCCGCGCAGGAGAGCGCTGAACCACCGCACCGGTCGGCCGTCGGTCTGCACCACGCGCAGGCCGAGCAGGGCCATGCCGGGCGTCCGTCCGGCGAGCAGCCAGAAGACCGCACAGTAGACCGCCATCGCGGCCGGCAGGACGAGGACGTACGCGGATGCCGCCGCGATAGCGAGATCGCGAGCGTACGCACCGGCCACCGCCGCGACGACGAGGATGACCGCGACAGCGCCGGAGACGAAGAACATGACCACCATCGTGTCGAGCACGTACGCGATGGACCGGCTCACCAGGCCGGCGTATTCGCGGCGGGCGGGCGCGGTCACTGCGGTTCGCTCGGTGGCGGCGCCGGCGGACCCTGGTGGAGCACCCGCGAGGTCAGCCGGTCGACGTTGCCGTCGCCGGCTGCCGCGCCGGACCGGACGCGACTGACGACCTCGTCGACCATGGTGGTGCGCTGGCTTCGGACCAGCGACCGGATCCGCTCGGGCTCCCGCTCGAGCATGTCGACGATGTCGTCCAGGACGGCGCCGACCACCGGCCGCAGCACCCGTTCCAGCTGGGCGTCCACGACCTGTTCGAGGACGGGCGAGGTCGCGACTGCGGCGACCGCGGCGTCGAGTCCCGCCGCTAGCAGCCCGCGTCCGCGCGCCCGTTCGGCCGCGCCACGATCGGCGAGTTCGGTGATTCGCCGGCGTACACCGGTCGCGCCGGCCACGGCCCGGTCGGAGACCGCGCGGCGGCGTCGCGACACGACGGACCGGAGCGCGGCGAACACGTGCAGCGTCGCCTCCTCCGTCTCGGCCGCGGTGCCCACCGCGAGGTCTCCCCACCGGCCAAGCTGACCGGCTATCCGGCCGGCCGTCGTAGCGCCGGCCTCTTCGGCGGATTCAGGCCGGACGGAGTTCTCCTCGTGATTGCCCATCGTTACGCTCCCAACGACATTCGCTCGTTCACGCGGGAACTGCGGCGGTCGCCGCTTGCGGTGCGCCCTGCTGGCCGCGCCGGCGGAGTACGGCCTTGCGCAGCTCGGTCACGACGACGACGGCCAGGCCGGCGGCGACGCAGATCAGCCATTGCGTCAGGTTCAGGTGCGTGGTGTGCAGGATCCGTTGCAGCAGGCCGAGTTCGGTGCCGGCCACGATGGCCGCGACCGACATGCCGCTGGCCAGCACGAACCGGCGGTCGTCGAGGGTGTCCCGGCTGAACACCGAGCGGACGTCGGAGCGGACCGTGAACGAGAAGACGAGGCTGAGGATCGAGAAGGCGGTCAGGCACATGGTGCGGCCGACGTCGACGCCGTACTCGCGGTCGCCCCACCAGAGCACGGCCAGGGTGGCGGCCGCGATGACCAGGCCCACGACGCTCAGCCAGCTCAGCGCCCGCCCGGTCAGCAGAGGCTCGTCGGAGCGGCGCGGCCGACGGCTCATGACGTCCGGATCGGCCTTGCCGTAGCCGAGCCCGACGGCCTGGAAGACCTGGGTGGTGAAGTTGACCCAGAGGGTCTGCAACGGCAGCAACGGAACCCCGGCGGCGATGTTGAAGATGCTCGCGCTCAGGAACATGACGATCATCCCGACCAGCGAACCCATCTGGAAGAAGATGTACTTCTTCAGGTTGTCGTAGAGATTGCGGCCCAGGCGTACGGCCTTGACGATCGTGGCGAAGTCGTCGTCGGTGAGGATCATCGCGGCCGCTTCCTTGCTGACCTCGGTGCCGGTGATCCCCATCGCGATGCCGATGTCGGCCTTCTTCAGCGCCGGGGCGTCGTTCACGCCGTCCCCGGTCATCGCGACGATGTGGCCCTTGCGCTTGAGCACCTCCACGAGGCGTACCTTGTGCTCCGGCGTGACCCGGGCGATCACGCCGATGTCGTCGATCTCCTGGTCGGCCTGAGCGTCGTCCATCGCGGCGAACTCGGCGCCGGTGATGGCCCGGCCGCGGATGCCGAGCTTGGTCGCGATCGCCGCGGCGGTGACCGCGTGGTCGCCGGTGATCATACGGACCTGGATGCCGGCCGCGTGCGCCTCGGCGATGGCGGCTTGCGCCTGCGGCCGTGCCGGGTCCACGATGCCGACCAGGGCGAGCAGGGTGAGCCCGTCGAGCAACGGCAGCAGGTCGGCGCCGGGGTCGAACCCGGTCGGATCGAAGTCCTTGCACCCGGTCGCCATGACCCGCAGGCCCTGCTCGGCGAGCCGGTCGTTCTCGGCCAGATAGCGGGCCTGGAAGTCGGCGTCGGCCGGCACCGGGCTCAGGTCCGGGCCGGGCACCAGGCCGGCCCGGGCCAGCAACTGGTCCGGCGCGCCCTTGACGAAGCAGCGGATCACCGGGCGCCCGTCGGCACCCGTCATCAGGTGGAAGGTCGCCATCATCTTGTACGCGGCGTCGAACGGCAGCTCGGCGATCCGCGGATACCGCTCCCGGGTCGCCACGGCGTCCAGCCCGCCCTTCTCCGCCAGCACCACCAGGGCGCCCTCGGTCGGATCGCCGATCAACTTGCCGTCGCTGACAACCGCGTCGGAGGCCAGCACCATCGGCAGGACGAACTGCTCCAGGCTGACGTCCGGCTCCCCGGCGACCCGCTTGATCCGGCCCTCGATGCCGTAGCCGCTGCCGGACACCGTGTACCGCCGGCCGGGAACGGTCAGCTCGACGGCGGTCATCTGGTTCAGCGTCAGCGTGCCGGTCTTGTCCGAGTTGATGGCCGAGGTCGAGCCCAGGGTCTCGGTCGAGCGCAGCCGTTTGACGATCGCGTTGGACTTGGCGAGCATCTGGGTGCCGAGCGACAGAATGGTCGTCACCACCGCGGGCAGCCCGGTCGGGATGGCCGAAACGGCGAACGCGATGGCGGCGGTGAACACCACGGTGAAGGAGTTGCCGCGGGAGAGGTTGAGCAAGATCGAGGCGAGCAGGGCGACCCCGGCGATGATCAGGATCTGGTTGGTCAGCTTCGCGAGCTGGCGGGTCAGGGGAGTCTCGGTCTCCTTCTCGCCTTGCAG
>Ga0307513_10003449_pt1 | contig 21402 bp, 21 predicted proteins | sample 15_EM_MG_FD_202174 | JGI IMG/M metagenome (GOLD analysis project Ga0307513, IMG submission 202174) | Populus trichocarpa ectomycorrhiza microbial communities from riparian zone in the Pacific Northwest, United States - 15_EM | ecosystem: Host-associated > Plants > Roots > Unclassified | place... | reverse complement strand
CGGGCGCGCCGGCCAGGGTCAGCGCCGCCTGCGGGCCGTACAGGGTTGCCAGCCGCTCGCGCACCTGGACGAGGCCGAAGCCGCTGCCGTCGGCGCTGCGGCTGCCTTGCAGGCCGATGCCGGTGTCACGAACCGCGAGCACCAGGGTCGCGCCGTCGCGGCGCGCGCTGACCTCGATGCGGCCGCCTTCGACCTTCGGCTCCAGCCCGTGCTTGATCGCGTTCTCGACCAGCGGCTGCAGCAGCAGCGGCGGCACCGGCAGCGCCTTCAGCTCGGCCGGCAGGTCCAGCCGCACCTGCAGCCGCGGGCCCATGCGAACGTCCATCAGCGCCAGATAGTCGGCCAGCCGTTCGAACTCGGCGGCGAGCGGGTGGGCGCCGACGCGCGACGCGTTCAGCGTCGCGCGCAGGAAGGCGATCATGCGGTCGAGCAAGGCCTGCGCGCGTGGCGGGTCGATGCCGATCAGCACGCGCAGGTTGGCCAGCGTGTTGAACAGCATGTGCGGTTCGAGCTGCGACTGCAGCAGGCGCAGCTGGTTCTCGGCCGCCTGCCGCTGCGCTGCCTCGGCCAGCGCGCGCGCGCTCGACAGCCGCTCCATCAGGCTGAGAACGAAGACCGCGGCGATCGACGCGATGATCGTTATCACAACCGTCATCCGGGTGTTCATGGTGTCGAACTCGAACAGGCTCGGCGACACGCGGCCGGTCAGGCGGTCGGCGATCGCGGTGCCGAGCAGCGGGCCGATCATCACCGCCAGCAGCACCGCCGGCACGACGCCGCGCCAGCCGCTGAAGCCGGCGGGGCTGCACGGCAGCCCGCGCGCGGCGCGCAAGCGGTCGGTCAGCCAGGCGTAGAGCAGCCGGGTGCCGTCGACGATGGCCCAGCAGCAGATGCCGATCGCAAACGAATAGACCAGATGGGGGCCGAAGGCGCCGCCATGCAGGGTGCTCAGCAGGACGGCGATCGCGGTGCACAGCACGACCATGAAGGCCGCCGTGCGCCCGGCTCGGACACGCAGCCGGCCCAGCACCGCCGCGGCGGCGGTCGACGGCAGGGCGGGCGGGCTAGCGGCTGCGGACAAGATCATCGCCGGCGATTGTGGCCGGCGCCGCCAGCGTCAGGCGCAGCAGGCCGATCGCGCGGCCGATCAGCAGGCCGCTGATCGCGCCGTAGAGCATCGCCACCGGCAGCACGACGCTGGGGTCGCTGCGCCACGACGGGTGCAGCGCCTGGCCGACCGAGACGCTGTAGCGCAGCACGAAGAGGCCGACGATCATCGCCATCGGCAGCCAGCTTCCCGGCAGGTACAGCCGTGCCGTCGCCGCGTCCCAGCGGGCACCGGCCGGCCGCGGCAGCAGCCGGGCGAGCAGGGCCACCCCGATCAACGACAGCAGCCACAGCGCCAGCGAGAGCGGCTGCGCCGCGAAGCCGGGGGCCATCGACCACACGCCGAGGCCGGTCAACGCCAGCGGCAGCGCGAGCAACTGCGCGCGCGCCACCTGGCGCGGCCGGGTCTGCCAGAAGCCGAGCAGCAGCAGCGAAGCCAGCAGGCCCCAGACCCAGGTGGGGGTGTAACGGATGATCATCAGCAGCATGGCGGGCTTTCGGCGCCGCAACACAGTGCGGCTCGGTTCCCATGCTCGGCGGCCGGCGCCCGCGTGGCCAGCGGCCTGCGACCGGATGCCATGCGGGTTCGCGAAACGCCGCCCGTGCGGCGCCGGATGGCTGCGGCAGACGGTGTCAAAAAGCGAGTGTCGCCTCGGGCACCGCGCCGCGCAGGTAGATCAGCGCGCCGGTCTCGCTGCGCAGGCGGTCGTGCGGCACGTCCTTGCGGCCGAGGTGGAAGCCGCCGGCAGGCAGGCGCAGTTCGCCGATCTGCACCTCGCCTTCGAGCACCACGCACTCTTCGTCGACCGGGTGGCGGTGCGCCGGCAGCGCGGCGCCCGGCGCCAGCTTCAGCAGGTAGGACATGACGCCACCGGCCTCGTGCAGCAGCTTCAGCTGCACGCCGCGCCCGAACGGCTGCCAGTCGCCGTCGGCCGGCTGCAAGGTCAGGTGGCGGCCGGTCGAATCGGCGGCGATCCGCTGGAACAGCTTGCTCTTGATGCGCGACTGCGCCGCCGGATCCAGCGGCTCGGCGTCGATCGCGCCGGCCAGCAGCTCGATCACGTCGTCGGCCAGCGCCGGCGCGTCGCGGTTCGGGGGGTGCAGGTTCATGGCGTTCTCGAATGGAAGGGGAAGGTGATCAGGCGGCGAGCGCGCTGCGCAGCTTGGCTTGCGCACGCTGGATCGATGTCTTCACGGTGCCCAGCGGCAGGCCGGTGGCCAGCGCGATCTCGCTGTGCGACAGGTCGCGGAAGTAGGCCAGGGCGACGACCCAGCGCTCGGCGGCGGTCAGCCGGCGTAAGGCGGTGTCGAGCCGGCTGCCGGCCTGCCGGCGCCACAGGCGCTCGGCGGGGTCGGTCTCGCTGCCGGCGGCCTCATCCGCTGCGTCGGCCCCGGCGGCGCTGGGCTGCGTCTGCCGGCGGCGCAGCAGGTCGAGCGAGCGGCTGCGCACGATCGTCAGCAGCCAGGTCACGGCGCTGCCGCGTTCGGCGTCGAAGCGGGCGGCGCTGCGCCAGACCTCGAAGTAGGCGTCGGCCAGCAGGTCGTCGGTGTCGGCGCCGTGCAGCATGCGCCGGGCCAGCGTGCGCGAATAGCCGATCGTCGCGTCGTAGAAGGCTTCGAAGGCGCTGCTGTCGCCGCCCGCCGCGGCCTGCAGCAGGCCGGCCAGATGGGTATCCCGTACCTCGCGTACCTCACGCGTCTCATGTGAGGCGCGCAGCGGGTCAACGCCAAGCTCGGTGCGGGACGCCGTCGAACGCATGGGGCGCAGCAGGGTCGGCCGGAAGAATCGGCAATTTAGCAGATGCGGGTGCGGCAGCGGCGCGGCGGCGGGGGTGTGGGCGAACAAGGCAGACTTCCTGTTGTTCGGGTCTACGGCCGCCGCGCGCCGGCGGATGACTAGCCCCTGCCCGGCTCAGGGCTTTGGCGCGCCGATCAGGCGCTTCGGGTAGCGCGCGCCGGCCACCGCAGCCGGCGGAAAGCAGTCGGCGATGGCCTGCAGCTCGGCGGCGTCGAGCACGATCTCGGCGGCGGCGACGTTCACCGCCAGCCGCTCGCTGTTGCGGGTGCCGGGGATCGGCACGATGTCATCGCCCTGGGCCATCACCCATGCCAGCGCCAGCTGCGCCGGCGCCACGCCGCGCGCGGCGGCCAGCGTTTCGAGCTGGCGCACCAGGGCCAGGTTGTGGTCGAGGTTGTCGCCGCTGAAGCGCGGAAAACCGGCCCGCATGTCGCCGGCACCGAAGTCGGCTGCCGACGTGATGGCGCCGGTCAGCATGCCGCGGCCGAGCGGGCTGAACGGCACGAAGCCGATGCCCAGCTCGCGGCAGGTCGGCAGCACCTCGGCTTCGACATCGCGGGTCCACAGCGAGTATTCGCTTTGCAGCGCCGCGATCGGGTGCACGGCGCAGCCTTCGCGCAACTGCGCCGGGCTGAATTCGGAAACCCCCAGATGCCGGACCCAGCCGCGCTGCACCAGGCCGGCCATCGCGCCGATGCTGTCGGCCACCGGGACCAGAGGGTCGGGCCGGTGCAGGTAGTACAGGTCGATGACGTCAGTGCGCAGCCGCTGCAGGCTCTTCGCGCATTCGGCGACGATGGTCTCGGGCCGACCGTCGATGGCCATCGTGCCGTCGGCGTTCCAGCTCAATCCGACCTTGGTCGCCAGCACGATGCGCGAACGCAGCGGCTGCAGCACGCGGCCGAGCAGTTCTTCGTTGTGGCCCGAGCCGTAGACGTTCGACGTGTCGAACAGCGTGACGCCGAGGTCGACGGCGCGCAGCAAGGTCGCGGCCGAGCCGGCGTCGTCGGTCGCGCCGTAGGCCTGCGACATGCCCATGCAGCCGAGGCCGACGGCCGAGACTTCGAGCGCGTTCAGAAAGCGGGTCTTCATGGTTCGAATCCTTTTCGATCAGCGGCGCCGGCCGCCGCCACCGATCAGCGAGCCGAGCACGCCGCGGATGATCTCGCGGCCGACCGCCGAGCCGATGCTGCGCACCGCCGAACGCGCCGCCGACTGGGCCAGCCCTTCGTGTCTGCCGCCGCGCGGGCCGGTGCTGCCGAACAGCAGGTCCTTCAGCCCGTCCATCATGCCCGGGCCGTCGCTGGCCGGGCTCGCGCCGCCGGCCGCTGCCGGCCCCGCGGGCGCGGTGGGTGCGGTCGGCGAAGCCAGCACGCGGCCCTTCAGCTTCTCGTAGGCCGACTCGCGGTCGACCGCCTTTTCATAGACGCCGGCGACGAGCGAGCCGCTGAGCAGCGCCTGCCGCTGCTCGGGCGTGATCGGGCCGATGCGGCTGCCCGGCGGCACGACGAAGACGCGTTCGGTCACGCTCGGCCGGCCCTTGTCGTCGAGGAAGCTGACCAGCGCCTCGCCGACCGCCAGCTCGCTGATCGCGGCCGTCATGTCGGGGATCTTCGGGTTCGCGCGCATTGTCTGCGCGGCGGCCTTCACGGCCTTCTGGTCGCGCGGCGTGAACGCGCGCAGCGCGTGCTGGACGCGGTTGCCGAGCTGCGCGAGAACGCTGTCGGGCACGTCGAGCGGGTTCTGCGTCACGAAGTAGACGCCGACGCCCTTGCTGCGGACCAGCCGCACGACGAGTTCGATGCGCTCGATCAGCGCCGCCGGCGCGTCCTTGAACAGCAGGTGGGCTTCGTCGAAGAAGAACACCAGCTTCGGCTTGTCGAGGTCACCGACCTCGGGCAGCCGTTCGAACAGCTCGGACAGCATCCAGAGCAGGAAGCCGGCGTACAGGCGCGGCGCGTTCATCAGCTTGTCGGCGGCGAGGATGTTGATGACGCCTTTGCCGTCGACGGTCTGCATGAAGTCGCCGATGTCCAGCATCGGCTCGCCGAAGAACCGGTCGCCGCCCTGTTCGTCGATCTGCAGCAGGCCGCGCTGGATCGCGCCGATGCTGGCCGCGCCGACGTTGCCGTACTCGGTGGTGAACTCGGCCGCGTTCTCGCCGACGTGCTGCAGCATCGCGCGCAGGTCTTTCAGGTCGAGCAGCAGCAGCCCGTGGTCGTCGGCGACCTTGAAAACCAGGCTCAGCACGCCGGCCTGGATGTCGTTCAGCGCGAGCAGCCGCGCCCAGAGTAGCGGCCCCATGTCGGAAACCGTCGCCCGGACCGGATGGCCGAGCTCGCCGAAGACGTCCCACAAGGTGGCCGGGCAGGTGACGGCTTCGGGCTCGGACAGGCCCCGCTCCTTCAGCAGCGCGGCGAGCTTCGGGCTGACGCCGCCGGGCTGGCTGACGCCGGTCAGGTCGCCCTTCACGTCGGCCATGAAGACCGGCACGCCGATCTTGCTGAAGTTCTCGGCCAGGGTCTGCAAGGTGATCGTCTTGCCGGTGCCGGTGGCGCCGGTGATCAGGCCGTGGCGGTTGGCCAGGGCCGGCAGCAGCAGGCATTCGACATCGCCGTGGCGGGCGACGAGGATCGGGTCGGCCATCGAGAGGCTCCGTCGGGTGGTGGTGCAGTCTATGTCAGAGGGTGAGAGTTCTTCGAGCGTGTCCGAGCAGCGCGCCAGAAGGCGCCTGATCTAGGCGCAAAGCGCAGTCATAGCCCGGGCTATGACGAGCATTTGCAACGACGAGCAGGCGCCTTCTGGCGTGATGAGCGGGCATGATCGAAGGACTCTCACCCTCTCAGCCCCGATCGTCGCCAGGGCCGCCGGTGCAGGCGGCGCGCGGCGCTGGCGGGTGCTACGCCGGGCACAGCGCAGCGGGCTGCAGGTGCCGCCGGATCTGCGTGATCGCGCGCCGCAGCGGCAGCCGCGACTGGTCCAGCGGCAGCCCGCAGAGCTCGGCCGCTTCGCCCGGCGCCGTGCCGCGGTACAGCACCTGCGCCACCGCCTGCCGTTCGGCCCGACCCAAGCGCGGCAGGATGCCTTCGAGCCGCTCGCGCTGGCGCGTCTGGTGCCAGCGCTGTTCGGGCAGTGGCGCCGGGTCGGCGACGGTGTCGCTGACGGCGTCGCACAGCGGCACCGTGATCGCGGCTTCGCTGCGACGGGCGCGCAAGTGGTCGATCGCGGTGTGGCGCACGATGCGCATCAGCCAGGTCATCGGCCGCGCGATGCCGGCGTCGAACTGGCCGGCCGAACGCCAGACCTTCATGTAGGCGTCCTGCAAGGCCTCTTCGGCGCGCTCGCGGCTGGCGAGGACCTCGAATGCGATGCCGAGCAGGCGTGCGCAGGTCGCGTCGTGCAAGGCGCGGAAGGCAGAGCGGTCGCCGCGCGCGGTGGCGGCCAGGCGGCAGGCGAGCAAGTCGCTGGCGGCGTCGATGTCGGCGGGGTTGTGGGTGTTCATGGGATGCGGACTGTCCGCGCCGGCGCCTGGGCCGTCGCGTGACGCCGGTCCCGGGCCTGCGGGGCGCACAGGCACCGGATCGCAGCGCCCGGGACCGGGGTCCCGCGCTTGAAACGGCGCTGAAACACGCGCTGCAATTGAATCGATGGCTGGCTGTCGATTCGGGCTGCGATGCGAGAATCGCCGCTGCCGCAACTTGGCGCTGCCGATGTCCTCGCCGACACAGAAGATCCGCTTTCTTCGCAGCCACGACGGCGCGCGGCTGGCCTACGCCGCCAGCGGCCAGGGGCCGACGGTGATCAAGGCCGCGACCTGGCTGTCACACCTCGAATACGACTGGGAAAGCCCGGTCTGGCAGCATGTGCTGCACAGCTTTTCGGCCCGCTACCGGCTGCTGCGTTACGACGAACGCGGCTGCGGCCTGTCGGACTGGCAGGTGCCCGACCTCAGCTTCGAGAGCTGGGTGCGCGACCTCGAAGCCGTGGCCGACGAGGCCGGCGGCGAGCGTTTCGCGCTGCTCGGCGTGTCGCAGGGCGCGTCGATCGCCATCGCCTACGCGGTGCGCCACCCCGAGCGCGTGACGCACCTGGTGCTGCAAGGCGGCTACGCGCGCGGCCGCCTGGTGCGCAGCGCGACCCGCCAGCAGGCCGAAGAAGCCGAGATGATGTGCCGCCTGGCCGAGCTCGGCTGGGGCCGGGCCGACCCGTCGTTCCGCCAGTTCTTCACCACCCAGTTCATCCCCGGCGGCACGCCCGAGCAGCACGCGTGGTTCAACGAACTCGAGCGTGTTTCGACCTCGCCGGCCAACGCGGCGCAGTTCATGCGCGAGTTCAACACCATCGACGTCAGCGCGCTGCTGCCGCGCGTGCGCTGCCCGACCCTGGTGCTGCACAGCCGCGACGACGTGCGCGTGCCGTTCGAGGAAGGCCGGCTGCTGGCGATGCAGATTCCCGGCGCGACGCTGGTGCCGATCGACAGCCGCAACCATCTGCTGCTCGAAAGCGAGCCCGGCTGGGCGCGGGCGCGCGACGCGATCGAACAGTTCCTGCCGGCGGCCGGCGCCGCGGCCGCCGATGGCCCGCTGGCGGGGCTGACGCCGCGCCTGCGGCGACTGCTCGAACTGCTGGCGCAGGGGCGCGACAACGCGCAGATCGCGGCCGCGCTGGGGCTGTCGGAGAAGACCGTGCGCAACCAGGTCTCGCTGCTGTTCGACCGCCTCGGCGTCGAATCGCGGGCGATGGCGATCGTCACGGCCCGCGAACAGGGGCTCGGCCAGCTGCGGTCTTGACGCCGCGGCGGCCGGGCCTGGAGGAGCTGGACTAGGCGGCCGGCTTGCGCCGGCGCCGGGCGCCGATGGCGCCGAGGCCGGCGATCAGCAGCAGCCAGCCCGCCGGCTCGGGCACGGCGGCCTGGACGTTGGTCAACGAGAACGTGTGGTCGCCGTAGTTGAGGTCGCCGCCGCCCAGGATGTCTTCGAAGCCGACATAGGTGCGGCCGGCCTCGCCGAGGTAGTCGTAGACCACGTTGGCATGCGCCACGCCGTCGGGGTTGCCGCTGGCCGGGCCGGTGCGGAAAAAGTCGCCGGTGGTGGTGACGTGGAGCACGATGTCCAGCGGCGTGCCGGTCGCGAAAAAGCCGAGGTCCAGCGTGGTGCCCACCAGTGTCGTCTTGTTGGGGAAGAATTCGTCGCCGCCGTTGACGCTGATCTGGCTGTCGTAGCTGGCGCTCGTGCCCTCGTAACGGATGAAGATGTTGCCGGCGCCGGTGGCAACCAGCGAGTCGCCGATGGCCGCCTGGGCCTGCCCGGCGGCAAGCAGCGCGGCCAAGCCGGCCGCTGCCGCGACCCCGCGTAGCGTTTTCGTCATGAACGGTCCCCTCGTTGTATCGACCCGGCCGAACGTCGGCTTTCGGATTGCAGTCGAGCGGCCCGGCCCGGTCAAGACCCGATCCGTGGGGTGCGGTCGGGGGTGCGCAGGTAAAATCGGTTTCCGAGATTGAGGAGCACCTCACCCCATGGCCGGACATTCCAAATGGGCCAATATCCAGCACCGCAAGGGCCGCCAGGACGAAAAGCGCGGCAAGGCCTGGACACGCGTGATCCGCGAGATCATGGTCGCCGCGCGCCTGGGCGGCGGTGATGTCAGCGTCAACCCGCGCCTGCGGCTGGCGATCGAAAAGGCGAAGGCGGTCAATCTGCCGGCCGAGACCGTCAAGCGCAACATCGACAAGGCCACCGGCAACCTCGAAGGTGTGAACTACGAGGAGATCCGCTACGAAGGCTATGGCATCGGCGGCGCCGCGATCATCGTCGACTGCATGACCGACAACCGCGTGCGCACGGTCGCCGAGGTCCGCCACGCGTTCAGCAAGTACGGCGGCAACCTCGGCACCGACGGCTCGGTGGCGTTCCAGTTCAAGCACTGCGGGTTGTTCGTCTACGCCCCCGGCACCAGCGAAGACAAGCTGATGGAAGCCGCCCTCGAAGCCGGCGCCGACGACGTGATCACCGGCGACGACGGCGCCATCGAAGTCATCACCCCGCCGCACGACTTCGAAGCGGTGAAGACCGCACTCGAAGCGGCGGGGCTGAAGCCCGAGGTCGCCGAGGTGACGATGCGTGCCGAGAACACCGTCGAACTCGCCGGCGAAGACGCCGCGAAGATGCAGAAGCTGCTCGACGTCATCGAAGACCTCGACGACGTGCAGGACGTCTACCACAACGCATTGCTCGCCGAATGAAGGTCCTCGTCATCGGCGGTGGCGCCCGCGAACACGCCCTGGCGTGGAAACTGGCCCAGGGCGAGCGCGTGCAGACGGTCTTCGTCGCACCCGGCAACGGCGGCACCGCGGGCGACGGCCACCTGCGCAACGTGCCGCTGACCGAGCCCACCGCGCTGGCCGACTTCGCGCTGGCCGAGAAGGTCACGCTGACGGTCGTCGGCCCCGAAGTGCCGCTGGCCGCCGGTGTGGTGGACGTGTTCCGCGCCCGCGGCCTGCGCATCTTCGGGCCGACCCAGGCCGCCGCGCAGCTGGAAAGCTCGAAGGCCTTCGCCAAGGCCTTCATGCAGCGCCACGGTATCCCGACCGCGCTGTACGCCGCCTTCACCGACGCCGCCGAGGCGCATGCGCATGTCGCGACGCACGGTGCGCCGATCGTCGTCAAGGCCGACGGGCTGGCGGCGGGCAAGGGCGTCGTCGTCGCCGGCACGCTCGACGAAGCGCACGCGGCGATCGACAACATGCTGGCGGTGCCCGGCGGCCGGGTCGTCATCGAAGAGTTCATGGCCGGCGAAGAAGCCAGCTTCATCGTGCTCTGCGACGGCGTCAGCGTGCTGCCGCTGGCCACCAGCCAGGACCACAAGCGCATCTTCGACGGCGACCAGGGCCCGAACACCGGCGGCATGGGCGCGTATTCGCCGGCGCCGGTGGTCACGCCGAACGTGCATGCGAAGGTAATGCACGAGATCGTGCTGCCGACGATCGCCGGCATGGCGCGCGACGGCATCCCCTTCACCGGCTTCCTCTACGCCGGGCTGATGATCGACGCCAGCGGCCAGCCGCGCACGGTCGAATTCAACTGCCGCCTCGGCGACCCCGAAGCGCAGGCGATCCTGATGCGCCTGAAGAGCGACCTGTTCGAGGTGCTGATGCGTGCCACCGACGGCACGCTGAACACGGTCGAGCTGCAATGGGACCGCCGCCCGGCGCTGGGCATCGTGATGGCCGCGGCCGGCTACCCGGGCACGCCGAAGAGCGGCGATCCGATCGGCAGCCTGCCGGTGCCGCGCGACGACCTGCAGGTGTTTCACGGCGGCACCGCGCTCGACGACGGCCGCCTCGTCACCAGCGGCGGCCGGGTGCTGTGCGTCACCGCGCTCGGCGACTCGGTGCGGCTGGCGCAGCAGCGCGCGCTCGACGCCGTGCAGGCGATCCGCTTCGACGGCGCCCAGTGGCGCAGCGACATCGGCCAGCGCGCGCTCAAGCATTGATCCCGCATTCAAGCATTCAGCCCGCATCGATGATCGACACCGCCGCCGTTCGCGGCTACCTGCTCGGCCTGCAGGCGCGCATCGTCGCTGCGCTGCAAGCCGAAGACGGCAAGGCCTTCATCAGCGACGGCTGGACGCGCCCGCCCGGCGGCAAGCTCGAAGGCGACGGCTTGTCGCAGCTCGTCGAAGACGGCGGGTTGATCGAACGCGGCGGCTGCAACTTCAGCCACGTGAAAGGCCGCTCGCTGCCGCCATCGGCAACCCAGCACCGCAGCGACCTTGCCGGCGCGCCGTTCGAAGCGCTCGGCGTGTCGCTCGTGATCCACCCGCGCAACCCGTTCGTGCCGACCGTGCACATGAACGTGCGCCTGCTCGCGGCGCGGCCGGCCGGTGGCGAGCCGGTCGTCTGGTTCGGCGGCGGCATGGACCTGACGCCGTACTACGGCGACGAAGACGACGCGCGCCACTTCCACCGAACCTGCAGCGACGCGCTGGCACCGTTCGGCAGCGCGCTGTATCCGCGCTTCAAGGCCTGGTGCGACGACTACTTCTTCTTGAAGCACCGCGGCGAGCCGCGCGGCATCGGCGGCATCTTCTTCGACGATTTCGACGAAGGCGGCTTCGACAACGGCTTCGCGATGATGCGTTCGGTGGGCGACGCTTTCGTCGACGCCTACCTGCCCATCGTTCGCCGCCGCCGCGGCACGCCGTACGGCGAACGCGAGCGCGACTTCCAGGCCTACCGGCGCGGGCGCTATGTCGAGTTCAACCTCGTCTGGGACCGCGGCACCTTGTTCGGCCTGCAGTCGGGCGGGCGCACCGAGAGCATCCTGATGTCGATGCCGCCGGTCGTGAAGTGGCGCTACGACTGGAAGCCCGAGCCCGGCACGCCCGAAGCGCGATTGAGCAGCGACTTCCTGCGGCCGCGCGACTGGTTGAATGAGTAGCCGCATCGGCCTCTTCGGGGGCAGTTTCGACCCGGTCCACGCCGCGCATCTGGCGCTGGCGCGCACGGCGCTGGACGAGCTGAAGCTGGATCAGGTGCGCTGGATACCGGCGGGCCGGACGTGGCAGAAGGCGCGGCCGATGACCGACGCCGTGCACCGCGAGGCGATGCTGCGGCTGGCCATCGCCGGCGAGCCGCGTTTCGTTCTCGACCGTTGCGAGATCGAACGCGCCGGCCCGAGCTACACGCTCGACACCGTGCGCGCGCTGCAGACGGAACTGCCCGACGCGCAATGCTTCCTGCTGATCGGCCAGGACCAGTACGCCGGCCTGCACACCTGGCAGGGCTGGCAGGAACTGCTGAGCCGTGTCGTGCTGGCGGTCGCCAACCGCCCCGGTGCGGTGCCGCCGGTGCACGCCGACGTATTGCGCTTCCCGCACCGCAGCGTGCCGCTGCCGATGCTGGACATCTCGTCGACCGAGATTCGTCGTTTCGTCGCCGAAGGGCGCGACATTACCCAACTGGTGCCGCCCGGTGTGGCGCGCTATATTGACCAGCACGCGCTGTATCTTTGACCCGCTGGCGCCCCTGCGCGCCGCTTCCAGGAGCTGAATGGACATTCGAAAACTGCAACGGGCCATCGTCGATGGCCTCGAAGACGTGAAGGCGCAGAACATCGCCGTCTTCAACACCGAGCACCTCTCGTCGATGTTCGAGCGCGTGATCATCGCCTCGGGCAACAGCAACCGGCAGACCCGGGCCCTGGCTTCCAGCGTGCGCGACAGCGTCAAGTCGCGCGGCCTGGAGGTCCTGGCCACCGAGGGCGAGGACAACGGCGAATGGATCATCGTCGACTGCGGTGCGGCGGTCGCGCACATCATGCAGCCGGCGATTCGCGACTACTACCACCTCGAAGAGATCTGGGGCGGCAAGGCGGTTCGCCTGAAGCTCGGCGCGGCCGGCGGCGGCCTGGTCAAGGCATCGGAGCCGGCGCCCGTGAAGCGGGCGGCCGCGGCGCCGGTCGCAGCGAAGAAGAGCCCGGCGAAGAAGCTGGTCGAGAAGGCCAGTGCGAGCAAAGCCCCGGCGAAAAAGAGCACACGCTCGCGCTGACGGATGAAGCTGCTGGTGGTGGCGGTCGGCCAGCGCCAGCCCGCCTGGGCCATTGATGCCTGGGGCGACTTCGCCAAACGATTCCCACCCGAGATGCGGCTGGAGCTGAAGGCGCTGAAGGCCGAGCCGCGCAGCGGCAGGAGCGCGGCTCAATGCATGGCCGCCGAAGCGCTGCGGATCGAGGCGGCAATTCCGAAGGGCGCCCGCCGGATCTTGCTCGACGAACACGGCACGCGCCTGACCACCGTCCAGCTGGCCGAGCGGGTGACCTTTTGGCGCGACGATGGCCGCGACGCGGCGCTGTTGATCGGCGGCCCCGACGGCCTGGATCCTGCGCTGAAGACCGCCGCCGACGAGAGCCTGCGCCTGTCGGACCTGACCCTGCCGCATGCCTTCGCGCGCGTGCTGCTGGCCGAGGCGCTGTACCGCGCCTGGTCGCTGGCCAGCGGCCACCCGTACCACCGCGAATAATCGACAGCCCCCGGCCGATGCACCTGTTCATCTACCTCGCTTCGCAAAGCCCGCGCCGGGTGCAGCTTCTCGACCAGCTCGGCGTCAGCCACCGGCCGCTGTTGCCGTTGCGGCGCGAGAACGCCGAACGGCTGGAAGAAGAGAAGCCCGGCGAGTTGCCGCTGGACTATGTTCGCCGCGTCGCGCTGGCCAAGCTGCTGGCGGCGCGAACACGGATGCAGCAGCGCGAGCTGCCGGCGTCACCGATCCTCACCGCCGACACCACGGTGGCCCTGGGCCGGCGCGTGCTCGGCAAGCCGCTGGACGCCGACGATGCCGCCGCCACGCTGCAGGCGCTGTCGGGCCGCGTGCACAAGGTGCTGACGGCGGTGGCCGTCAGCCACGGCCCGCAGTCGCTGCTGGCGGTGAGCGAATCGCGGGTGCGTTTCGCGACCCTGTCACAGCGAACGATCGAGCGCTACGTGGCCAGCGGCGAGCCCTTCGGCAAGGCCGGGGCCTACGCGATCCAGGGGCCGATCTCGGCCTGGATCGAGCGCGTCGAAGGCAGCTACTCCGGTATCATGGGTTTGCCATTGTTCGAGACCCGTGAGCTGCTGGCCCGGGCCCGCGTGCGTTTCGGCTTCTGATACCCGCTGTGGCCAACCAAGACATCCTCATCAATTGGGCGCCGCAGGAGACGCGGGTCGCGATCATCGAAAACGGTGCGGCGCAGGAGCTGCACATCGAACGCACGCTCGAGCGCGGGCTGGTCGGCAACGTCTACCTCGGCAAGGTCGCGCGCGTATTGCCCGGCATGCAAAGCGCCTTCGTCGACATCGGCATGGAGCGCGCGGCCTTCCTGCATGTGGCCGACCTCAACGCCCATGCCGGCGCGCGCGCCGACACCCCGCCGATACCCATCGAACGCCTGCTCTTCGAGGGCCAGACGATCACGGTGCAGGTCATCAAGGACGCGATCGGCACCAAGGGCGCGCGGCTGTCGGCGCAGATATCGATCGCCGGCCGCATGCTCGTCTTCCTGCCGCAGGACAATCACATCGGCATCTCGCAGAAGATCGGCTCGCCCGAGCTGCGCGAACAGCTGCGCGCGCGCATGCAGGCGCTGGCCGGCAGCGAAGGCGGCGGCTTCATCCTGCGCACCAACGCCGAGGAAGCCACCGACACCGAGCTGGCCGACGACATCGCCTACCTGCGCAAGACCTGGGGGCTGATTCGCGAACGCAGCCACAGCCAGGCCCCGGGCCGGCTGCTGCACCAGGACCTGAGCCTGACCGAGCGCGTGCTGCGCGACCTGACGACCGACGCCACCCAGACCATCCGCATCGATTCGAAACTGCAGTTCGACGCCTTGTCGGCCTTCGGCGAAACCTACATGCCGGGGGCGGTGGCCAAGCTCGACCTGTACCGCGGCGAGCGGCCGATCTTCGACCTCTTCGGCATCGAAGAAGAGATCGCCCGCGCGCTGGCGCGGCGGGTCGACCTGAAGTCGGGCGGCTACCTGATCATCGACCGCACCGAGGCGCTGACGACGATCGACGTCAACACCGGCGGCTTCGTCGGCGCCCGCAACTTCGAAGACACGATCTTCAAGACCAACCTCGAAGCGGCCGGCTCGATAGCCCGCCAACTGCGGCTGCGCAACCTGGGCGGCATCATCATCGCCGACTTCATCGACATGACCCGCGAGGACCACCAGCAGGCGGTGCTGGCCGAATTGCGCAAGCAACTCGCCCGCGACCGCACGCGAACGACGGTCAGCGGCTTCACCCAGCTCGGGCTGGTGGAGATGACCAGGAAGCGCACCCGCGAGAGCCTGGCCCACATGCTGTGCGAGCCGTGCCCCACCTGCCAGGGCCGCGGCCAGGTGAAGACCGCGCGCAGCGTCTGCTACGACATCCTGCGCGAGATCCTGCGCGAAGCGCGCCAGTTCGACCCGAAAGAATTCCGCGTCATCGCCAGCGCGGCGGTGGTCGAGATGCTGCTCGATGAAGAGAGCGCGCACATTGCGGGCTTGAGTGATTTCATCGGCAAGCCGATTTCGCTGAGCGCGGAACCGACGATGAATCCGGAGCAGTACGACATCGTACTTTTGTGACATTTCACGGGGTCTCACCCCGTTCCAAACGCCACACGTAAGTGCCTGTCGTGCCTGGGCCTTTGCCCGTGGCGAGTGTCTTGACGTGTCTTGAAGTCCCAGGTAGCTACGTGGGTAGCTACGTGGGTAGCTAGCCGCTTGATGGTATGCAGGCTCCGCTCGGGGCCGCGCTGGCTCTACATGGTCCTCCGCCCGACGGACGGGGAGTGCAGGCCTTCACTGCGCGCGGCATTCCTTGCGCCGGATGCCGCCTTCGACGTAGCCGAGAGGGCCATCGACCTCCTGCTTGTACTTGACGAGCAGGCTGTCGCACACCTCCTCGGTCGTCTCGAGGTTGCCGCCGCAGCGGAAGTTGGCCGCGTCGTCGGTGCTGCCACTGCCACTGTAGATGGCGGTCTGCGGGTACGGACACAACGGCCGTGTGCGCGTGACGACACCGCCGCTGCTGATCTGCGCCTTGATTGTCTCAGGACCGACCCCGTTCTCGACCCAGTTGACGAGGGCGTCGAACAGACCCTGCGGTTGCGGCCCCACACCGCCACCGCAATGGCCGACGCCCGGGGCACGGAACAGACGATAGAACGTCTGCACGCCGTCGAAGCCACCTCCCTGGGTCGCGCCGTAGCGGCGTGCCATCTGCCGGTAGTAGTGCAACACGCCCTGCGGCATGATCAACTGGTCGTTGGCACCGACGTAGGTCAGGAGCTTGCCGCCGCGCAGCTTGAACACATCCAGGTTGCCGAAGGTGTCGGTCACGTCGGCGATGTTCTGCGAGCCGGCCTGGGCGACGTTGGCGTAGGTGCCTGTCGTGACCGTGCGCCAGTCGAAGGCGCGGTCGTGCATGTCCCAGTGGAACTGCGTCACGCCCAGCGCAAAGGGCGTGGTGCCGTTGAGGCTGCCGATGGCAGTGCCACGGTCGAGCCCGAACCAGATGCGATTGCCCTCTGCATTGCGTGGGCCGTCCCAGATGAGGTCGATGGCTTGCGCCTCGGCGGGTGTCAGGCAGTTGCTGGTGGGGGCCGTCGAAGCGCCGCAGACGTTGGCCTGGGCGCTGAACTTGCAGGCGCGGGGCTCGTCGATCACACCGTCGACCACGCCGTCAGCGGCGTCGCACGCGGCGACCGCCGAAGCCGTGGTCTGGTTGAGCTTGGCCGAGGTGATCGGGGCGCCGACCAGATCTTTCATCGCGATCTGGCCCCACATCTGCGCCGTCTGGAACCGGGTCCAGTACATCGCCGGCGCGTTGGCCAGGACACCATCGAGTTCCTTGCCCATTTCCTGGGCCAGCACGTAGCCTTGGCGCCCGCCGGTCGAGCAGCCGTTCCAATAGTTGTATGCCGGCTTCATCGCGTAGTAGGTCGCAGCGGTCTGCTTCGACAGCAGGATCTGCTGCTTCATGCCATTGCGGATGAAGTCGTTGATGAACTGCAGGTTGTAGGTACCGTCGAGGTTCACGCCGGGTTCGCAGTCGCCGCCGGTGTGGCCGGTGTCGTTGCCCGAGCCCACATAGCCCGCGTTGACCGGGGCGTTGACGCTCAGGCTGCCGGAGCACCCACCCCCGCCAATACCCTGTGTACGGCCGTTCCAGGCACCGACGACACCGCCGCTGCCGCCGTCGGTTTCGTTCAGCGGCAGTCCGACGCGGACGTTGATGTTCTGCTCGGGCGAGGTGCCGTACAGCACGTCGACCTGGCAGAACGCAAGGTTGCTACCTGCAGCCGCAACAAGCGTGCTGGTGACGTTCTTGATGCCGGGCGCACCGGCCAGACCGCCCTCGGGCGTCGACATCTGCGCGCATGCCAGCTGCGGCGCCAGCACGGGCCGCGCCCGCGAACTCTCGGCGGCCCATGCATCGGGGCCGGCAAATGCGCCGGCGCCAATGACGAGCACGATGGGTAGAACCGCTTGGGTCATCTTGTCTCCTTGTCGTTGGACTTCTGCGCGGCGGCAGGCAACACCGCCGTTCGCTGCCGCAGTGTGCGCAGCCCGGTGCCACCCGTCTTGCAGAAACGGATCGCCTCTTGCAGAAACGGATCTTTTGCCGCCCCGAGATAACCCGGGCGCGCGCGCAGCGCTAGCGGGCGCGGCGAACCTGCGCGGGCGTGGTGCCGAGAGCGCGCACCAGCGTGGAGGTCAGGTGGCTCTGGCTCGCAAATCCGGTCATCGCCGCGATGCTGATGATGGGCAGGTTCGTCTCGGAGAGAAGGCGCAGGGCGCGTTCGAGCCGCTTGCGCACGACATAGCGATGCGGCGAACAGCCCACCGTGCTGCGCATCAGGCGCGAGAAGTGCGGTGCGCTGTACCCAGCGGCATCGGCCAGCAGCGCCAGCGGGATCGTGTCGCCGAGACCGTTCTCGATCAGGTCATCGACGCGCTGCAGCTGCAACGTGTTGAGCGTCCGGATGGTGCGCCGCGGCGTCGACACTGTGCCGAGCGACCAGATGCGCGACGCCAGTCCGACAGACAGCGACTCGGCGTACAGGCGCCCGCTCGGGCAGCCGGCAGCAACCTCGCGCACCATCGCGCGCAGCACGCCGGCGATCTCCGGGTCGCGGAACTCCAGGTTCTGCCGCAGAGGCGACTGCGCCATCTCGTCGGACAGCAATCTGCGTTGGGACAGGAAGGCCAGGTCGAGGTCCACCTTGATGCGCCGTGCTGCGTCGCAGCGCCAGCGCGTGTAGCGCTGGTGTGAGGGTTCGAACACGCCGATGGCGCCCTCGGTCACGTTCAGCCTGACCGTGCGACAGGCGTATCCGATCTCGGCTTCCGCCGCTCCGGCGTCGAGCATCGCGAGCACCGGGCGCTCGATGCGGATGTCGCGCGTCAGCACCTCAGGCTTCGCGTCCAGCCAAGCCAGCGGCAAGCCCTGCCAGCGGGCCAGCTGCGACCGGCTCAGCAGGTTGGCTTCGTCGTGACGGTTGAGTTCGGCGGCAGCGCGCGGCTGTGATGCGACGGAAACGGTCATGGCAGGCCCTTTGTTCCCCTGTCCACGGTCGGCTGGGGGACGCGCGATCACGGGTGCCCTGGCTCAGCGGGTCCGGCAGGCCATCGTCACTTCCCCATCGAGCTGGATTGTGCGCCCTGAAAACCCTTCGACTTGGCGATGACGGACTGGATGCCGTGATGTGCCGCCTCTTCGAACGCGGCCTGACGGCCCGCGGCGATTCGGATGTCGGCAACTTCGAGGATCATGGGGTCGGAACTCCGGTCTGGTTGCAAGGTGTTGGCCATGCCTTCAATGGATGTGGGTCCCACCGTTGACGTCGATGGTCGCGCCGGTGACGAAGCCCGACAGCTCCGAGGCCAGGAACAGGCAGGCTCCGGCCAGTTCGCGCGTCGTGCCGGCGCGCTTCAGCGGAATGGCGTCGATGATCTCCTGCATGCGTTCCGGCGGCAGGCCATCGAGCATGGGCGTCTCGATCATCGCGGGGCAGATCGCGTTGGCGCGGATGCCCAGCGCTCCGAACTCGCGCGCGATGCTGCGGGTCAGGCTCAGCACGCCGCCCTTCGATGCTGCATAGTGGGGACCACCCACCAGGCCGCCGCCGCGCTGGGCGGCCAGCGACGACACATTCACGATGTTGCCGGCGCGGCGCTCGGCGAAGACCTTCAGGACGCTCTGGCAAAGGTAGAAGACACCCTTCAGGTTGATATCGAGCATGACGTCGAGATCCCTGGCGCTGACGTCCAGAAATCCCTGCGACTTGACGATGCCGGCGGAGTTCACCAGGCAATCGACGGTGCCATGCAGACCGACGACCTCACGCACCAGTGCCTCGCAGTCCTCCGCTTTGCTGATGTCGCAGCGGAGGCCGTGAACGACCACCGCTTGCTGCAGCCGGTCTTCGATGGCCGCCTGGATGTCACCGCGCACCTTCTCGTTCATCAGCAGATCGGCGACCACGACCTTGGCGCCGTGTTCGGCGAACAGCTCTGCCGTGGCGTAGCCGATGCTGCGCAGCGTTGCCGCACCTGTGACCAGGCAAACCTTGTCCTTGAGCAACATGTCGATCTCGTTCAGGAATGGAAAGAAGGGTTGGTCTCGATGGGCAGCTCGTTGGCGATCCAGTCCAGCACCGATGGATGGCGCGGGGACCAGCCCAGTTCGCTGCGAGCGCGGTTGGCACGCACGCGGCTGTTGCTGCCGAGCGAGAAGTAGGCCTTGGATTCGCCCCAGCGCTCGGCGGCCACTTCGGGCGGCAACGATTCGATGGCGTGGAGCCCGAGGCGCTTGGCGATGGCTGCTCCAATGTCACCAAAGGACGCCTCGCCGTTCTCTGCGAAGTAGAAGGCCCCGGCCGGAGCCTTGGCGAGCGCCAGCAGGTACAGGTCGACGACGTCGTCGATGTGCACATTCGACCAGACGTTGAGGCCGGCGCCGACGATCTGCACACTGCCGCGCTCGCGTGCATTGGCGGCCAGGAAGGGAATCTGGACGCTGTGGGGGTTCAGCCCCTTGCCTGCGCCGTAGATGAGGCTGGGGCAGATCACTGCCGACCGGACACCCCGGGTGGCCGCGCCGAGCACTGCCAGGTCGATGTCGCGGCGGGGCTGTTTGGCCGGATTCACGACCAGCGGCGTCTCTGCATCGAACACCTGCTCGGACTTGCGGCTGCCGCGTGCGTCGTCGCCGATGACGCTGGAGCCGCTGGTGTGCAGCAGGGGCTTGGCCGAGCCCTCGAGCCCTGCGATCAGCGACTGCACGGCGCCGGCGTGGTCTGCGCTGGCGGTGTTGATCACGCCGTCAGACGCTCGGGCCTCGCGGGCCAGCAGGTCGGCATCATCCAGGGTTCCGACGACGGGCGTGATGCCGCATGCTGCGAGCCGCTTTGCGATGGCCTCGCTGCGGGTCAGCCCGCGCACACGATGGCCGGCTGCCAGCAAGGCTGCCGCGACCGAGCCGCCGATGTAGCCACCGACGCCGGTGATGAAGATGTTCATGATGACCTCATGGGAATCTGGCAACTGCCTTCACAGCATGAAAGTGGACAGCCACGGGACCATCGCGATCACGACGACCCCGGCGAGCAGCGCGGCGATATAGGGCCAGATCGCCGTCATGGCATCGTCCGGCGTCGCACCGCCGATGCGGCAGGCGACATAGAAGCCGACGCCGATGGGCGGCATCATCAGGCCGACGTTCATCGCGCAGACGATGACCATCGAATAGTGGATCTCGTTGATGCCGAGCTTCTTGGCAATGGGAAACATGATCGGTGCAAGCAGCAGGACGGCGGGCAGTCCTTCCAGCAGGCAGCCGAGCACCAGGAAGACGACGATGGTCACGCCCATGAAGGCCATCCATCCGCCCGGCAACGTCGTCAGGAACAGTGACAGGTGCTGGACGATCCCGCTCTGCGTGATGGCCCAGGCCATGGCGGAGGCCGTGCCGAGGATCAGCAGGATCGAGCCGCTGAGTGCGGCTGTCTCGACCAGCATGGCGTAGAGGCGCTTGACGCCGATGCCGCCATAGAGAACCTGGCCGATCAACATCGCGTACAGGACGGCGATGGTCGAGACCTCGGTGGCTGTCGCGACACCACCACCGACGGCACTTCGAATCAGGAACGGCAGCACCAGCGCCGGAGCTGCAAGCAAGGCCAGCCGGCCAACGATCTTCAGGGTCGGCCGGCGCACGCTGTTGGTGTCCTCATGACGCGCCTTCCACCGCGCCAGCAACAACAGCGCCAGCAGCAGCACCATCGCGACGAAGAAGCCACTCTCGAACAGCCCGGCAATCGAGACGCCGGCGACCGAGCCGAGCACGATCAACACGATGCTCGGCGGTACCGTGTCTGCCATGGCAGCACCTGTGGCCAGCAGTGCCACCATTTCGGGCTGCTTGTTGCCGCGCCGCCGCATCTCGGGAAACAGGGCCGGAGCGACGGTCGCCATGTCGGAGACTTTGGACCCGGAGATCCCCGAGACGATGAACAGGGAACCCAGCAGCACGTAGGACATGCCGGCCTTGACATGACCGATCAGCGAAGCCAGCAGGTCCACGATGGCCTTGCCCATGCCGGTGGCGTCGAGCACGCAGCCCAGCAGGACGAAGATCGGCACCGAGACGAGCACGATGTTGGCCATGCCTTCGTCCATGCGCCCGACGATCACGACCAGTGGGACATGGCTGGAGAAGGCCAGGAAACTCATGACCCCGCAGCCGAAGCAGAATGCGATCGGCACACCGGCCACCAGGCACAGCGCCACGAGGCCGGTCAGGAAGAGCAGGATGTTGAGCAGCCCCAGTTGCGCAAACTGCGGTGCAAGCCAGGTGCACAGACCGACAAGCGCACCGGTGCCGACGACGGCGATGGCGAGGTTGGCCTTGGAGACCGTGCGAACCGAATAGACCACCAGGATCGCCAGCATCAGGATCAGCCC